>UMEO01005182.1_pt1 | contig 20846 bp, 18 predicted proteins | sample 1964781 | NCBI WGS metagenome assembly UMEO01 (sample SAMEA4836023, study PRJEB28245) | human gut metagenome | biome: gut microbiome; material: fecal sample | place: Denmark | collected 2008 | reverse complement strand
CTGGCGGAATTTATTCAGAATTTGGGCGAATGTGCTCATCGTGCAAGATTATAATACTCTAACAAAAGTAATCATTTCGCCTCAATAAAAACAGAATCGAGGGGATTTATTCACCCCTCGATTGTTGGTAATACTCTGATTGGATTGTCTGTCGGAGAAATCGTATTTAATAAAGTATTCTTTTTTAGCGTCGTCGTCCGCGGCGTCTGCGCTGTTGTTCCTGCTGGGTTTGTTCCGCCTCGTCGGGATCGAATCTCGGGCGCAGCAGGTCATCCAGCAGGTAGCTGAACGAGAGTGTCGGGGCCGGAGCCGATTGGCGTTCGGGAGCAAGCGTCTGTCGGCAGTTCCGTTCCAGGGCGGCATCGATTTTCGAATAACTGAACTGCCGGTCGATCTTCGAGCCGTTGAACGGGTAGCCGTTTTTGGCAAACACGACCCCCTGCACGTCGGAGATGCCTCCGCGCATCCGGAACTCCGTGGCAATCCCTTCGCGGCGCAAGGCCGCCGTCAGCTCCTCCCAGTTCCGGCAGCGGGGGACGGCATCGCACAGGGCGTGGTAGATTTCGTATTTCGTCTTGTCCGGTTCGCGCAGCCGGTACTCCTTGACCTGTTCCTTACCCGAGGCAAAGTAGAGTCCGTAGCGGGCAGTCAGTTGCTTGCAGAGCCGCTCCGAACGGTAGCGGTCGTTGCGGTCGGAGATCGTCCGTCCGTCGTTGCCCACGCGGTTGAAGAGAATATGCAGGTGGGGATGTTCCCGGTCGCGGTGGCGGACAATGATAAGCTGTGTATCCTTGATCCCCATCCGGTCCAGATATTCCACCGCAATGGAGAGCAGCAGCCGGTTGTCCAACCGGGCGGCATCCCGGGGCGAAAAGGAGAGAACAACGTGTCCCACGGGTTTCGAGACTCTGGGATTATGTGCAGCCTGCCGTTCGAACCCGCGGATGATGGAGGGCGTGTCCTTGAACAGAACGCCCATTCCGGCGAGGCAGTCGGCGCCCTTCCCGGGACCGAAAATGTATTGGACGGCTCCGCCGAAGGAGCCGCCTTTCGAGAGTTTGGCAATCATGGCAGTTTGTCGATTCGGGTGAGCAGCGCATCAATTCGGTCGACCAACGCCGCCAAAGTGGCGGCATCGCGTCCGTACCCGGCCACATGCGCCATGCGGGAGAGTTGGTTGAGGTTGTTCGCCATGCCGGTGAGCTGCCGCAGCAGGGTGAGCATCTCGGGAGTCATCCGGGCGCGGACGACGCTGCGGGCCAGGGCGCGCCGGGCGTATTCGGCACACACGAGACCGGCGACCCGTGCCTTGCGGCACAGGGCGTCGTAATCGGTCTCGGTCAGGCAGACGACCAGCCTTCGTTTGAGTCGGTCCGTTTCGGGTTTGGGAGGGCGGCCGCCTCGCGGGCGGTTCGGATTCTTCGGACTTTTCATCTGTGCAAGTATACAAGTATAATAGACCAGCGGGATGGATTCGGAAGGTTTCGGGTGTCTCGAAACATAAACTTGCTTTTATTACAACCCGGAATCTCCCTCCGCGGCTGCCGAAGCCAGTTTTTCGCCGAAAGCCTCCATTTCTCGGCCGATCACCGTCTCGGAAAATTTGGCGTAATGGCGGGTCATGTTGGTGTTCGAATGTCCGAGGATTTTGGCCAGCACGTCGATCGGCATTCCGTATTCGACCGCCATGCAGGCGAACGTATGGCGGGCGCAATGCGTGGTCAGCACCTTGTCGATGCCGCAGACGATGGCGATCTCCTTCATAAAGGCATTCATCTTCTGGTTGCTCGGCAGGGGCAGCACCCGTCCGCGGGCCTGGCAGACTGCGTCGTGCTCGTAGCGGCGGAGGATCTCCAATGCCATCGGAAGCAGTGGAATGCGGCTCATTACGGCGGTCTTCTCGCGCGGCTTGTGGATCCACCAGCGTCCTTCGTCGTCGCGCGAGATGTGTTCGCTCCGCAGGTGGTCGGCATCGGCGAAGGCCAGTCCCGTAAGGCAGCAGAAGACAAAAACGTCGCGGATACGGGCCAGCCGATGGTCGAGTTGCTTGCGGGTCAGGATTTCCAGTTCACGGGCCGTGAGGTGCTCTTTGGCCTGCGCCTGATCCTCCTTGAGCTTGTAGTAGCGGAAGGGATTCTTGGCGATCCATTCGTTGCGCAGGCAGTAGAGCACGAAGTTGCGCAGACAATCCATGACGGCCACGGCTCCGTTGTGGCGGCAGCGGTGTGCCGTTTGCAGGAAGAGACTGAATCCGTCGAGAAATTCGTAGTTCATCCGCTCAACGGGAATATCCTCCTCCGGGCCGCGCTGGGCGAGGTACTGTTTCAGATAACGCAACAGCCGTTCGTATTTATCGGCCGTCCGCTGGGTGATACGCACGCCGACCTCCGCCTGCCGCCGTTGGACGTAGTCGCCCAGCCCTGCGATCAACATCATGGTGTGTTTGAGCGGGTTGAAGTAACGCTGTTTGATTTGCAGGGCATTGGCTTCGAAACCTTCGGCAAGCAGCTTGCTGCGGATGTCGAGAATCTGTACACGGAATTCGTCCAGCATTTCGTTGATCTTCAACGACAGGCGGCTGGTCCCCATCATCCGTTCTTTTCGCTGGTTCCACAACTCGGGGCGCCCCTCGCAGTTGAAATAGATCTCCTGACGGAAACTGCCCGTTGTAATTCGGGCATAAATGGTTGCGAATCCGTCTTTTTTCGTTCTTCCCTTTCGCATCAGGAAGAGAATCCTGAAACTCTCCTGTCTCATGGTTTTGTAAAATTTAGAGATTAACAAAACGCTGACAAGAAAAATCTATTGTGATGCAAAGCGCAGCAGTTCAGTGCATTATAGGCAAAAAAGGTGGCAGTTTGCTCGCCCGGCTCCCGATTTGCCCCCTTTGCCACCAAATTGCCACCCGAAGGTTTTTGGCGAAATACTTTTCGGTGGCGGAGGCCGGGATACTGATTGTTGTAATCAATTTATTGATATACAACCGTTTTGCTCTGTTCTGCATCCGGGTTCCCACAAAAAAAGGAGCCTCGGAAAAGGCTCCTTTGTGCGGATAAAGGGACTCGAACCCCCACGCCGTAAGGCATCAGATCCTAAGTCTGACGTGGCTACCAATTACACCATATCCGCATCGGTTCGACAAAGATATGGAAAAATTCAGAAAACACAACCGAGTCAGGGGATTATTCGGCTTTTTTGCATACATTTGTATGTCATTTTTTAAGATATGCCGCAACAGATTACCCTCGTTCTGACCCCCAGACAGGCTGCCGAGCCGGAAACCTATACGGCCTTTGCCGCCCGTCGCCTGGGGATCAAGGATACCGACATCGCCCTCGCCCGGGTCGTGAAACGATCGATCGATGCCCGCCAGCGGCAGGTGAAGGTAAACCTGACACTCGAGGTTTTCGTCGATCGGGAGCCGCTGCCCGCTCCCGTCCATTTCGACTATCCCAATGTCGAGGGACGCACCGAAGTGGTGATTGTCGGGTCCGGTCCTGCCGGCCTGTTTGCGGCGTTGCGGCTCATCGAACTGGGACTGCGTCCCGTCATCCTCGAACGGGGCCGTGACGTCTCGTCGCGCAAGCGCGACATCGCGCTGATCAACCGCAACGAACGCATCGATCCCGACTCGAACTACGCTTTCGGCGAGGGCGGGGCGGGGACCTTCTCCGACGGAAAACTTTTCACGCGCAGCAAGAAGCGCGGCGATTACAACAAGGCGCTGCAGACGCTGGTTTTCCACGGCGCCACCCCCGAGATCCTCTACGAGGCCCATCCGCACATCGGGACCGACAAGTTGCCCTACATCATCCGCAACATCCGGCAGACGATCATCGATGCCGGCGGTGTCTTCTGTTTCGGCCGGCGGGTCACGGACCTGATCCTGCGCGACGGACGCATCCGGGGCGTATGCTGCGGCGACGAGCGGATCGAAGGCGCCGCGGTCGTGTTGGCCACGGGCCATTCGGCTCACGACATCTATGAACTGCTCCATGCCCGGGGTGTCCGCCTCGAGGCCAAGCCTTTCGCCATGGGGGTGCGTATCGAACACCCGCAGGCGCTCATCGACTCGATTCAGTACCACTGCCCGACGCGCGGAGAGTATCTGCCGGCGGCATCCTATTCGCTGGTGAGTCAGGAGCAGGGCCGCGGCGTTTACTCGTTCTGCATGTGTCCGGGCGGATTCATCGTCCCGGCAATGACCGATGCCTCGCAGTCGGTCGTGAACGGCATGTCGCCCAGCGGCCGCACGTCGCCCTTTGCCAATTCGGGCATGGTGACCGAGGTGCGGCTGTCGGATTTCGCCCATCTCCGTTCGGAGTGGGGCGAGCTGGCCGGGTTGAAGTTCCAGCAGCTTTTCGAGCAGGCCGCCCGCCGCGAGGGCGGAGCGCATCAGATCGCACCCGCACAACGGGTCTCGGATTTCGTCTCCGGGCGCAGCAGCACAACGCTGCCGGCGACCTCCTACATTCCGGGCATCGTGCCGTCGCGTCTCGACCGCTGGATGCCGGAGTTCATTGCGCAGAGCCTGCGGCAGGGCATAGCGACCTTCGGACGGCGGATGCACGGTTATGTGACCGACCAGGCGGTGGTCGTGGGTGTTGAGTCGCGAACCTCGACGCCGGTGCGTATCCCGCGCGATCCGGTGACGCTGATGCACCCCGAAACCTCCGGCCTGTTCCCGGCCGGTGAGGGGGCCGGATATGCGGGTGGAATCATTTCGGCGGCACTCGACGGCGAACGCATCGCAGAGGCCGTGAAAAACTATATCGGGTCATGAAACAGCCAGACAATTGCCCGGAGATCTCGGTGATCATTCCGGTCTATAATTTGGAAAACTATCTGGTGCCCTGCCTGGAATCGGTGGTTGCACAAAGCTACCGCGATTTCGAGGCGATCGTGATCAACGACGGCTCACGGGACGCTTCGGGCTCCATTGCGGAGTCGTTCGCGGCACAGGACCCCCGCATCCGTGTGATCACCACGCCGAATCAGGGCGTTGCCCGGGCCCGGGAGACCGGGCTGAGGGCGGCGCGCGGCCGCTGGATCTGTTTTCTGGACGGTGACGACCGTTGGGAGCCGGACATCCTCAAGGAGCTGGTCGCAGCTGCCGGGCAGGGTGACGGCTGCGACATCGTGTGCTGCGACTTCAAGCGTGTGCGGGATTCTTACGAGTCGCCCGTGCGGGAGCGCCGTTCGGAGGAGCTCTCCGGCTTCGGATATATGGAGGCGACGTTGAGCCACTCGATCTCCGTATGTCTCTGGGCAAAGCTCTATCGGCGTACGTTGTTCGACGACCGTCTGCGCCACCATCCGCTGCCGTTGGGTGAGGATGAGCTACTCAACATGCAGATCGGCATGCGTCAGCCCCGTGTCCGGTTTGTGGATTATGTGGGTTATGGTTACGTCCAGCGGGCCGGATCGGCCAATCGGCGCAGCGTCGATGTGGACTATTGTGCCCGGTTTGCCGAGGCGGTCGATTCGGAGTTGGCCCGCTGTCCGGGGCTGCCCGCCGAGCAGCTCGCCTTTTTCCGTCTGCTGAGCCGGGTGCGCTGGTATCTGGTCTGCATCCGCAAGAGCCGCAATCCGTGGTGCGGGGATTCGGAGCATGCCCGTTGGATTCACCGCGAGGTTTGCGGCCGGGGAGCCGACCTGCGCCGCTACTATTCGCGCTGCGATCTGTTCCTGCTGTGGCTGGACCGCCGGCGCTGGCTGCGACCCCTGGCGGTCGGGTGTGCCACCGTGCAGCGTTGGAAAATCAGCCTGATGCGACGTTTGACATTTTGACACATCAAAGAACTTAAAATGTTGCAAGATGAAAAGATATCTGCTCTTTGTTACGTTACCATATGCCTATTCGATTCTTCGGCCATTGGAAGATGAGATTCGTCGGCGAGGAGATGAGGTTGCTTGGTTCATAGAACCGGAATGCGCCGTTTCTCTCCGTGAGGATGAGGTTCTGCTCAAGACCGTGCGGGAAGTTGTGGCATTCAACCCGATGGCAGTTTTTGCACCGGGAAACTACATTCCTGACTTTTTCCCGGGAGTCAAGGTGGCGTTATTTCACGGTTATGCGATCCGGAAACGTTATGAGGCTATAGATGACCACTTTACGATACGTGGTTGGTTCGACATATATTGCACTCAAGGCCCCAGCAGTACGCCCATGTTCAAGGAACTCGAACGCAAATACGGGTTCTTCCGGGTGTATGAAACAGGATGGCCGAAGGCTGATACTTATTTTTCTCCAGAGATGCAGGAGCATGTGGAAAACGACAGACCGGTCATTTTGTATCCTCCGACCTTCACTCGCAACGTATGTTCCGCGCCTTATCTGATGGAAGAGATTGATCGTTTGGCCAAGAGCAAACCCTGGCAGTGGATCGTTACGTTTCATCCCAAGTTGGACGATCCCAAGATTGTTGAGGGGTATAAGAGAATTGCCCGGGAAAATGAGAATGTCGAGTTCTTTGAAGGACCGGATAAATTCCAATTACTCCGTAAGGCCGATGTGATGTTGTGCGACAGTTCGTCGATTATTCTGGAGTTCATGTTCCTCAACAAGCCGGTCGTCACGTTCCGCAACTCACATCCGGGATCACACTTGATTGATGTGCAAACTCCGCAGGAGGTGGGTCCGGCCATTGAGCGGGCCTTGACCCGTCCGGACGGCCTGATGCGCGAAATTCACGATTATACGATGTTCCACGAGCCGCATCGCGACGGCCGTTGTGCGGCGCGGGTGCTCGATGCCGTGGATGACTTCCTCGAACGCGGGCATGTCGGTTTGAAGCGCAAGCCGCTCAATCTGGTGCGGCGATGGAAGATGCGGCGCAAGTTCCATTACTGGCCGCTTCTCGAACGGCTTTTTTCGAAATAGCGACAAGCGCGGCAACCTTGCTGGTTGCCGCACTTGTTTTGTCGTGTTCACCGGACCGAGGCCTGGGTGCCTGTCGGCAGGATGATGGGCGGATAGGTGTAGGTATAGGGCAGGTGGCTGTCAAGCCCGAACCGGCATCGCGTGCGGTGCTCGCGGATGCTTTCCAGGTAGCGCTGCTCGTTTGTCGGGCAGTTCTCGCGGGAGCGTTGTTCGTGGTGGAGGTGGAACGCGACCCCGCGGAACTTCATAATGCGCTGCCGTACTCCGCTGTTGTCGAGCCGCAGCCCCAGTTCGGTGTCTTCGTAGCCCCAGCCCTCGAACGACTCGTCGTAACCGTTTACCCGGATGGCGTCTTCGCGCCACAGGGCCATGTTGCAACTGCGCGGTGATTTGCTTCCGGCGATTTTGCGGTAGATGATGGCCATGAACGGGATGCGCATGACGTTGTTGCTGCAGCGAACCCCCTTTGTCAGAGCGGAAAGCGATGTAATGGCTCCGCTGAGGACCTGACGGGTGAGGGGCTCGGTGATGATGCCGCGTGACCCCGAGACGTAACACCCCGGTTTGGCGAAGAGGATGTGGTCCTGTACGAAGTGGCGTTCCAGGATCAGGTCGCCGTCGATCTGGATGATGTAGTCGCACGTGCTGGCGGCAATGGCCTTGTTGCGGATCGTGGCGACGCGGAATCCCCGGTCCTCGTGCCAGATGTGGCGTACAGGGACGGGCGAGATCCGTTCGAAATGCCTCACGACGTCGCGGGTGGCCATACCCGATCCGTCGTCGGCGATGAGGATTTCGTCGGGCAGGACGGTTTGCTGCATCACACTGTCGAGACACAGATAGAGGGCGCGGGGCCAATTGTAGGTGGAAACAAGCAGGGATACGGTCATCGTACAAGAAAAATTGATGGGGTGTTCGAGACGGTATGGTTGGTTACACTTGTTGCAGGTCACGTTTGTGTCCGGCTCTATGGATGTATGCGGGACTCAGACTCATTTCGCAAATGTAGTGTTTTATCCATATCTGTCAAATTTTTTTCATACTATTATAACAAGTCTTCGCTGCAAATACTGCGTCCTTGTTCATGAGAAAAAATACCTTGCAGCTTGTTGTCGTGCCTAATATTCGGATTATCAATTATATATAGCTTGCCTGCCGTTGGGTATATTAAAAAACATCAAAAAAATATCAAAAAAATTTAATAAAAACTTGCGCGGTTCGATTTTTCCCCTTATCTTTGCAGCGAAGTTTTAAGGTTCATTTAGGTTAGTAGTTTTAGGTTGGTGAGGAAACTGTGGATGACGGACCGAGGTCCCGATTCCGAGTTTCCTTTTTTTGTCTTTAGTCCGACCGCAGGATCGCCCATGGGCGGGACTTGCGGCCGGACTTTTTTATTGGGGGTATTGGGGCCTTTCGGTCCCCATGCTTCGATTGTTTGGTCTTTGAACGTGCTCACGTAGCTTTTTTTTGCCTGTTGGCCTTCTTGAGGTGGACCGGTTTTGTTAGGTGTTGATTATCAATATATTGAACCGGTTAAAATAGGCTTTACGGAATCTCCCAATGTTACCAAATTGTTAAACTTATTTAATATATTCATAAAATATTTGCATAATACAAAAAACGCCCTTATCTTTGCAGTGAAGTTTTAAGGTTCATTTAGGTTAGTAGTTTTAGGTTGGTTGAGGAAATCGGCAGGTTGCAGCGGAATGGTCCGTTGCTAAGACCCGAGGACGGTGCTCGTCCGAACGGTCGAATACCTCCGATTAAACCTCGTTTTTGGAGGGGGTGGTTCCCCGCCAAAAAAAGGTCCCAGTCGTGAAGACTCGGACCTTTTTTCTTTTTGCGCTGCTCCTTTTGCTGTCTATATATTTCGCGGTTTCGCGGAGTTGCCGGGTGATGGATTCTGTCGGTTGGACGAAAGCCTTCTGTTGTCGGCTACGGTTGTCGGCCCGCTTGTTTGCGGCTCCGGCCGGGGGCTTCACCCGTGGTGAGTCGGAGGCTGGCGGAGACGTGCGGCTTCAAAGGGCCGACAGCTCCTCGCGGGTAAGCGTCACCTCGATGCCGCCCAGCGCATAGCATCCGATCTCGTAGGGGTTGTAGAAGAAGGTGATGCCGCGGTCGTCGATCAGGAAGTTTTCCGTGGCGCCGATATATTCGGGGAAGAAGCCGAGTTCCGACAATTCGTCGTCGGTCGTCACGTGGTAGGTTTCGCAGATCTTTTTACGGATTACTTCGTCGAGCCGTTCGGCCTGGGATTCGGTGAACAGGTCTCCCGTAGTGATCTCCAGACCGCTCTTGAGCGAGTAGGTGTGGTATTCGATCCCGTAGATGCCGTGAGCACCGCCCGTGTAGCTTGAGCGCGTGATGACATAGGTGGCCAGCGTGTCGGAGGCGTGTCCCTCGGATTCGATTGAGATTTCGTAGGTCTGGGTCGGCTGAACGTCGGCAAGCAGGGTGGTGTCTATTTCGCGGATGGCCAGTTCGGCGGCCTGTGCCGCATTCCCTTCAAATGCCTCGACCTGGAAGAAGTAGCCGATGTTGGCCGTTTCGATGGCCTGGAGGGCTGCAGACTCGGACGTGTTGCGGATCGTCGCGAAGCGGTATTCGATGCGGCAGTCTGCGCCCCGGCGTTCGAGCAGGGTGTCGATGGCGAGCTGTTCGAATTCGGGTTGCACGGGGCGGTGCGAGCGGCATCCGATCTGGAGCAGGGCAAGTGCCGGGAGCAGCAGGATGAGGGGTTTTTTCATGGCAATGCGGCATTTTGATTTGCTTAAAGGTAGCCAAAAAACGGGTTTTTGCGGCGAAAATGAAAAAAAATTGCAGATTTTCGCGAAAAATTTTGGAGATTCAAAAGAAGGCGCTATCTTTGCAGCACGAAAATAAACCGGTGGATTCATCTAAGGGTTAGGATACATGCCTCTCACGCATGACATAGGGGTTCGAATCCCCTATCCACTACCAGAAAACGGCGATTCTGCAGCAGCAGAATTGCCGTTTGTCTTTTCTCTTTTGTCGGTGCACTTCGTTGCCGATGCCTTCCTGCGAGGGTTGGGAGCCCTCCGCGCGCCGATCTCTTTCGGGGTTCATTCTCCGGTCTCCTTGACTGCCGGCGCCTCCGTTCCGTTGTGCGCGATCGGTTCCTTGGCGGTCTTCGGTTGGTGCGATGCGGTGCCGATGCGGATGATGCGGAGAGGGGTTGGTTCGCAGAAAATGCCTTTCGGCGGGGAAAACCGGCCGGCTCGTTGAATAGATTTGCCGGCAAAGGGGCGCATTTCTACTTTTGCCATCGGAACGAATTTCTGTTAAATGATGGAAACTATGAAAAAGTGGATGAAGATTGTGGCATTCTTTGCCGCAGTCGTTGCCCTCTCGGCGGGGTGCAGCGACAAGAAGGAGTCGGACGGCAAGCCGGGCAGTGCCCCGGTAATCACGCTCGAAGGCGGGGATATCTCCCGGCCGCAGGAGATCGTGCAGGACATGACGGCTCGGATCCTGATCTCGGCGCCGGAGCGGATCCGGGATTTTACCGTGAAGATCGATTCGCCGGCACTGACCGACGAACTGCTCGGTGCGCTGCACCTCTCTACGACGCTCGATATGGCCCATCCGTCGGAAGAGGCTGCGGCGGCCTTCGCCTCGCTCGGATTGAAGTGCGGGGACGAAGTGAAGGGACAGACCTCCGTGCCGTTCGACATTTCGGCTCTTGTGCCGATGATCGCGATGATCTGCAAGGAGGACTCGGACCACAGGTTTACCCTTTCGGTGACCGACGAGTTGGGGCGGCAGACGGTGCAGTCCGTGACGTTCCATCTTTCGGTGGCGGCGGAATAGAGGAGCGGCCTTGTGGCCGGTGCGGCGGTCGGAATGTGTCTGGAATGTGTTGTGAAGGCAAAACTCCCTCACCGGGCGCAGGACTTCTACCTCCATTTTTGTGTGTGCCTTGAATAATTGCAGCGGCTGTCTCCGAATGGAGGCAGCCGCTGCGGTGTTGGTTAGTTGAAGGTTAAAGGTTGGTGGGATGGCTATTTGTCGAATTTGCCCTTGAACTTCTCCAATTGGCGCTTCAGGGCGTCGATCGCTTCGTCTACCGACTCTTCGAAGGCTTTCGACTGGTGGCAGGCCACCAGGTCTTCGCCGGGCATGTGCAGCGTGATGGTTGCGATCTTGTTTCCTTTGTCATGGTCCTTATCGAGTTTCAGAATGACGTCTGCGCTCGTTGCGCGCTCCGCGAAGCGGTCAAGTTTGGTCATCTTGGCGTTCACGAATTCGACCAGTTTCTTGTCGGCGTCGAATTTCACGGATTGAATCTGTACGTTCATAGCCTTACGGTTTAATAAGTTATTACTTCCCTCCCTTTTCACGGGGATGGGCCTTAGCATATACCTCCCGGAGCCGGGCGATGCTGTTGTGTGTGTAGACCTGCGTGGCCTGCAGCGACGCGTGCCCCAGGAGCTCCTGTATCTCGCGCATGTCCGCCCCACCGTTGAGCAGGTGGGTGGCAAACGTGTGCCGCAACACATGGGGGCTTTTCTTGCCCTGCACGCCTCCGCGGCCCAGTTCCCGTTGAACGATCCGGTAGATCGCCGTACGGGATACACGCTCTCCTTTCACAGTTAAAAATAGTGCTTTTTCTCCGGATTTGCAAATATTTTGCCGCTGAATGAGATCGAGGTAGCGCAAAATCTTCTCCCGTACGAACTCCATCACCGGGATGATCCGATCCTTGTCTCCCTTGCCCCGGATGCGCAGCGTGCGGTAGTCGTCCGAGAAGTCGCTGCGGTCGATGCCGATGAGTTCGGCCAGGCGCAGACCGCAGGCGTAAAGCATCAGTATGACCAGCGAATCGCGTTCGCGGATGGGGTCGTCGCTGTCGGTCTCGCAGTCGCCGACGATGGCTGTCATGCGGCTCTCGGGAACAAAGGCCGGGAGGCGGTGAGGTGTCTTGAGCGCCGGAATCCGACTCGTTATGTCCTTTTCGACATGCCCCGTGTGGAGCAGCCAGCGGAAGAAGCTCCGTAGCGATGACAACTCGCGGTTCATCGAGGCGGCGCCCAGGCTGTCCGCTTCCGAGCGGTGGAGAATCCATTCGCGGATCTCCTCGGCCGAGACGCTGCGCGGGTCGAACGTGGCGTCGTCGTCGCCGCGCCACGCCAGGAACCGTTCGATGTCGCGGCGGTAGTTGCGCACCGTGAGCGGAGAGTAGCGGCGTTCGGCCTCCAGGTATCGGATGAATTCGTGCAGCATACGATGCAAATATACGGAAAAAGAGGAACGAGTATGTCATGCCGCTTCGGGGATTCTGTTCGCTTTTTCGTATCTTTGTCCGCGAACAGAAACCGAATTGACATGAAACAGACCTGGAAGCCCGGAACGGTGCTCTATCCGTTGCCGGCCGTGCTGGTGAGCTGCGGCGCCCGGCCCGAAGAGTATAATATGCTGACTGTAGCGTGGACCGGAACGGTCTGCACCAATCCGCCGATGTGCTACATCTCGGTGCGGCCCGAGCGCCACTCCTACGGAATCATCCGCCGCACGGGCGAATTCGTCATCAACCTTACGACGCGCGATCTGGCCCGGGCGACCGACTGGTGCGGGGTCCGTTCGGGACGCGATTGCGACAAGTTCCGCGAGATGGGGCTGACTCCGGCCCCGGCCGGGGTGGTTGCGGCGCCGATCATCGTGGAGTCGCCCGTGAACATCGAGTGCCGTGTGCGGCAGGTGCTGCCGTTGGGTTCGCACGACATGTTCCTGGCCGAGGTGGTGAACGTGCAGGTGGACGAGGCCTACATCGATCCTGCGACGGGGCGTTTCTGCCTCGAACGGGCCTGCCCGATCGTCTATTCGCACGGGGAGTATTTCGCCTTGGGCGAGGCTCTGGGCCATTTCGGCTGGTCGGTACGCAAGAAGAAATAGGCAGAACGTTGATTGCTGTTTGAGAACTGCTCGAACGAAAAACGGCCCGGAATGCATGGAATAGCATTCCGGGCCGAATGTTTGCGTGCGGAGCGTTATTTTGCCCCGAACCGGTAGATGCAGGTCTGTGTGTAGGTCTCTCCCGGACGCAGCACGGTCGAGGGGAAGTCGGCATGGTTCGGGCTGTCGGGGTATTTCTGGGTCTCGAGCGCCAGCGACTCGCGGTAGCGCAGCGCCTTGCCGGTCTTGCCGACCGACGAGCCGTCGAAGAAGTTGCCGCTGTAGAACTGCAGGGCCGGCTGGTCGCTCCACACCTCGAGCGTGCGGCCCGTCGTGGGCTCGTAGACCGTGGCGGCCAGCTCCACTTCGTCGGCTGTCCGGCGGTCGATGATCCAGTTGTGGTCGTAGCCGTGACCGTTGCGGAGCTGGGCGTTGTCGGCTTCGATCCGCTCGCCGATGGCGTGCGGCTGGCGGAAGTCAAACGGCGTACCCGTGACATCGGCGATCTCTCCTGTCGGGATCAGCACCGAATCGACCGGCGTTGTCCGGCTCGCGTGGATCGTCAGTACGTTGTCGAGCACCGTGCCGTTTCCTTCTCCCTTAAGGTTGAAGAACGAGTGGTGCGAGAGGTTCACGACGGTCGGTTTGTCTGTCGTGGCCCGGTAATCGACGCGGAACTCGTTTTCGGGAGTCACCGTGTAGGTCATCGTGATCTGCAGGTTGCCCGGGAAGCCCTCCTCGCCGTCGCGGTGGAGGTAGCTCAGCACAAGTTTCTGTTCCGTAGCTTCGATAACGTCCCATACCACGCGGTCGAGTCCCGTCATGCCGCCGTGGAGCGTTTGCCCGTTGTCGTTGGTCGGGAGCGTGTACTCCGTACCGTCGAGCGTGAAGTGCCCGGCTGCAATGCGGTTGGCGTAGGGACCCACGACGGCTCCGAGGAACCGTTCGCCCGTATTGTTCACGTAGCGGTCGAGCGTCTCGTACCCCAGTACGATGTCTTCGCAGCGACCCTCGCGGTCGGGGGTCCACAGCGAGACGACGCGGGCTCCGTAATTGGTTGCCTGCAGCGTGATGTCACCCGCATGGAGCGTGTAAAGGTTTACCTGTTTCCCGTCGATGGAGGCTGCGAAGTTTTCGGCCGGCAGCAGCTCCGGAGCGGCGGACTGTGCGCCGCAACCCGCCAGTAGGAGGGCTGCAGCGACTGTCGCGATACGATTCATCCTATTGTTCGTTTAAAGAGTTGCAGATGGTGCGGTTGATCTTCCGGATGCGCTCCTCCTCGACCTTCACTACCTTGCGGTCGTAGGTCATCAGACCGTTTACTTCCACCTCGACGTCGGTCGTCTGCGTATAGACGGCGGCGGAGTAGCCGCGGGAGATCAGGCGGAGCAGTTCGTCGGCGTAGCGTGCATACTCGTCGGTCACCTCCTTCGGGGAGTTGAAGCGCGTGTAGCCCCAGTTGTCGCGGTTCTTGACCCAGATGTGGTCGGGAATCACCAGACCGATGCCTCCGTATTCGCCCTGCACGGTTGCGCGGTTGGTATCCAGAAGAGTCATCTTGGGTTCCGGGTAGTGGTGCAGGTCGAGGATATCGCCCGTGAGGTAGTGGTTGCCGCCGCTGGCGGGGTTCACCAGACGGCTCGGGTCGTAGGCCTTGGTCCATTCGGCAATCTCGGGACATTTGAACTGGCCCCACGCCTCGTTGAACGGAACCCAGACGCCGATCGACGGGAACGAGTAGAGGCAGTCGATGATCTCCTTCCACTCCTTGCGGTAGCAGGCCTCCGACTCGGCCGAGCGGTGGTGCTCCTCACCGGTGAAGTAGTTGTGCATCTGCCACTGCGGACCCTGGTCGCCGTTGGGCATGTCCTGCCATACGATCATGCCGGCCTTGTCGCAGTGGTAGTACCAGCGCGCGGGCTCGACCTTTACGTGCTTGCGGATCATGTTGTAGCCCAGTTCCTTGGTCTTGATGACGTCGAATGCGAGCGCCTCGTCGGTCGGGGCCGTGTAGAGGCCGTCGGGCCACCAGCCCTGGTCGAGCGGACCGAACTGGAACAGCGGCTTGTTGTTGAGGGCCAGGCGAACGATGCCGTTCTTGTCGCGCAGGGTCGAGAACTTGCGCATGGCGGCGTAGCTCTCTACTGCGTCGATCTGACGTCCGTTGTGCAGCAGGGCGACCTTCATGTCGTAGAGGAAGGGGGAGTCGGGACTCCAGCACTTCGGGTCGGCAAGCGCGAGCTCGACCGTTGCGCCGTTGAGCGCCCGAGCCGATGCGACTTCGGTTTCGCCGTCGTAGAGGGTCACCTCCACCAGGTCTCCTGCCTGTGCATTGCAGACGGGAACCTCGACGCGGAACGTCTTGCGGTCGAGGTCGGGTGTCGTGCGCACCTCACGGATGTATTGCTGCGGTACGGCCTCGAGCCATACGGTCTGCCAAATGCCGCTGACGGGCGTATACCAGATGCCGTTGGGGTTGTTCACCTGTTTGCCACGCGGCTGGTATCCCTCGTCGGTGGGGTCCCAGACACGGACGCGCACGGTGTTCTCTCCCTTGGCAAGTGCTGCGGTGATATCGAACGAGAAAGGGGTATATCCGCCCGTGTGCGAACCGACGCTGATGTCGTTCACCCACACGTCGGCTTTCCAGTCTACTGCGCCGAAGTGCAGCAGAATGCGTTTGCCGTTCCATTTCGGGGAGATCTCGAACGTGCGTTCGTACCACAGTTCGTTTTTCGAACCGAGGCGTTCGCCGACACCCGAGAGCGATGACTCGACGGCAAAGGGAACGAGGATCTCGCCGTCGAATGCGGCGGGTTGCTCGCCCAGGGGACGGATGGCGTAGTTCCACAGTCCGTTGAGGTTTTTCCATTCGCTGCGGACCATCTGCGGGCGGGGATACTCCGGGAGTACGTTCTGCGGGTCGATCTTCTCGCTCCAGGCGGTCCGGATCCGGTCTCCGGCCGGCTGCCACTGCGCCCTGCCGCCGAGTGTCGTCAGCAGGGCAGCGGCTGTCAGAATAAGTGTTTTTTTCATATTAGCAAAGCTTTTGGTTATTTGGGTTCGTAAAAATAACCTTTTCTTTGCAATATTCCAAGCCGGTGCGTGTCGGGATCGGACGGTTCCCGGCCGTGATGGTGCCTCCTTGCGTTGGAGTTGCGGTGAATGCCGGCCTCCGAGCGACTGGAGGCTACGGCCAGAACAGGAAGGTGATTTCGTACATGCCTTCGTCTTCGAGGGCAATTCCGATCTTTTCGATCCCTATATCGATCTTTCCCGTGCCGCTGCGGATGACGTATCGGGTCTGTTCGGAGTCGGCGTAGGTTCCGAAGCCGAGGCGCTCGGAGAGTCGCCCGGTCAGGATGTCGAACGGTCGCCGGGCCTGCTGCAGGGTCGGATAGTGGGTGAGCAGACGTCCCGAAACGGAGTACACCTTTCCGTTTTGCGGGTCGGCCTGCAGGACGACCAGGCAGGGCATGCCGTAGAAGTCGCCTTCCAGCGTGGCCTGATCTGCGGAGCTCCCGAGCAGGCCGGCCAGTTCGCCGTCGTATTCATCCCACGCCGCATCCGTGTCGTCATCGGACAGTTCGGCGAAGCCTCTGTCCCGCAGTTGCCGCTTCGTCTCTTCGAGCGAGCGGCCGAGCGGGACTCCCAGGAAGGTGAGCTCCCCGGATGTCCGGCTCCGGGGCAGGCAATCCTCGATGTCGCACTCCTGCAGGAGCGTGTAGTTCCTGTGTCCCGCCCGGTCGGTGCCGGGCAGTTCCCCGGAGCGGTAGTAGACGGCCCGCCTGAAGTCGCGGCTGGTCCACAGCTCCATTCCGGTCTCCTCCGAGTAGGCTCCCGTGTGGATGAACCTCCATCCCTGCTCGCCTTCCTTCAGAGAGAGGCTGTTGCCGCTCCTGAAATCGGGGCCGACCTTCAGCGGACTGTCGGCAATGCTGGTGTAGCAGGGCGTGTTGTAGCCGATGCGTCCCTCCTTCCGGTCCTGTCCCGTCAGGTGGCAGTAGTGGGCGATCCACCGGTTCAGCACTTCGACGGCCTCCCTGCGGGTGAGCGGGCCGTATGTGCTCTCCCGTTCGCGGATGCCGTAGTGGAGGTCTTTCCCCGCGTGTTTGGCCAGCACGGCGTTGCCGCCGTCCAGCAACAGCAGTATCCAGATGTCGGAGCCGGTCCGCACGGCCTGTCCGGGATCGGCCTGCCTCCGGGTGTCGGAACCGTCGGGGCAGGACACGTAGTAATGTATGCGCGGTGACCGATAGTCGGTGTCGCACGTCTCCTGGGCCTGCAACCCCCACGGGAGCAGCAGGAGGAAAGTCAGCAGTTGTTTCATCCTTTTTCGGGGTGTTATCGGATTCCGTCCGTTGCCGGCTTGACGATCAGCCGTTCCATCTTTTCTGCCTTTCCGTTCTTTCCCGTCCGCCGGTAGAGGCTGGCCATGTATCCGTAGACCTCGTTGGTCGCATCGATTCCCAGTGGGTTGGGGTCCCTTTCGACCAGTTGCTCGAACAGAGGCATGACCTTCCCGGTCATCACCTTCAATGCGCCTTTGGGATCGCGGACCGAGAGCCCCAGCGAATGGCAGAAACCCGACAGGACGATCACCTGGGTGTATTCGTCGTTGTCTCGCTCTTCGGTGTAGAGCCTCTCGAAGAGCTCCTTGACTCGAGCGCGTCCCTCTTCGGCGGATCGGGCGAAGTTGCCGCGTGTACTCTCGGCGATCAGGAGCAGCAGCGCATGGTCGGGGGTAAGGCGGCCTTGTGTTGCCGATTCCGAGCGTCGGGCGATTTCGAGCAGCGCATCGCGGTAGGGGGCGAGTCCTTCGTCATGGAAATGTTCCCGGCCGTCGTAAATATTCGTGTCGGGGAGTTGCGCGAGCAGGTCGGCCGCCAGATTGAGCGCCGAGCGCAGGTATTGTTCCGTTGTCGGGCTGCCGAGCAGGAAGTCCAGGTTGCTCAGGGGTTGCGGCCGGCTGACGAACTGGTTGTATACGGTGTCATAGAACGCTTCGAACTGTTCGGTGAAATACGCTTCGTCGGCCGCCAGCCCCATGTCGGCATATTTTCGGGCCTTCTGCGGGTCGGCCAGCAGGGCGGCCCGGTAGAGTTGGAAGGCCAGTGCCGGGTCCTTTGCGGCATATTGTTCCGCAGCGTCGTACGTCTCGAAGAGGCAGAGCAGTTCGGCATGCTGCCCGGCTTGTATCATGCAGTGGGCGGCGATGCCGCAGAGCAGACGGCTGTATTCGTCCGAGGTCTCCGGGTCTTTCGCAGCCCGGGCTATTTCGGCCGAGATGCGTCTGCCTGCTTCCCCGTAGTCACCATCGATGCAGCTCAGCGTCCCGCGGGTCAGGTCGGTGGTGCGGCATCCGTATCGTTCGCCCAGTGCGGTGAGCATCCTGAGGTCGGGGATGCGGGCGTCGTGTGCGTCGGGGTCCTGCCAATATGCGTAGACCTCGCGTTCTGCGGCGGTTTCGATCATGGGGCGGGCATAGCGTTGGCTGGCATACATCAGTGAATCGACCGCCCGGGTGATCTTTGCAGCCGAGGGACGGTAGTAGAGGAACCGGTTCATGCAGTCCGCGGCCACGTCGTCGAGGTCGAGCCGTGCCGCCCGGTTCCCGAGACGGACCCATGCCAGGGTATCCCGGGGCGTTTTGCCTGCCTCCATGTCTGCACATCGCAGTCGGTAGAACTCCCGTACCTGCTCCTGTGCTTTCCGGTATATGGTCTTCGGGTCGGGCAGCCTGAGCGAGCGAAGCCGTGCCTGGGATGTCTCCTGCAGGGCCCGTAACCGGGCGGTGTCCGGCAGGGCGACGGTGGATGGGGGTGCGGGTGCGATTCGCGGCAGGGGCGGCATCTGGGGCTTGTATCGGGTCGCATTGTAGAGGTCTTTGACCCCTTTGCCAGTCAGGGCGTGGATGACCTGCCTCTTCTGGGCCGGACAATCGGTGCCGAAGGCCAGCAGGAAAACGAGCAGGATGGGGATAATCCGTATCTGTTTCATGGCTGTAAAAGGTTTGGAATCGGGTTTCAGACCGGAGGATTGCTGCTTACTTCCCCTTCAGGCTTCCGTAGTGCATCTTCGGCGAGAGGGGTGCGGCTGTGGGCAGGTGGCAGGAGAGGTGAGCGGCTTTTTCGAAATGGGGTTTGGGTTCAACAGTTTGATCCGGAAACGGAACTCCGTGGATATGGAGCCGGCTGCCGTAAACAAAAATAGGGATAAATTTTTGTTTTTGCAAGTCTGTGAAGTTCAATATTCGAATCCGTCTGACATCTTCCGAAGCCCCCCCCGTTGCAAAGGGCGACGGCGCAGGAGCCGACCGTTTGCCCGGGTATGGAGACTTGGCTGCTGGAATATGGCCGCAGCGTGCCGGCGGGCTTTTCGGAGCAGCCGGTAAAAGCAAACCCCCGCGAGACTTTCGTCTGCGGGGGTTTCAGTGCCCAGGACAGGAATCGAACCTGCACGCCTTGCGGCACACGCACCTGAAACGTGCGCGTCTACCTATTCCGCCACCTGGGCATTGTACCGGTGTTTTCCGGAATTGCGGTGTGCAAAAGTAATGCTTTTTTTTGAATCAGCAAGCATTTTTTGAAGAAAAATTTACTTGCTGAAGAATCTGAACTGAAATACAAGCAGATAGACTACTGCTACCGAAATGTAGGCATCGGCCAGGTTGAAGACTGCGCCGAAGAAGTAGTTGTTGCGGTCTACCAGGAACTCCAGCAGACGCGGTACATTTTCCCATTGGAAGAGGGGGAAATAGAACATGTCCACCACCTTGCCCATCATGAATCCGGCGTAATGCCCGCCGAATTCGGCTACCGTGTAGGGGGTGGATTCCGAAAAGAGTAACCCGTAGAATGCGCTGTCGAGGATGTTACCCAGGGCGCCCGCAAGGATCAGGGCCAGTCCGACAAATACCCCCTTCGGGGTGTCGGGCCGGCTGCGGTACAGGTGTGCCGTGAACCAACCGATGACGCCGACCATGGCGATGCGGAAGAGACCGAGCAGGAGCTTGCCCCAGTCATAGGTGTCGCCCAGCGAGAGGCGCATGCCGAACGCGGCGCCTTTGTTCTCGATGAAGTGCAACTGGAACCAGTCGGGGAAGACTGCGATCGATTCGTCGAGGTGCATGTGGGTCTTGACCCAGATCTTCAGCGCCTGGTCCGCTATGACCAGCAGCAGTACGAGCAGCGATATTTTTTTGAGATTCATCTTGTATGGTTCGGTATATCGCACAAAAGTAGTAAAAAATCCGGGTTTTCGGGACGTCGTGCCGAAATTGTGCCGTCAATTCGTTGTTTTCGGATTCCATTTTCGGTATTCAGATATGTTTGTGTACGGTAGGATTCTGGCTTAGAGGGGCTGCGGCAGTCTCGGATAGGCTGTCGCAGGTATGTATTCGGTTGCATGCAGCTGGTAGCGGAGGCTGCTCATGCGTCCGGGTGGGAAAACGGCATGAACGAAGCCTTGTCGGGTTGGGCTGGCTCTCTCGCAGAAGGACCGGGGCATTAGGGATTCAGGTGTTATATAATATTATATAGGTATAATCCTCCTTGTTGCGAATTAATTAAGTTTTTTTGTAAAAAAGATGCCCGATCGCTTGCAGATTCGGAAAAAGTCGCTACCTTTGCATCCGCATTTGAGAAACAACGGTTCTTGCAAATAAGTCGAGAGTTTACAATAAAGGAGCTTGAGATGGTTTTGTCGCTGATTTTCAGCGAAATGCGAAGTTCTTGGAAAAGTTTTTGGAGATTAGCGGATAAGCGATTATCTTTGCGCTCCCTTTCGTGATTTGGCTCGGAAACGGGTAACGAAAAAAATCTTGAAAAAGATTTGCGGGATTCAAAAATATCACTTATCTTTGTAATCCCTTTCGCTACTAAACGCGAAACTTTTTTAAACTGGTTCTTTGAATTACTGGTTATATTTGAGAGAAGAATGTAGTATTTATCTGTCAATTTCCTTTAAAGGAAACGAATAGTCAGGACTCTAACGAAACATTGATATTCTTTTACAATGGAGAGTTTGATCCTGGCTCAGGATGAACGCT
>UMEO01016237.1_pt1 | contig 21042 bp, 22 predicted proteins | sample 1964781 | NCBI WGS metagenome assembly UMEO01 (sample SAMEA4836023, study PRJEB28245) | human gut metagenome | biome: gut microbiome; material: fecal sample | place: Denmark | collected 2008 | reverse complement strand
TCGTTGCAATCCACAGCCCGCGAGCCGCAATCAGACCCATCGACCCAGCTGCCACCAAGTAGAGCCCGACGAAGAAGCCCATGGCAAGAACCGTATTGTTGAGAATCAAAAGTAGGATTATAAACAGATTCTTTATACCAAGTGTAATTATCTAAATAATATCGCATATTACCTTCCGTATAAGTAGCTTTTCCTGCGCCGTTTCTCCAAATAGAACTTACATTCGGTTGAGTAGCTCCACCTTCAAATAGTGTTCTACTCCATTGCCATAAAACACCACAACAATCTTCTAATCCATAATTAGAAATCATTCTGCGTCCAGCAGTATCAACATGACCTCCTGCCGTATTAGGATCGGAAGCTCCATTAATAGAAGTACCTTCATTACTACCTTTAGCAACTACAGTAAATTCGTCATAGCTAATTAATTGTTTATTAGCTTTACCCGCATATTCTGCAAATTTACTTCCATTAAAAGAAGGAGAAGAAGCTCCATCAGCAATAACACCTTGATATTTAGAAATAAGTTTACTTCCATTCCAAGACGGCAAATAGATATCTACCCATTTTCCAATTTCAGGAACCCATACCATCCCTTCGGGGTCAGAAACAGGACGATGTGATAATGTCCATATACTATTAGGAATAACCGCTCCCGCTGTATAGCCTGATAATAAATGTTCTGAGATAGTTCCTACGTCAGCACATAAGCAGTGGAAACCTCCTATTAGCTTTCCTTCTGAAAAATCACTAGGTAAAATAGAAGATAAAGATAATGTGTATATTAATTCACCCGTTGAAGAATATCCTACCCAAATATAAATATCTTTACCTGCTCTATCCGTAGTAGAAATAGTTAAAGGTACTGTTGTATTTTCAGAAAAATAAGCATAGTTACTATTTATCTTAATACAAGTTCCTTTTGGTATTTGAATACCGCCTGAAACTATTGTAGGAACGGACGGAAAATAATAATCTATTAAAATATCTTTTCTTATCCAGCTATCATAGGAAGTACCATTATAATTTCTGTAATAAGTTTCATCCTGTCCATTATCATTTAAGCAACGTAAATACTGTACTACGGTATCTCCGTTCTTATAAACGGATAAAATAGCCTTAGATATAGTTTTTCCTAAAATGGAAACGTTTTCTACAAAATAAGTTCCTGTTTTTGTAACGTTTAAATCCGTAATGGTTGGAATATCTCCAATCTGTCCACGCTCAGAAGCTAAATCATCTAAATCACCATCGATAGCAACATCGTAGGCAATAGCTTTTTGAAGATTACCACTTTCTACGGTGATACCATCACCTTCACCTGCAGAAATTCTTCTAATGGCGTCTCCTGCCTGAGAAAGACCTGTAATATTCTCACCTCTTTCTTCTAAAGCTTCGGTAATATCTATAGAAGTGTTAGCTAAATTTTGTAAACTGCCTTCAAGGTTTTTAACTGTCATAATATTTTCGCAAAAAATTAATATATTTTAAAAAATCTCTATTCTTTTATATTTTTACTAAATAAAAGAATTTCATCCTCGGTTAAATCTCGGGGAGCGCTAAAGAAACCCATTTCAATTGCCTGTCTGCAGGAAACATAATAAATATCAGTTTCTTTCTTATAATTAAGAATATTTTTAAGTCGGGCTCCTTTTTGTACAATAACTGCACTACGAGTGCGGTACCCTGTAGTAGGCCCTACAATATATTTAGAATAATATTTTGCGTCTTCCGAACTAGTTAGAAAAACCATAAATTTAGGATATTTAGGAGCAGATAATCCATAAAAACAAAAATATCCTTCTTTTTTAGCTCGTACTAATAATTTTTCCCAAAGACGAACTCCAAAAGAGCTTTGCAAAAGATCCGAAGCTAAAAAGGTATCGATATAATCCTCTTTCAACAGCTTCATTAAAAAATTCACTCCAAAATTTGGAATATTTAAAGAATTTTCCTTAACAATAAGAGACTGACAAATCCCATTTTTACGATACATATCGTTTCTAGGTTCAATATTTCTTAATATTGAATTAAAAATAATCCTATCAGAAATATAAGGATCATTATTATCAAAGCATAAAAAAGTGGTATCGGAATATCCTTTTTGTATATAAACGTCCTGTCCTCCTATTGTAAAAGCCAGTTCGGTATTATTATTGTAGGGATAATACTCTTCATATGCCCTAGGGCCTAAAGATAATCTTCTAAAAACTTCAATCTCACGATCCTGTTCCTGAGGATTCATGAGTTGAGGCATGCTTTTTATTTTCATAATTTCTTTCAAAAAATAATTATGAAATAAAATTTTTTAGATATCTGAGGTTAAATCCTTTTCAGGTCTCCTCCTCTTATTACTAACTTCCATATCTAAAGAGTCTTGAGGTATATCTTCTACTCTCATTTTAGCATAGTTAAATTTAAGCAAGAAAGGAAAAGCCTGAGCATTACGTGATTTAGGTTGATCAATCTTAATAATACCACTTTCTTTGGTTTCCTGATTACCCGTCCAAATCCAACTTACATTACTATTATGACAAATAATATCATTAGCAATGTAGGCATTAACTTTTGGAACAGTAATATCAAAAACAGGATGTTGCCCTACCGGTTTAATAGTTTCAATAGCGACTAACTTTCCATTAGAAACAGTAAGAAGATCATTTTCTTTAAGATTTCCTAAGGCAATCCATTCAACTCCTTTTTTCCCTTTTGCTAAAAATTTATGAGAAGCTGTACATGTTATTTTACTACCATTTTTTAAAACAACTTTGTAAACCTCTCTAATACCATTATAATGAACATGAGAAATTTCTCGATATTTTCCTTTAATAAAAACCTTTATTCCTCTAACACTTTTACTAAAAGGTTCGCTATCTTGAGGAACCGGAGGTAATAAACTATCTATACGAATTTTTCCATGATCAGTATCAATTAAAGTACTTCCAACTACACAGTGTTCCGAAATAGATTTAGCATAACGAATGCTACCATCCTCATTAACTTGGCATAACAAAATATTTACCCTCTTTTCATTATCTGCATTAATTTTTGCCTGACGAGCAATTGCTCCTAAACGTAACCATTGATCATCCCCATCTAAACCTTTTAATAAAGAAATATAATCTACTATACAAACATCCGGATTTAAAGAGGTAACCGCTGCAAAAATTTCTCCAATGTCTACATCTTCATTAGGTTTAAATACAGTTAATCGACCTCCAAGGTCTTTCAATTCCTTTGTCCATTCTAAATATTTATTTTGGCAAGTCTCTTTTTCTTCTTGCGAAAGCTTTCCCTGAATTAAGCTACTTAAAGGAACATCACATACATTGGCCATAATACGATAAGTCATTTCCTGTTTACTCATTTCAAGAGGAACAATCACAACTTTATATCCTTTACTAGCCATTTTAATGGCCAAATCTCCTGCTAAAAGAGATTTACCCATACCACTATTTGCACCTATCGTTACTAAACCCTGTCTTGGTAAACCCCCGGAAACACTATCAAAGGCTTCATATCCGGTAGGAATTAAAGCATCTGTTTGATCGTCAAATAAAAGAGAATGAACAAATTTTTTAGAATTGTTTCCTTTACCAAAATTTAAAAAACTATCTTTGGTAGATTTATTAGAACGAATTATAGAAATATCCTGAGCAGTTTTTTCTAAAAGATTATCTAATTGAATGCCCCTATTATCTTGATCTAACTGTTCAGAAATATTTTTAGCAAGATCAAATAAACCTCTTAGTTGTCTATATTTATTTAAAATACCTACTGCCTTACGAGCATTTTCCGTAGTATTAATAACATCTTGACCTTGACTAATAAATTCTTTTATTTCCTTAGAAACTTCAGGATCATTAATTAGATTTGAATAAGAAGGAGCTTCTCCAGAATTTTCAATAATGGTTTTAATAGTAAAAAACGTTTGCTTTGAAATAGGATGAGAAAAATAAGACTCATCTATCATCGAAAGCAAAGTGCCGCTTATAGATTTCTCCTTGGAACATAGGCCTCTAAGAACAGCAACCTCAGCTTTGATACTTACAATTTTTGCCATTTAAATAACTTCATTAGATATGGAACAAATATTTTCGGTTTTATAGAAAATCCCATTGACCGGGATTCTGAGATAGGCCTTTGCAAAAGTAATTGGATCGGTACCTGCTCCTACAATAATACGAGGAATGTTATAATACTTAACCACCAAATCCCTAACTTTTTCCAAACGATATTTAGAAGTTTCAATACAAAGACCCGATAATACTAAAAGGGAAGGAGAATAAATATTTTCCAAATTAGAAGATTCCTTCCAAACTACACTGCTTCCTCTGTATTTATTTATAAATATATTTACAAGGTAAGCCGCAAAATATCGAGCAGGTAAATCTTCAGGAGAAGAGGTACATACATATATTCGGGGTATTCCGCAATCTTTATTCCAATTTTCTAAAGAATTTATTTGAAGATCTTTTTCAAAAAATTTACTAGTATCTAGAGAAGGATGATCTAAATAAAAAGTCTTAGGACGAAAATCAAAGGGTCTTTGAGACCAAGTAAACCCCGGAACAATACTCTTTAAAGCAGGAGAATTGGGTAATGCTATTCTAATGTTCTTTTTTTCAATTACCCGAATATTATTAGTCATATCTACCTAACGTAATTTCAAAGTGTTTCTTATTAGAAAAATATTTCTTTAAAATATTATAATCGATTTCACTTATTTTAGGATGGAAATAAGGCATCAAAGCTTGCCAAAATTCCATCCTTAAACAACTACGTTTAACATTATAATCATCTAATAACAGCCTAATAACCGGTTGAGGCTTGTCCTCCCATGGAGTTAATATTCTGGCAAATCTTTGACGGGCATTCGGAATATTTGCTTGGATAGAAGAATCAATAATTTCCGATGCACGTGGAATGTTAATTCCGGTAGATAGTAGTTTTATGTTTCCGACGATGATGGGAAGCTTATAGTTACGGGCATCTTCAATGATTTTATCTCTTTCTTTCTTTTTAACACTACCATAGAAGGCTTTAGCGACCTCCTTTCCCGCCATTTTATTAATAATCTCAACTTGGGATAAAATAGCTTTAACTCCAGAATAAGGAATTAAAATCATATGTCCTTTTTTAATATCCTCTAGAGCAATTTTAGCAATAAGCTTTTGTCTATTTTTATCTTTCTCTAAAGGGCCTACAATATAAGCCCAAATCCCTGTATTAGAGCTTGTTTTAGAAAAATTAGTGCGTGTTAAAAGAACTTGAGGAACTAACTGTTTAACTTTAGTTTCAAAAATAATAGGCCCAACCACATGTTCTACTAAAACATACTTGCCATCTTTACGATCGGGAGTTCCGGAAAGTCCTATTTTATATTTGCAATTTATTTGACTTAATACCTGAATATACTTAGGAGCAGCGCCTCCATGAACTTCATCAATAATTACGCAACCAAACATACTCCTTATTTTCTTAAGAAGAATTTGTCCTCGTTCGCTATGAAGGGATTGTACCGTTACTAGGCAAATATCATATTTCTTAAAATCTTCATAGGTTTTACAAAAACCTATTCTTTCTTTGTCTAGTTTAGTAAATCCTTGTTGAGTAGCAGAACCTAAAAAAGTTTCTTGGAAACCTAATAACCACTCTCGCTGAGAAGCTAATATCATTGTCTTTTGTTGAATACGGCAAATAGCGGCAACTCCAATTAGGGTATTATGGGATACAAAGGTGTTAGCAATAAAGTGATGATTTTTAGGAACACAAATATCATATACTCTAGTAGGAGTGTTAATAACTTCTATAGAATCGATCTTATTATAAAAAATATCCGGATTTTTTGTAACCTTTACCCATTTATTGTAAGCTTCTCTATCCATTTCTTTAAGCAAATCTTCATCTACATTCCTTGAACCCACAGCAATACAATAAGAAAGCTTAAAAGAACCTTTTTTAAGGAAACGAGGGTGTAACGGTCTATCATAAATATAGACTTTACGACCGTCCGATAAAGAATAATAGGCCTTTTCTTTTTTATATTTTTTATGAAGATTATTTAAAAAATCTCCGGCTCTATAATAGACATCCGTTTCATTTAAAATATCCTCTTTAATATAATATTCTTTATATAAAGAGCCTAATTCTTTAATAAGAATTTGAGCTTGAGCATTTCTAATAAATAAATGGTAATAATCTCTATAAATACCCGATCCATTTGTAGCACAAGATTTACTGGTTTTTAAATGAGAACGAACACCATAATAAGGTAAAATCTCTTGTAATTGATGAATTAATTTTTGAGAGGCGCTACATAATTCAATAGCAGTTGGAGTAACGTAAGCATCGCAAGAAATATAAGCTCTAAGGAAAGCGGTTAAATATTTCTTATCCCCTTTTAATAAAACCTCCGGAATAGCTTTATCTTTAGCAATGCTCATAGACAAACCTATAGTTTCTTCTAAGAATTTATAAATTTGTTTACTACCCATACTTACATCGATACCAACTTCTTTACTTTCCTTCATAGTTGTTCGCAAAGTAGCTTTAGGAAATACCTTGCTAAAACATTCAGCAAACCGTTGTCTAATTTCTTTACTATGACTACTTACAGAAAGATTAACGGATAAGCAACCATTAGCTACCCAAAAACCTAATAACTCTGCTAACTCCTCTGACATTTTCTTAGGCATTATTTGAGTTATCGAACTGTCGCCTTTAGAAGTTTTATAAGTAGGCAATAAATCAAAAACAGGAGTACCTTTAGGGAGCCATTGCGTACGACGAGACATAACTAAAATATCAGATTTTGTAAGTTTCCCTAAAGGCTTCCACGCAAAATCAAAATCATCCGTCAATACCATAACAGGATGGTTAGGAGTCCCCTGAAGGGTATAACCATTTTCTGTTTTAACTAAAATAGTCCGGTCTACTACCTTACTGTATAAATGACTAACTTTACGGGTACCTTCATAGGTAGCTACTTTAATATTAGTAGAAAAAACGGATTCTTTCTTACGATTTAAAGTATATCCTTGAAATAACTTTTCAATCGGTAAGAAGCCTTGAGAAGTCATTATCATAGTACCGGACGCTACGCACTTGCCGGATCTCGGGGGTAGGCAAATTACTCCTCTTTTCTTTTTATAGATAGCTTGGCAAGCTTCTTCTTGATAATCCCTTAATTTACCGGAAAATTCTATTGGTTTAATGGGATTATCTTTAGCCAAGCTTTTAAGTATAGGATTGTATTTTTGTTTTAATATTTTAGCTAAAATACGACCGGAACCGGAAGGTACGGAAAGATATTTGTGGTTACCTATAACAAGGGACTTAGATAACTCTGCCCCTCCTAAAAAGGCCGCACATTCCTGACATCTTTCACAAACCTTTCCGGTCTTTTCGTTTCTTCGAAAAATCTTTTCTTCACATTGCTCACAAGCTTTTTCTTCAAAGAAATAAAAAGAAAATTGTTTTCTTAAAAGATTTTGAGTTTCAAGGTCAAGAGAATCCTTGCGAATATAAAAAGCTTCCCTTAACCATACTTTTATATCTTTCATTTTTTTGAAATAGTTATTTCTAAATCTGCATTAGATTCTATTATTTTATTGACCGCTTTGATACCGTCAAAATAAAGAGTATTACGATTATTCCCAAAATCATCAATGACGTTTGTTAAAACTCCATTTACCGTAAATTTACTAAATTCATCCGGCCAAGTAGAGATAAGTCTTTGAGTAGATCGAGCTTTGGGTAAAGTAAAGGTACTATATTGATATTGTTTAGTAGAAATACAATTCAAAAGATAACGAAGATCTTTTTCATTTTCGATATTACCAAAGGATAAAAAACCTTTACTAAAATATCCAATTAAATAAGGATTTTCTTTAGAAAGATTTAAACAAAAATAATTATTTTCATTAGTATCCGGAACTCTTAATTTAACAAATTCGTACATTATATTATTTTTCCTTTTGTTTCACTTAATAATTTCAAACAATCCATCATATTACGAAGGGAAAAACCGGCTTGATCAATATCTTTAATAAAAGCATCCGCCATCTCTACAATGGGAGTGCCTTTCTTAACATACTCTTTATATACGGCTAAGAAATCCGAAATGAAATTATTTTTCTGAGCCTCAGTTTTTAATGAAGGCTCTATTACTAAATAATTACTATAAATATGTTTAGAAATAGAACTAATTAAAGCTTCCAATAACGCTAATCTTCTTGACAGTTGAACTCGGATTTCTACCATACGAGAACGGGCGGCTAAATCTTGCAAAGAAGCTTCCATAAGAGAATTTGCAGAGTACATTTCTTTCTTACCATAAAGAGTCCGTGAAAGACGAGTACTCTGTAAGTTAATAAGTTGATCTTTATCAACTTCTAAATCGATTTTTTTATATTCTTTAAGAAAAGCATTTTTAAACTTCTTATACTTTTCATCTTCTTTAATCTTATTGCGTAACTCTTCTGACATTTTATTGAGTCTCAAAAACATGTTCTAACCACGGAGCTATCTTAGGAGAAATCGCCATAACTCCACCATTAGGAAAATTATAAAGAGTAAGATACTCTGTTTTCAATAAGCGAGTTCCTTTCTGCACTTTACCTGCATTTTGTTTTATATAGGATAATAAATATCCTCCTTCACAACGAACAGAAAGAGAAACTATAAAGAAATAGCCTACCTCTTCCTCTAAATTTTTTTGTTTAACCGTATATATAGTAATAGCAGGATTATTAAAAAATACTTTCTCTAAATAAATAGAATCTGTAACATCCAAATCCTTAAGAGGTAAAAGATATCCTTCAAAAAATTTTGCAAAAATTCCACTCTTCAAAGGAATAATTAAATGTTTTGGAGAGTTGACAGAAGATAATAAGAATTTTTTGTTCGAATGTATACGTACTGAATTTCGTCGTTGACCCATTTCAACGAAACCTCCTCTCCACATTTAGCTACGGCTTCTTCAAAATAAAGCTGATCTAAACCAAAATTAACATTTTCATAATTACCATTAAAAATATTTTCACAATGACCGGCGAAGGTTCGAATTTCTAAAACAATTTTTTTAGAATTTCCTTTAAAAATAATGGAACCTCTTTCTTTAGTCTGTAAAGCCTTAGCATTAGTAAAATAAGCTAACAAATCCTCTTTCTTGAAAGAAAGAGAAGTCCCCTGAGCTTTATGAACTTCTTTAACTTTATCAATAATGATCTGACTTGGTAGATATTCCTGAGAAGGTAGAGAAACCGATACTTCACATAATTCATTAGAAACTGTAAGCTTAGTATCACTTTTTGACAAGGTAAAATTCTGTTTAGAAAATACTTCTAAAACATTCATAAATGTTTCACAGGGAATAGATAATTCTAGATTTCCTGTAATTTCTTTTGTTAAAGCAAAAGCTAAATGGTCACTTGAATAACAACATACAAAAGCATTTTTACTACTCAGTTTTACTACAAGCGGTGGATTTTCCATAATAGCGGTAGGAGTTAAAGCTACATTAGTTACCGCCTGTTTAAGCCAAGAAGCTTGTTCCGTTGTTACTTCCCAACTCTGAGTTTTTATATTTTCCTCTTCTTCAAATTCATAAGAAATAATTTCTTGAGTAGCTAAATTAATTTTAAAATTACCGGAAACAATTTTTAAAACACCTTCCTGTTCATATAGGGTAAGCTCTTTACGTCCGGCAATAGCACTTTTTAAAGCTTCGATGGAAACGCAAACACTTCCTTCTCCCTCAATACTCTCAGTAGGAACAGAATAAAAACAACGGGCTACTTCGTTAATAGCAATTAAAGAAAATTTATTCTTCTCTACCTTAAGAGTCAAAGCATTATTAAGGGGAGGAGCAATACGGGAAATATTTTTAAGAATATTAGAAAGAACGGAGCCTTGTACTTTGATCTTCATTTTAAACAATCTCTAAAGAAATATCTACATTATAACCTAAATTACCTTGTACTAAAAACCTAAAATCATAGCAACCTTTTTTGATACAACCTGCGTGTAAGAAACGAACTATCGTTGGTATATTATGATTGTTTGGTTCAGAAACATTATAAAGAAATCCTACCCTAAAATCCTTAGGTTTATCTTTTACAATAATGCTCTTAGGAGTATCGCTTGATAACTTATAATATTTTAAGGAATCTCGAAAAACTTCTAAAATATCTACATCCAAATAAGAGCAAGTTTCAAAGCGAAGTTTTTCAACTTTAAAATTCCATTTAAGATTTTTAGTATTTGGATTGGCAGGAGTTTCAGGAATATCAGAATTACCCCAATCCTCAGAACCGTAACCAATATCGGGACGATTTGCTATATTAATAGCAGGATTATTAGGATCATTTGGATTATCGGGATCCCAAGCAGTTTCTTGTGAAGACCAAACGCCCTCTCGAATTTGCTGAGCCCCGTTACCTAAATAGGATTTAATTCCCTGTTTAAAAATCCAACAATACCACTCGGACATTGCTCCAATGTCATCTGAAGATAAAAACATTGAATAACCTAACCACGGACGCTTTCTTTCTTCCGATAGAGGAAATACTAAAGCCATAAACTCATTATGACCCAATCTTTCAGAAGAAGGAAAACCTTTTACTACAGTAGCTTTTAAAAATTTTCCGGGAGAAACTTCTACATCTCTATCTCCCCGAAATACCTGATTAGGAATTAGTATAACTCCATGCATTCGACCTGTTTCTTTTGTAAGAATAGGAAGAACACTTTGACAAAGGGGCTGACTTAATTGCATTTTATATGAACAAGGTTAGGACAAAAATTACCATAAGTAAATTTACCTACGAAATCCTTTTCTCCCAAATATTGAGGTGATTTACGAATTTGTTGAGCTTCACAGGGAGAATATTTTTCAAAATCTACGGAAAGGATTTCGTATTTCCTACTATTTATTATAATAGATTTACTACGAAAAGGAACACGAAATTCTTCATCCTCGTAAATTAAAGCAGTAGAATCTATGTAGAAGACTCCAATAGGTAAAGTTAATTTATAAAAACTATTCAACATTTTTTCCATATAATTTAGGAGATTTTCTGTTTTTTAACTTTTGTAAAAGAGGACTTACTTTTTTAGGCTTTCTTCCAGCCTTAGGAATAGGAATACCTTGTCGAATCTTTTCCATAATTTCAACATCTTTTTCATGAGATTTAATCACATAAAGAATTTCAAAAGTAGCAAATCCCGTAATTTCAGATACCTTCTTTTCGTCTAAGGTTTTATGATATAATTTAATAGCATTTTTAAAGTTAGAACCTTCCTTAGAAAAACATTTATCTTTTAATTCTTTTAATTTTTCATTTTGAGATAACAATTCTTCTAATCGAAGTTTAGGCAAACTTCCATAAAAATAACTAATTACTGCCTGTTGTACTTTCTTTTTAAAAGTATAAGGAGTTATTTTATAAATAACCGCTTGAAGAGTATTTAAAAAAGAATAGGAAGTAGCTGTTTCAATAACCTGAGATAAAGTAGGAGGACTTATAATTAACTCTATCTTTTTATCAAAAGGAAGTTTAAGCATTTTTTTCAAAGCAATTCTTAATTTAACTCCCGGCCATAATAGTTTATCACAATTACTTTGCAAAAGATTTTCTTTACTTTCTATAACAATAACTATAGAATTTTTTAAAAATCTGGAAATTCTACCAAAACCATCAACTAAATATATTTTATACGGAGGTTCTTTTACTCCCTTTATTTCCATATAGTCTTTAGGAAGTTTTCCTAATAAAGTATGTGAATATCCTAAATTAGAAAGTTCCCTAGATATTTCTGTAATCGATTTATGATAAATTCCAAACAAACCTTTCATAATGTATCCGGATGACCTGGTACTATTTTAGAAGTACCTTCTCGTAAAACAGTAAAGCAATGTGAGCCTTCATAAATATCTTCAGATCTGGGAGTTATTATTACAATACTTTCTATAAGTTGAGAAAGCAATTTCAAAAGATCTTGAAAACATCTAGTAGTTTCGGAAGAAAAATTAGCCGTAGGTTCATCTAAAATCATTACATTAGGCCTTTTTTCTTTAGGAACAAACGAAAGTAAAGAAAGTACCAATATTATAGTAAAGAGTTTAGACTCTGCACCTGATAATTTTCTCACGTCAGAAACTAAAAGATTCTCTCCTGCTCTACGTTTACAAATTAAATGAATTTGTGTATCCCAAACTAATTCAAATCGATAATCTTCATTAAAAACAATGGCGGCATATTTATTAACCAATCCCATTAGACGATTACCAATAATTTGAATAACCTGTTTTTTAATTTGCTTGTCTGAATAAATATCTGAAAGAATTTGTAATGCTTTTTCATCTTTTAATTTATCTTTCATATCTATTAGACGTTTTTTAATAGCTAATAATTTTTCAGCATTATCTTTAGCAAAATTAATTTTAGTATTTAAAACAGCTATTCTATCTGAAACCTTATTTACACTTGTAATATCTAATTTAGGATATGTTTTATCTTCTAAATTACGATAATCCTCAATTCTTCGCATATAAGGTTTAATACTATTATAAAAACCTAACTGTTTTTCTAACTTACTCTTTTGAGTATTATAAGTTTCAATATCATCCGATTCTAAATCAAAAGATATTTCTTCCGGTTTAGTAGGAAGATCTAAAACTTCCTTATAAGCTTCAGAATATTTTTTATATTTATTTACTAAAACAATTTGGTCATTTAATTGTTCTTCTAAATCCTTACATTGTTTAATAATTGCTTCATATTGTTCTTTTTCTTCTAAGTAATTTTTGTACTCTTTTACTTTATTAAGATTTTCAGAAACTTCCTTCAATTGCTTTTCTAAAACACTAGGGTCTTTTATTCTAACGGATTGACCACAAGTAGGACATACTCCTGTTTTAAAAGTTTTAGCGTGCTTTAATTGATGAGAAAGTACATTTTTCTTCTCAACTAATTCTCCATAATCAAAGCATGGATCTTCAATTTCTGTAGGTTTTTCTGTTTTCTGTAAAACTCTTAATTTATTAAAAAGAATATCCTTTTGGGAAATAGCTTTTTGATACCGTAAATTTCCTTCTTTGAGTTTATTCTCAGAAGTGTTTTTGGCCAATTCAGAAAGTTGATTATAAATCTCATTATATTTAGCTAAAGTCTTTTTATAATAGTTATAATTCCTAACCTTTTCAATATTTTCGGAAACTTCCTCTATCTTTATCTCAATCTGAGAAATTTTAGCAACTAAATCTTCCTGAGAAAAAATTCCTTTCTTTTCTAAAATAGGAATTTTATCTTTTATTGTTTTAATAATATCCAAAAGTCTTTGCTTTTCCTGAGCTTTAATAAATTCTTTTCTTAAAGCCTCATATTCCTTTTCGAGAGAGGTTTTTTCCGAAAGCATCTTTTGAACTTCTTCTTTAGAAATAAAATCCTTTTTAAGAAGAACATAGGTAGCTTTAACTTCCTGATAAGCTGCTTTAACTCTCGATAACTCTCTTAAAGCCTCTTGATACAATTTCCTTTCAGCATCGATTTTATCCAAACCAAAAAAAGAAGAAAAGAAATTTTTACGATCCGTAGTGCTTCCCATAACAAGAGGATGTGGAATACGAGAATCCAAATGAACAAAGGTCTCGTATTCCTCCTGAGACAAAGGCCAAAAGGATTGAATAATTTCTTTAGCTTTAGTCTTAGTAAATAAATCCTGTTTTTCTCCGTTTACCGAAAGAGAAAGTTTATTGTTTTTTTGAATAATTTTAAGAGTTTTGTTGTTATGGGATATTACTAACCCTTGTAAACCTTTCTTAATCTTATCCTGCTTGGTACCAACTATAGGCTCATCATATAAAACTTCAGGGATAGTAGAAAAGAATAAGGACTTACCACACCAATTTGAATTTTTAGAATTTTTACCGGCGGATCTATTTAATCCATAAATTACGGAAAGCCCTTTTGGTATTTTAAAAGAAACGCTTTCTGAAAAGGGTCCGATTCCTTTAACAGCAATTTTTTCCAGATTCATGTAAATTCTCTAAAAATTCAATCTTATCACATACGTTTTCATAAATTCCTGATAATATTCCGGGAACAGTAAGATCCCAAATATTAGGAACACGTAACAAATCATTATTAGATTTTAAACAGTAAAGAATTAATAAAGATTTACAGTTAGGATCAGGATAATCATTATAAGAAATCATATAATCATAATAATAGCAAGCTTTCTTTAAATCTTCATATGGCTTACCCTTATCTTTATATCTTACCACATATTTAAAAAAATTTGAAACACAACCACTCTTAAAAAAAGGAAAAAGATCAATTGGTTCTACTATAATAGAATTAGAAATATAATGAGAGGGATGAATATTATCTACTGTCATTTTCTTAAACCTTGTAAACGTTTGATCATTTCATAAGCATAAGCGCTCATTAACATATCTACTGAAGTATTAAATTGCATAGCCTCGGATTTGAGATGAATTAGTTGAGTATTCACATCAGCAATCTCACCTAAACTAATACTACCAATCGCTTTTTGAGCTTCTCTATAAATAGGAGTTCCCCAAACCTTGGAATTTCTTTCACCATTTAAAACGGCACTGTTAAGAATATAATTACTCATATAAACCACTTTATTTAAAAGCGCCATACCATCAGAGCAATTTAAAACAGCTTTAACCGCTTGCTTATACTGTTCTTTATAAATACCAACTAAATATTCATAAGCTAAACGATCATCAGAAGCCTGCATAGTAGAAAGAATTTTAGCAATATTTTCCACTGAAAGAGTTTCCGGTTTTTCCGAAAGCCCTTCATAATACTGCTGACAAGCTTCTAAAATCTGAGCTAAAGTACGCATTTCAAAGTTAGCGTTCTTTATTAACGTTTTAATAAGACTTTTATCTTCAGTGAGAAGATAATTCATTTTCTCACCTCGAATAATACGCATAGCTTGTTTAAAAAGGTCTTTATTAGTATGGGGTTCTAAAACAAACTGAACACATCGATTTTTAATAGCTCTTCCGTTTCCAGAATTAAACTTGGAAGGGTCCATACTACAAAGAATCCAAAGAGTATCTTTTGAAGATTCCTCCAAAGGTTTCAATAAACAGTTGTGTACCAAAAAATACTCTTCTGAAGTATTTCCACCTATGTAAAAATTTTCATTATCTTTTACTTGAAAATCATATACTCTTCTAATACTTTTATTAGAGTAGTGCTGTGTAACATGCATTTTTTCTGTACCTCGTCAATAATTATGGGAACACGATTACTTAGAAGGAAAACTTTTTTCTGGTGTTATGGGACTAGCCTTCCGTTGTTTCTAGATTTAAAGTATCAGAATTAAAATCTTGCGCTTCCTTATATTCCCGTGAATTTTTATCCCAAACTAAATGGTCTTGAGTAACTTTAGCTCCATTAGAAAATTCTACAGTATCTTTAGAGGATAAGATTTCACGGGAAGCAAGAATCTCTTTCCATTCTTTCTTTCCTGTTTTGTGATTAAAAGATAATACTTTAAATTGTTCTCCTTGAGATATCCTTGCATGTAATTCTTGAGCTGGAATTTTTCCTTTATTGGTTAGTATAAGGGTATCACTTTCAATACACGCAGCCGCGGCAGGAGAAGAAACTAAAGCCTGACATTCGTCTAATAAAAAAACTTTTTTCTTACCAACCATTGGACGCAACTTCGAAAGTCTTACTAAATCTCGAATATCGTCAATACTTCTTTGATCCGCTACATTGATTTCTCTATAATCAGGGGATTTAATAAAATCAGGAGATCCATTTAAATCGGAAACAAAGGCTCTGGCAATTGTTGTTTTGCCAACAGAAGTAGGGCCTGTGATAAGAATAGCAGAAGGGATTTTACCTGAGCTAATCATTCCCTTCATTCGAGTAACCGCTTCTTCGTGGCCAATAAGTTTATCTAACGACGTAGGTCTATATTTTGTATGTAATGCAGTATCACTCATTTTTTCTCCTTATTACACTTTATTTCGTTTCGTTTCTAACACGCTCTTTGATCTCATTAGAAATTCTTTGTCTTTCTTCTGTTTCCTCTCTTGTAAGAGTAAGTTCGTGATAAATATTTTGAATATCTTTATGCGCCTGTTCTTCCGTTATAGGAATAGGAGCATCGTTGTCTGAATGGGAAGTAGAATGCATAAAACGAATGAAAGGGTAATCATATGTTTCATCCTCATAAGGTTCATCCGCATCACAATAATACCCAACAAACGATTGAGACCAACATCCCATGTAATCGTTTTTAAAATTACCATATTCTACTTTAATACGATAAATACCAACAACTTCTTGATAACATGCAGAAATTAACTGCATAGTTTTATCTCCAGAATAAGAAGCATCAGTTAACATAATTTTCCTAAAAAGCGTCATACATAGAAATCGCTGTTCTACCATCTGGTAAAAGAAAAGCTAAACCAGAAAGAGCAATACACACCATGACATACAGGAGAATAGTACCCTTAGAAATACGTTTATCAACACTACTAACATTCATTAATGTATACATAATTGATATACCCGCTAAAATACCCAAAAACATTTTTATTTGAATATACGTTCCACTATACCAAACTAACCATGTCGGCATTTATTTCTCCTCATATCTTTTAGTTTCTAAATCAAGAACTTTTTTAACCTGCGCCCCTACCGTACTATAAAGCTTTTTTCTGTTCTCTAAAGTATCATTACTATCATCGAGAGTTCTTGTAATAGTAACCGTTAAAGGCTCGAATTGTTTGACTTGAATAGTTTTTGAAACAGTAATTGAGGTACTCATATTTTCTCCGAAATAGGAAGATATTTTTCATTCCACCAACCTTCTAAACTCTTATCTTCTCTGCAAACAGAACAATAAGGATTAGAGCATTTAGGCAAATTAAGAGCTAAAAACTCTTCATAAGTTTTTGCATTTAAAACCTTTTCTTTCATTTTTAAAAACTTTAACAAACATTTCCTTATTTTCTTTCTATCTTTATCAGAAAACTCCCTAGCATAGATAGCAACATTTTCAATACTAGGAGATTCTTTGGCGAAGAATAAAAGAGAAACACCTTCTACAGGTATATTATACTGTTTTTCCAAGCAATAGGCGTAGGTTAATATTTGCATTTTGTACTGCATTCCGGGGTCTTTAGCCTTATCTGGTAGCTTTTCTTTGGAAGTTGTTTTATAATCTACTATCCAGTATTTGTCTTTTACTTTTAAAACAGTGTCTATATGACCAACGATATTTTTATAATTAATAGGTATTTCTAAATATTCCAACTCTCCGCAACATTCAGGCTTGGTTTGTAAGAAAAATTCTTTGTCACAATTTTTACATTTCCAATTACCAAAAAGATATTCGCAATTCTCTGCCATATATCGTTCAATTATTTCATGAAATAAGGTACCGGTGCTAAGAGTTAAAGCACTGGCAAAATTGCAAGGAATATTTCCTTGGTATTGAAGCCAAGTGAGCATAAAACGATAACCACAAAAGGGAAGCTCAGAAGGATGCAATTCTAAAATCCTACTTTTATTAGGATAAGAAAATTCATAACCTCTAAATAGCTTTTGCCCTTGCTTATAAAGAAAAGTCTTAAACTCCTCTACATTCATGATAAATTTAATACAAAATAGGGAAAAATTATGATTGTTCAAATTACAGATTATGGGGTTTCTCGACTTAAGGAAACCTCATTACCTTTTGAATTAACAAAGTATAAATTAGGTTCAAGTTTTGGATATGCTCCAAAACTCGATGCTACCGATATATTAGGTAATTTACAATATGAGGGTACTCCAACGGAATATGTTCCTATCAATGGAAATACTGTCAAATATAGAATTGCCTTAGATTATGGAGTCGAAAGCTTCTCTTTTGGAGAAATTTCTCTTTTTGATGATTCTAATAAATGTGTAGCTATTTGTGTAGCTTCCAATCCCATCATTAAAGAAAAATATGAATCTCGAGACATAGGAAATTCCATCGTAATAGAAATATTTCTTTCTATGGTAGATGGTAATTTCGTAATGTGGACAGATGACTTAGCTTCTTCTAATCCTTTATCGGTTCCTATAGTTGATTCAATAGATTTATTATATCCGGTTTCTCAAACTACTTCCAATATGTATGTAGTTTGTCCTCCGAGTAAAGAAAGCACAAATACTTCAGCTATTTTAGCTTATACTACTCGTCAGGGATTATGGAATTTTGATGTTTATCAACTCAAAAATACCGCTTTTAACCTTAAAATATTAGAAGCTCAACCAACTGCTATTGTTTTTGATGTTTCAGAATTTACTTTAGAACAACTAAATGACATTATTCCCCGATATTTTGGAGAATTAATTCTAGAATTTACTTCGGGCCCTTTGTTCAGTTGTTGCCGCAATATTAAATCTACAGTTATTTCTGAAAATAAGGCTACGGTTAGTTTTGCAACTCCTATCGCAAGACCCCCGTATGAAGGGGATACTTTTGCCATTTTTGGACGTACTTCTTTATCCATAGCAGATACTATTTTTCCTATAGCTACTAAAGATAGCTTAGGCGCCATTATTCCGGGAGAAGGTCTTTCTATTAACCCTCAAGGAGTAGTAGATGTAGATTTTCCTGTAGTTTCTGTAAATGGCCATACTGGAGAAGTAAATCTTGTAAGAAAAGATTTTCCTTGGATGGCAAAAGTTGCAGAAACTAATAATTATGAGGATCTATATAATAAATATACCTTACCTGTTGCTACTTTTAGCACTTTAGGCGGAGTTAGACCAAAAGAAGGAAGTGTTGTAACTATAGATGCTTCCGGTCTTGTTGATCTAAAAATAAATCCTATAGCCACTATTAATGGAAAAGCACCTGACGAAAATAATAATATTCAAATCAACTTTAATGAAGAAATAGTAGGTCTTATTAACCCTATTTTATTGGAAGTAAATAATGATTTGAATAATTTTACTTCTGCTGGTCTTTTTTATGCTCCTAAAGAAACAGCTCCATTAATTTTTAATACTCCAATTACAAATAATTATTTTACCTTGGAAGTTGTTCCAATGTATCGTAATCAAATTGGAGGAGAAGTTATTCAAAGGATAACTTCCTCAGACGTTGGTTATATTAGAAGTTTTAACGGAACTTCATGGACTCCGTGGACTATGGTATTAACCGGTAGTACCTTACCAATAGCAACCTCTCAGTTCTTGGGAGCTATACGTGTAGGAAACGGTCTTTCTATCACTGAAGATACCGGAATTTTATCGGCAAATGTTACCAGCGTACTTGGAAAAACCGGGGATGTTGTCTTCAATGGGGATGATCTCTTTAATATTCTTAGAAGATACATAAATACTGAAGGAGGTTTTCCCGGCCTTACTGAAAACGAAGAGGAAGATCTTACTCCAGAAGAAAAAAAAGAGGTTGGTTGGAAATATGCCCGCATAGAAATGAGGCAGCTTCCGTTAGGCACCTTTTATTATATAGGAACCTATGATCCTCAAAATAATGAAGTTAACGGAGATAGTGAATATACTTTATTGGATAATGGTAGAATTTCTATTCCGGAAAGAGAAACTTCATTAAACGAAGACGGAGAAGAGGTTGAAGAAATAAGTTATACCGTTCAGGATGCTTCCGGTTTTGTTTTAGAAATCACTAAAGATTTTGAAAGTACTTTGGACGATTTATCCGATCTTCATATAGGTGATTTAATTGTTTCTTTAAATAGCCGTTGGTTAAAATTTAAAGACATCAAAAGCAATTATAAAGTAGATAAACCTATGGAAAACAATAAATTCCAAAAAGGGCTTATTTACATGGATGAATCCGGAAAATCACATCCTTTAACCTTTATTGATGGCGGAACTTTTTAAAATGATTGTCCATATCGTAATGACCTCTCTTTTGCTTATTGGAATTATTCTAATATCGGTATTTTCAACAATTGTTTTCTTATTAGGAATATCATTAATTTTAAATTTAATTTTAAATTTAATTTTTTATTTAATGTATTCTTGGTGCGGAGCAAGTTATACGTGGAAATACTTTTACCCAAATAAAGAAGGAGTATTTGGATAAATAAAATCCAAATAATCAAAATAAGATTTTGGCAAACGAGATTTTAGAAAAACATCTAGAATTTTCTTTTCCAACTTAAGAGAAGAAAGTTCGGGTAAAGGAACATCCTTTCTTAAAGTAACTAACTCTTTATTTAAAAGTAATCTAGGTATGTTAGTTTTTAAAGAAGATATAACCTTTTGATCTGGACATTCTTTTAAAATATTTTTAATAGAACCATATTTATTTAAGAGGTTTTTAGTTTTGGTAGGGGATAAAATCGAAGGAATATTATCAATTTTATCCCCTACCAAAGTTTGATATTTTACCATTTTAGAAATAGAAATTCCTTTTAATTTTTCCGCATCTTTATAAGTTATAAACCGAGGGAAGGGTTTACCCCCTTTTTTAAAAGAAGAATCATAAAGAGAAACTTTATCAGAAAGATATTGGAAAGAATCTTTATCCTTAGTCCCAACAATTACTTTTGAATATTTATAGGCAGCAGAACACGCTACATCATCGGCTTCAAAAATTTCCGGTTGACAGTAACAAATACCTAATTCCGTAAGCAAACAAAAAAGATCCGGTAAATATTTATAAATTTCGGAAGAAGAAATTCCCATTGAATTAACGGAAGAATGCTCTGATCTGTTAGCTTTATATAAAGGATCTTTTTTGTAACGAAACACATGAGGTCCATCAAAAGCTATTAAAAGATGAGAAGCTTTAACCGCTAAAGCATCTTTGCAGGCTAAGGAAAGAAAGGAAAAACAAAGTTTTTGTGAAAAATCATAATTTGTTTTCACTGTAAAAAAACATCTATGAAGATACCAATTACCATCAATAACGAAAACCGTAGACATAATTATATTAGGAAATAAAAAATGGATTTTGGAACACCCTTCGGTTATCCTATTGAAACCTATATATGGGTGATAGGACTAG
>UMEO01014996.1_pt1 | contig 21500 bp, 19 predicted proteins | sample 1964781 | NCBI WGS metagenome assembly UMEO01 (sample SAMEA4836023, study PRJEB28245) | human gut metagenome | biome: gut microbiome; material: fecal sample | place: Denmark | collected 2008 | reverse complement strand
CGGCGAAAGCCGACAGCGGGGAGCCGATTACAGCTGCGAGCGCAAGGGCGGGTACCAGCTTAACGGCGGTCTTAGGGTTTAACATGATTGCTGCTCCTTTCAAGAGCGGTTTCGTTCCCGCGCCTATCGCGGAAACCTTTCTATGACACGCTTTCGGAAACTGATCGAAAGCGGTATCACCTACTCAACGGTGAGTTTGAAATCGAATGACGTGGAACCTGCGGGGGTCTCGCCGTCACGCTCCAACACGGAGTTCCAGACGGTGCGGGCTGAATAAGTGCCAGCTTTGACGGGTTGCGTAAGCCTTATACGGTTTACCTCACACCCAGGGCGTAAAAAGGCACCAAAGCCGTCTTTACCTGCGGGATTGTAAACACATTCATTGTCGGAATACTTCGAATCGTGGTTGAAATCAACCATGATGCTCGGGCTAGAGATAATCGGGTTCCCGCCCTCCTTGCCGCGGGAATACTTGCAGGTCGCAGGGAGCGAAAGACGGAAATCTTGGGTCATGGAATCTGCAACCCAGCGGCTATCTACGCTCGCATCGTAAGCGGCGTAATCTACCGATATGACGGGCTTTTGGACGGCATCAGCAGTAACAGTCATTCCCGATAGGAAGTCGGGCGAGGACGAGCCAGAACCGTAGAGCGTGAGCGTTAGGCACAGGAGCGTAACGGCAAGGAGCAAGGGCAGCAGGAGCAGCCAGCGGCGAATATGCAGGACGCGGGCGTAGCACCCCGACACAAACTCCCCGTCCTTGGGGTCTTCTGGGTCATCTACATATGCTAGGCGCACGCTATAGCCCGAGCGGACGAAAATACCCTTTCTGTCTTTCGGCTCGCGCAAGTGGTGGACAGTCCTGCCTACGAGTATCGGGACAAGACCATGGCGCACACGCGGGCGGCGGCAGAGCGAGAACGCGTAGACCTCGTAATTAGGTTCGGCTATATCATCGGCGGGGAACGGTTCACGTTGACCAGAGAGACGTTCGGTATGGTCGCCCTCGAAGTGCCTAGCAAAACGGAAATTGAACATAGAGAGCGTTACGGGACGGCAGCTCATCAGAACATCTCGCTATCCTCGGCATTGGTGCCGTTAGGAAACAAGTCATCGAAAATGGAGGGGTCGAAGTTCTCATTATCGAGCGCCATACGGTTAACGATACGGTCTGTCTCGGAGGGCACCATACAAGAGCTACCCCCTAAAAGTTCGAGCGGGTCGAACGCGGCGGGCGCATCCTCGGGCAGCTCATCAGTGGGCAACTTGAAGGGCAGGACGCGCTTATCGAGCGCGAGCGGGGCACGCAGCAACATTGCGAGGGCGAAGTTCAGATATACCCCGCGCTCCTTGAGCTGGTCGAACTCGGGCTTGATAATATCGCGGAAAGCGATAAGCCTATCGTACGTCTGCTTCTCCAGAGAGAGGGACGTACTAAAGCGAACACCCATGTTCGGCCATGAGGGGATACCGAGCTGGGACGGGGTGAGCTGGGCGAGCTTCACCCAGTCGATAACGTTCAGGAGGTTGCCTACACGCGTAAAAGCATATTTGATTGCAGGCTCCATAGTGGGCGCCGAGGTGCCCGAACCCTCGTCCGAATGGGTGAAGCAATAGAGCAGGGTGTAAGAGACTTCACGACGAAGCCACATAGACTTCTTGACGCGCGTGGGGCGGTTCGAGGTAACGTTTAAAGCCATGATAGTTAGTCCTTTCAGTAGGGAACGGGTGCCGCGCCCACTACGGCAGGCAGGCGCGGCGGGGAAACTACATCGTCGTGTCGACAGAGAACGTGCCGAACTCGAGCTTGGCGGGGTCGGCACCGCGAGCGAGAGCAGGGATATAGAGCGTGAGCCATGCGGCTCGAACGCCCGAACCGAGCTCGCAGCTGCCGTTGCCAAGAAAGAACATAGGGGAACCGACACGATTCAAAGAGACTGTGTCAACGTCGATACGGGTGAAACCTTCCCCTCGAACGACGGCAGTGACGATTGTGGGGGCGAAAGAATACAGCTCCACTGGAATACCGTCCGAATCCTCCACAGGAATACCGTCCAAAACCGTTTCCCAGGGGACGGAACGAACCGCGGAACAAACCGCGAAAGGCGCGAATTTCTTCCCTAACCTCTTGGTATACGGCATGTAATAAAGCGGAACGGGATAATTCGGAACGGGATAGAGTGACGGTACGGGGGGATAGACTGACTGGTTCATAGTGGGTACTCCTTAAAACTGGGCGCGTCCGCGCCGCTTTTCCTAAGCTCGGCTTAGCTGACAACCACATAATAGCCTAGGCAGACCTACAGGGTCTATACCGCCGCAGACGTACACACTGCCATCACATATCGAATAGTTCTCGCCCAATGCGCACGCTTACAACAGCGGGGGAGCCATACCAGAGCCGCGTTTCACAACACCGCCCCCTTCCAACACCCCTCCGTTGTTCTGGTGGACTACGGGGCATTGAAAGCGGGCGGCATTGAAAACGCTAGGCTATCCGAACGATAGCGACAACATAGGATGCCCCGAGGTTGCCCAACGCGCGAAATAAAAATAGCTCCCGACCATCACAGCAGGTCAAGAGCTTAAAACGTGATATGCTATTCTACCAATTCGTTACCCCCCTCGGGTAACAACACCCGCCACCGGCACGCCCGGTGGCGGGTTCTTTTTTGCTTCGCGCATACAGGAAGGACATCATGGAAAGCCGCAAGCCGTATCTCGCCACCCTGCCCGGGCTCATCCTGGGCTGCCTCGTCTGCTGCGCGCTCTGGGGGTCGGCTTTTCCCTGCATCAAGATCGGCTACGGCCTCTTTGGCATTCCCGCGCACGACAGCGCCTCGCAGCTGCTCTTCGCGGGTCTGCGCTTCACCCTTGCCGGCATGCTGGTCATTGTCGGCATGAGCGTGGCCCAGCGCCGCCCGCTCGTTCCGCAAGCGCGCGATATCAAGTCTATCCTCACGTTGTCGCTCTTCCAGACTATCGGGCAGTACTTCTTTTTCTACCTGGGACTCTCGCGCGCCAGCGCCATGTCGAGCTCCATCATCGAGGCCAGCGCCAACTTCTTGGCCATCCTCTTTGCCGCCCTGGCGTTTCACACCGAAAAGCTCGATGCGGCCAAGGTGCTCGGCTGCGTACTGGGCTTTGCCGGCGTCGCGCTCGTCAACCTTTCGGGCGCGGACGGTACCTTTGGCTTTACGCTCGACGGCGAGGGCTTTATCCTGGCCTCCACCGTCGCGGGTGCCCTTTCGACCTGCCTGATCGGCATCTTCTCGCGCGAGCACGACGGCGTCTTGCTTGCCGGGTGGCAGTTCTTGGTCGGCGGCCTGGTCCTCACCGCCATCGGCTTTTTGATGGGCGGCACGCTCTCCCCCACAGCGATTGCCCCCGCCATCGCGCTCATCATCTACATGGCGCTTATCTCCGCGGTCGCGTACTCGCTGTGGTCGCGCCTGCTTGCCGTCAACCCCGTAAGCCGCGTTTCGGTCTTTGGCTTTATGAACCCAGTCTTTGGCGTGCTGCTGAGCGCGCTGCTGCTCGGCGAGGGCGCTGGCACGAGCCCCGTTACCGTCATCGTTGCCCTGCTGTTGGTCTGCGGCGGCATCATCATCGTCAACAAACCCAAAAAGGCCTAGCGAGCTCACTTTTTTGAGAGGTTGTTCGCACACTTTAGCTTATTGGAGTACATCGGTGAGCTGAGGGCCGCCACGCACGCAAGCGTGCGCCCCTTTTTCTAGCGTATCTGAACGCCGGCTTTCTTTTTCTCGGCCTTGACGCGGTAGAGCTCCGCATCGGCAGCGCGAAGTAAGTCTTGCCAGGTATCAACACTATCGCCGACCCGCGCGTAACCAATGGACATCCGCAATGCATACGGCACCTCGGCACGAGCGAGCTCGTCGTTAATCGCCGAACACAGGTCCATGATGTCCTGCTCCGCCGCTGCCTTTTGAAGCACCACGAACTCATCGCCGCCATAACGTGCGATAAAGCCACCAGACGCTGAGCAGACCTCTTTGAGCGTAGCAGATACGACCTGGAGGGCATGGTCGCCCTCCACATGTCCATAGCGATCGTTAATCTGCTTAAAGCCGTCAGCGTCCATCATGAGCAGATACACATCTTCGGCCTGATCCATATTCGAGAAGAGCGACAGCATATAGGTCTCAAAGCGGTTGCGATTGTTGAGACCGGTCAACGGGTCGGTCGAGATCATCTGCTCCTGGCAAACAATGTAGAGCTGCAACATACTTAACATGATGCCGACACTAAGGCAAGGACCCGAATAAAAGACCTGAAAGACACCAGCTACCAGGGCCGGAATGGCGAAAAATGCCAAGGTTTGATAGATGGCCTTCTTTTGTAGGCTCTCGACCTTGCAAGATTGTATAAACGCATGCAGGGACGTATATATAACGTAGCAGTAGCTGACGATGGGCTGGATCATATAGACAAAACCACGACGATACGCGCCCTGCGCATCGATATAGAACAGGGCATGCGTCCAGTAGCTCGAAAACGCCAGTACGACTACCAGCGCCGCAGGCAGCGTTACAAGCGCCACTCTAGAGCGCGCGGTCAAAAGGCGAGAACCCTGCACCGTCTCGGAATAGATAAACCAAATAAGGCACGCGGCGGCAAAGAGCGAAAACGAAACCGCGTTGGAAATCCAGTTGGCAGCAATGCCCAGCGTGCCGCCCACACCGTCCGAAAGCGTCCAGATTATATCGAATAACATGTACGCGGCAGAGGTGTAGCCGAGCGTACTAAACAATAACTGCTGGGTACTCGAGAACAAGGAGTGGCGACTTCGCGCGGCAAGCCCGATAAGAACAATCATGCATAGCAGGAATATCTCGATCTTGAGTGCCTTAACCACTAGACGCCATCCCTTCAATATCCAAGTGGTCAGAATCGCCCGATTCGTGCCTGGGCAATAAACACCCCTACTCCGCAGGGGTATAGGGAATAATAGCAGAGCGCCCGAACGTCACTGCAAGACAGCTCTCGTTCGGGCGCCCATACGGCGCGAATTGCACACGCCGGCTTGATTGACTCGCGTCGACGATTACTCGCCGTCGATGTCGGTCGCGACGGCCTCCTCAATAGCCTCGACGCCTTCGACCGACAGATCCTCTTCGCCGTGGCAGAACTTCTTATCGACCCAGCCGGTCAGAATCGGGGCCATGATGGCCGTGATGATGACGGCGGTGGCGATCTGCGCATACGCGGTGGGCGCAAGCTCGGCATAGCGCGGCGCGACCTCAGCAAGAGCAACCGGCGTGGTCATAGCCGTGCCGGCGATGGTGGAGCAAGCAACGGCGGCCTTGCCGTTGCCGCCGCACAAGCGCTCGAAGGCAAAGGTGATGGGGCCAACGATAAAGAGGGTGATGAGGCCCAACAGAATGCCGGAAATACCGCCGGTGATAAAGCTCGACAGGCTCATGGACGCACCGAGCTGAAATCCGATGACGGCAATCGCGGGATTGGCACCGGGAACCAGCAGGTTCTTGATAAACGGGAACAGGTTGCCCAGAACCATGCCAATAACGAGTGGCAAGATGGAGCCGATAATGGTGCCAATGGGAATGTTGGCGAGGCCGGAAACACCGAGGATGATCATCGTGACGGCGGGGCCAGCCGTAAAGAACAGGATACCGACGGCGCCCTGCTCGGACTCATCGCCGAACTCGCCCATGATGCCCGTATAGAGCGCCATGTTGCAAAACGTGATGCCGCCGATGATAGACACGGAGCTCAGACCCAGGAAGTTGTCGTTAAAGAAATATGCCACGCCCAGGCCGAGAGCCGCTGCGACGACCAGCTTGGGGATCAGCACGACGATACCGGTCTTGATGGCACCCGGCGTGGACTTAAAGCTGATGCCGGCGCCCACAAACAGCAGGATCGCGGCGACAATGGTATTGGAGCCACCGCGGCAGGCAGCCGTAAAGAATCCGCCGATCTCAAAAACCTGCGGGCAGAAGGTGTTGAGCAAAAGACCGACGATCATCGGATAAATCATGATGTCGCCCGGGATGCGCGGGACCTTGAATTTCTTTTGCTCGTTGGTGGTTGCTTCCTGTGCCATGAAACCCCCATTTCCGCTGACGGGATACAAAAGCCCACGTCACGCTTTGCTACAGTAAAGTTTGACCATGGTACCAGAAGAAATAGACCAGCTCGGTGAAAAACTCGACAAGTTGGGATGGAACGAGATTCGGCGCCCGCGACGCCACCCCTATATAAGGCTCAAGACGATATAGAGTACGATGCCCGAGACGCAGCACCACAGCATCGATTTTGTCTTGACCGCCACGACCACGACGCCGGCGGCCGCAATCCAGGGAACCAAGGCAGGCCAGAGCCCCGCGTCGAACGCGCCGGGACTCACCAAGTCGTTGGCGACCAGCGCGGCAAAGGCAGCGGGCGGGATATAGCCCAGGGCCTCGGTAATACGGGGCGACAGGGTCCGCCCGCGCAAGGCGAACGCCGGCGCGATGCGAAAGAACGCGATAGCAGCCCACGACGACAGCCACAGAACCAAGAACTCGTTAACGGGCATCGCGGGCACCTCTTCCGTCAAATACAGCATCGCACGCCAGCGCAATGGCAATGCCGACCACGACGCTTGCCGGCACGGTAATATTCATGAGGCCCAAGAACTTGCATACGGCGACGGACACCGCGCCCGAAACCGCCGCGACAACGTTGCCGCGCGACAACCGCTGCGAAAAGAGTAGACAGATAAAGAGCGACGTGCAGACGAAACTCGCAATAGCGGTGGGAACATCGACAACGGCGCCGACGATGGCGCCCGTCGTACACGATACGCCCCATGTTGCGATAAGGATCACGTTGAGCACAAAGGACTCGCGCGGGCCCCAATCCTCCCCTTCAACCAACTTGGCAAGCGAGATGCCATATGCCTCCTCGGTAAGTGTCGCGGCAACAGCCAGCGTCTGACGCTTCGAGGCGCCCGCCAGATGGGGTGCGATCGATGCCGAGTAAAGCGCAAAGCGCGAGGAGATGGCGGCGACGCTCGCGACGATCGATGCTGCAGGCACGCCCGCCAGCCACAGGTTGCAGATCATAAACTGGCCGCTGCCCGTCACAAACGTGCTGCTCAGAGCAAAGACCATCCAGGGCTCCATTCCCGTCTGCCCCATGATCATTCCGCACGGCGCGCCTATTGCAACATAGGTAAGCATCACTGGCCAGACGATTTTAAAGATCCTAAGGACCATGCCACTCCCATTCTGGTAAGTCGTCTGCAGCGCGCCTTGCAACGCAGCAGAAATATCAACCGGTGGCAATAAAGTTCACCTACAATTGCCACCGGATCGAAAGACACAACTTTTTAGGAAGTCATTATGACAGTTATCGATCGAGACCGGGCGCGCGCGGCCTTCAAAAGCTACACCGATGCCTACGACGCCACCAACCCACGCATCGCGCTCAAAATCGAGCATACGTACCACGTGGCCGAGGCATGCGATGCCGTAGCGCGCGAGCAGGGCTGGTCGTCAGAAGATATTGACCTGGCATGGCTTTGCGGCCTGCTACACGATATGGGCCGCTTTGAGCAGTTGCGGCGCTGGGACACCTTTAAGGACGCCGAGAGCATGAGCCATGCAGCGCTGGGCATCGAGGTCCTCTTTGGCGAGAATCCCGCCGATGCACCCGCCGTAACGAGCATCCGCGACTTTATCGATGACCCGGCAGAGGACGAACTGATCCGCGCGAGCATCGCCCACCACAGTGATTTTCGCCTGCCCACGGAACTCGACACCCGTACACGGAGCTTCTGCGAGATCGTGCGCGATGGCGACAAGATTGACATTATGCGCACCATCGCCGACAGCACCGTCGACACCATCCTCAAGGTGGATGAGGACACGTTTCTCGCCAGCCACTTCTCGACACCGGCGCTTACCGCCTTTGACGAGCATCGCTGCGTCGCGCGTGACGAGCGCAACGAGCCGGCGGACTACCTGGTGGGGCTCATCTGCTTTATGTTTGAGCTCGTCCATCCGGCAAGCCGTGCACTGGCGCGCGAGCAAGGCGATATCTATCGCCTGCTCGACGCGCCCTTTGGCATTACGCGACCCTTTACCGACCCCGCCGCGCAGGCAACCTGGAGTCGCCTTAAGGACGAGCTGCGCCGCTGGCTGGCAAGCGCTTAGCACTCGAGCTGAGCCAGCAGTTCCTCAACGATCTCAACGGCATCGCCGACGACCTTGTACTGGGCGGCACCGAAGATGGGGGCATCCGGGTCCTCATTGATGGCAACAATGCACTCCGCCCCACCGATGCCGGCGAGATGCTGGATAGCACCCGAGACACCGATGCTCACGAGGAGCTTGGGCGAGACCGATACACCCGTCTGGCCAATTTGGTGGCGATACTCCAACCAGCCTGCCTCCACAATGGGACGCGTGCAACCAAGCTCGGCACCCAGGGCATCGGCGAGCTTTCGCATCAGGGGCAGATTCTTCTTGGAGCCGATGCCGCGGCCCACCACGACCAGACGCTCGGCATCGGCAATTGAGGCCTGCTGTCCCCACTCCTCGGCGGGAATCGAGATCTCGACGCGGGCCTTAACGTCATCCGCAAGCACTACCTGGGTAATCGTGCCGGAGCGGCTATAGTCAAACTCGGGCGCCTTAAAGATGCCGGGGCGCACCGTTGCCATCTGAGGACGGTGGTTGGGGCAGATAATGGTGGCCATCAGGTTGCCGCCAAACGCCGGGCGCGTCTGCTGCAGCAGACCCGTCTCCGTATCCACCGAAAGCACCGTGCAATCAGCCGTAAGGCCCGTCTGCAGGCGCACGGCAACGCCGGGTGCCAGTTCGCGGCCAAACGCGGTCGCGCCGTACAGAATGGCCTCGGGCTTGCGCTCGGCCACCAAATCGTAGATCAGGCGAGCATAGACCTCCGCGTCGTTCTGACGCAGGCGCTCGTCACGACAGACCAGAACTTCGTCCGCGCCGGCACAAACCAGGTGTTCGAGGTCCTCGAGCGAGCCCTCGGGGCTCATGCCGACCAGTGCCACCAGGCGACAGCCGCGGGCATCAGCAAGCTCGCGTCCCTTGCCCATGAGCTCGAAGGCCACGGATGCCACGGCATCGTGCTTGTCAGTTTGCACGAAGACCCAAATGTCTCGATATGCGTCAAGGTCTACCGCGCCGGCGGCCTCGTCGCGCTCGATCGAGATGGCGTTGACGGGGCAGGCGTCGACGCACCCGCCGCACAGGATACAGCCGTCGGTTACGCGGGCACAGCGATTGGGGCGCTCGCCCTCCACCACAATGCCGCCCGAGGCGCAGGCGCGAACGCAGCGACCGCAGCCGATACAGGCTTCGCTATCGATAATCAGCCCGCTCATCTATGCCATCCCCTCAATAATCTTGGCAAGTTTTACCGCCTGCCCGGACGCCGTTCCCTCGACGGCCTCGCACGTTTGGTCACGGTCGGGCACAAACGAGCGCACGACCTGCGTCGGTGATCCGGCAAGGCCGCAACGCGAGGGGTCGGCGTTTACGTCGGCAGCGCTGGCCACGCGCACGTCTGCATCCTCGGCCGCGCGAATACCGGCAATACTCGGCATGCGCAGCTGGCCAATCTCCTTGGCAGTCGTCATCGCACACGGCATCTCCAGGTACACCGTCTCCTCGCCGGCATCGCAGCCGTGAACGAGCGCCAGCGAGCCACACGTCGTAAATCCCGCGCTCTGCACACAGCTCACGTCGGTCACGCAGGGGACCCCAAAGGCGCCGGCCAGCTCGGGGCCGATCTGGGCCGTATCGCCGTCCACTGCCATCTTGCCGCAGATGAGCAGGTCAAAATCCTCATCGAGTGCCTCGATGCCGCATTTGAGGGCATAGGTGGTGGCTAGGGTATCGGCGCCCGCAAAGGCTCGGTCGGTCAGCAGCAGCGCGTCGTCGGCACCGCGGGCGATGCAGTCGCGCAGCAGCGATTCGGTCGCGGGGATGCCCATCGACACCACCGTCACACGCACGTCCATGCCAAAGCCGATAAAGTCGTCCTTCAGCGCTAGCGCACATTCGAGGGCACTTGCATCGAAGGGATTAATGACCGCCTGCTTGCCATCACGCACGATAGTATTGGTCTTGGGGTCCATCTTGACCTCGGTGCTTCCGGGCACCGCCTTGACGCACACCACCATATGGAAATCACTCATCTTCACGCGCCCCCTTTCTGAACGAGTTCATCCAAGAGCTTCTCCGTAAACAGGTTGCCGCGACCCAGCTGGCCGGCAGGATCGAGCTGGAGTTTGAGACGCGCCGACTCGACCATGGCCTCGTGGCCGTACATCGTCTCCAAGAAGCCCGCCTTGATCTTGCCGACGCCGTGTTCGGCAGAAACGGCACCGCCCATGGCCGTGACCTCGGAAGCCCACTGGGCAAAGAGTTCTCCACCACGACGGTAGTCTTGCGCATCGCGCGGCAGGATGTTCACATGCAGATGGTTGTTCCCGATGTGTCCCCAGGCAGCAGACTCAAGCCCGCTTTCGGCCAGCGTGCGGCGATAGAGGGCCATGACATCGGCAAGGCATGCATTGGGCACCGACATGTCCGAGCCCAACTTGGTGATAGTGGGATCCGTGCGGCGGCGCTCGTCGATAAGCATGTTGACGCTCTCAGGCACCGCGTGGCGGAAGAACCGCTGGCACTCGCGATCGACTTCGGTGCGGGCGACCCATGTCGCATCGTCGCGGCCGCCCGCAAGCTCCAGCACCCATCCCAGGTGGTACAGCTCCTCGGTCGCCTGCGCCTCGTCGTCGCAGTCGAGCTCCACGTAGACACAGACCTTTGCCTCGTCGTCGAGCGCCGGCAGCGAGGCAAACGCCGTCGACTGCTCGCGCTGGCGACGTAGAATATCCAGGGCGCCAGCATCGAAGTACTCGATGGCAGCCGCATGGGACAGGACAGGGCGCACGGAATCGGTAAAGGACACCGCCTTGTCCTCGCTATCGAAAAAGCAACTCACACCCCATACGACCGAAGGTGCCGCCTGCAGGGCGATCTCGAGCTCGGTAATGACGCCGAGCGTGCCGCACGCGCCGATAAAGAGGTCGATGGCGTCCATATCGTCCGCAACGAAATAGCCTGAGGCATTTTTTGTCTCGGGCATGGTATAGCCGGGAAGATCGAGCTCGAGCGTACGGCCCGCTGCCGTCACGAGCGACAGGTGGCGGTCCTGGGCAAAAGCCTCGCCGCGCTGAAGCTCAAGCAAATCGCCATCAGCCAGCGCGACGTGGAGTCCCGTGATATGCGGGCGCATGGGACCGTAAGCGTAGCTGCGGGCGCCTGAGGCGTTGCATGCCGCCATGCCGCCCAGACAGGCAGATGCCTCGGTGGGATCGGTGGGAAAGAACTGCTCGGGGGACTCTTGGAACTCCTCGTAGGCCTCAAGCGATGCCTGGTCCCAACCAGCGGTCGGCAGTACCTTCTTGCTCAGCTGCTTACGCAGCTCCGAGAGCACAACGCCCGGCTCCACGCGCAGCAGAAATTGGCCTTGTTCATCGCGGCGAAGGCCCAAGTAGCGATTCATACGGGAAGTATTGAGGATATGCCCACCGTGGGGCACGGCACCGGCGGCAAGGCCGGTTCGGGCGCCCTGAACCGTTACCGGGACACGCTCGGCATGGAGCGTTTCCAAAATGGCACGGACCTCGTCTTCCGTTGTCGGAAACGAGATGCTCGATGCTTCGCCCGATGCGCGAGATTCGTCGCGGCCATACTCTTCGAACTCGTCGGTGAAGGGTTTGATGGTTGCAGACACGCGAACTCCCCCTTTATCTAACTACAGTGTTTGCAGGGAGATGTTACCGCATCGTTTCGTCGACGTGTTCGAAACCGTCTCCATAATTGGCGATTTTTACGTTTGCGCAATTCGGCGAGCGGCTGGATTTCCTCGGCAGACGATGCTTTTGACAAATATCGCCCCGCCGTCGCCGACCGCTCGATTGTCGCTCGAAAAAAGTTGAAGTAATTATTTCCATCTTTTACCTGCGGAGATGTCAATCCGTCAAGCATTTGGTCAGAAATTGGTCAAGTAGCGGCTGATACGGTCGGCGTCGACAGCCAAAACCGATAGAAGTTTTGGCCCCAGAAGCAGGGAGGTTCCCATGGCATATTACTGGCCCCAGTACGGCGTCGCCATCGAGGTCGACGACGATCCCTATCTCCTGCCTTTCGACGAAGAGGCGTTCCCCGAAACGGCGGTCTACCACGTCACCACCGATGTTATCTGCGACCCCGAGTCGTTCTCGGCGCTCGCCCACCACATCGCGCGTATCCACGACATCGAGCTCCCTCACGACTTTGACGAGCTCATCTACTCGCGCCGCCTGATGCTTCACATGCTCTTTGGAGCGGACCCGTCCACGTTCGCACGTGTCTACACCACCAAGGACGCCGCATGAGTGCGAAGAAGCCGCCCCGCCTCGCAGGACTGGGGCGTCGCAAGAAACTCGTCGTTGTCTGTCTGGCTATCGTCTGCGCCCTTGTCGCCGTAGGACTATACGCCTGGCAGTCGCAGCCCGTGCCCGAAGCGGGCGCCTCAGTCACGACGGCAGAGGGTAAATCGCGACAAGAAATCCAAGATGAGCTCGATGCCATCGTCCGCGACAACATGATGACGATTTCGGTCGCGCCGGTCGCTCAGCTACAGGAGGACGGCAAGCTGCGCGTCAACGTGCAAAACGTCCAAGACAATAAATTTCCCCAGCGATTCCGCGTCATCCAAAACGACGAGACCATGTACGAATCCGGTGTGGTCGAGACCGGCAAGACAATCGAGACGTGCCCCGCCGGCGACATCAAAGAAGGCGAGGCATACATCGAGATCCAGGCACTCGATGCCAAGACCCTCGACAGCCACGGCAATCCGACACGTGTCAAGGTACGGGTTGAGCAAGCCGAGAACTAGCTTTTTCGACCGACGCGGCACCGCACGCAATTCACCAGCATTCGTCCAATCATCGCGGGGACGGCCCGCGGCGAATAGAAAGGAACGACCATGGACATCACCAGGAACATGAACGGAGCCAGAGCGCTCGTCGTGGGCGCAGGGCTCGCGCTCTCGCTCGCAATGGGCGCCGCCCCGACGCCAGCTCTGGCAGCCGGGCGCGTTGGAACCACAAAAGTAATGGTCAGGACCGAGATCGACAACGTAGAGTTCAAAGTTCCGACGGTTATTCCCTTCGTCGCCAAGGCCGACGGCACGCTTCAGGGCCCCTCAGAAGACGCGACCACCATCGACAATCATTCGGCCTACGGCATCCATGTCACCAACATGAAGATCGACGCCATGAACACCTGGACCATTGCCGCCGACGCCAAGGCCGGAACCGCGCAGAATTCCATCGACTTTAAGGTCGGCCCCAACGGCGCACTCCAGAACGCCAGCGCCGCAATGCAGGAGACGGGCCTCGATCTTTCCAAGAATGCAGCCTTCGACATGGGCTACCAGGGCATTGCCGGCGGCACGGACAAAATTAAGCTCAAGACAAGCGGAAACGTCGCCCGCGTCACGCGCGACATCTTCCGCGTAACCGGCGAAGGCGATCAAGTTGCAACGATCACCTGGACGGTCGAGCCCGGTGCGCACACGGCATAAGGCCGTCGCCCTGGCCACCGCCGTCAGTATCCTAGCGTTTGGGCCAGCCATGGCCTTTGCCCAGCAAGAACAGGCGCAGGCCGCCACGCAGGTGACGGTCGACCTCTCGGAGCTCGACCGCGGCAACTGCAAGGAACCGTTGGCACAGACAGACGACAGACGATGGCTCTTGGCAGCAGGCGCCACGACAGCAGGCGCGGGAACCGCCGGCCTCGGTCTGCACATCAAACGCAGCCAGAAACGAAACACGGACAGGCCGCACTAAATTAGCTAAGGAGACCCCATGGCATCGAAGAACCTTTTGCCCGTCGTCGCACTCTGCGGCGCGCTCGCAACCGGAACGCCTGTCGCCGCTTGGGCGACTCCCGTCATGGCAGACTCCTTACCAGCAGCCCTAAGCTCCGCACCAAATCCGTCGAGCGCCATTGCGTGCAAGCGTTTTTCGTTCGCACAGGCCGCAATCTCAACCTCGGGATGCCTTCGTCGTAATACGGACGGCTCGATAGTCGTGGATATCAATCGTTCGAACAAGGCAAACGGCTCCCAGGCGGGGTGCGCCGTCTGCACGTGGCGCTCGATTGTGCTCGATGCAGATGGCGATCCGTGCGATTTGGGGTTGCGCATCGATATCGCTTCGGTCGATGACTCGGCGAACGGAGCGAAGGTCGCCTTCGACGGTGCGTTTTTCGAGAAAGGAGGCGGTATATGTCTGGGCTGCGCCGCCGCGAATGCAGACGATGTGCAGCCCACCCTCTCATTCACGGCATCGCTGCGGCTGACCAAGGCGGGCACCGATGCCATCGCGGCGGGAGAAGCATCCCTGCTGTTCTACGCCGCCAGCACCGAAGACACAGACATTCATTTCGAGAAGCCAGCCGGATCGCTCAGCCTTACGCGCGGGACGGAGGCAGGCCCTATTGCGATCGATACCCACACGCTAGGCAGGCAACGCATTCTTGCCGACCCGGCGCTTCTCGAGATGGAGTGGAACGGATCCGGAGCCGTCGGGATTGTCCCCTCCGCGCTTGACGCCAAGACGCTCCCCTCAAACGACGAACCCATCAACGCAACCATACAAGAAGAGAGCACGGACAAAGAAGCAGGTGCGGGCGACACGCCGTCGCCGACAAACAGCGTCCCAGCTTCTTTCGAAGCACCGAATGAGCCCGCTACCGGTCCAAACGATCCCGAGCTCGCGGACAGTCTGGGGCTTGCTGATCCTCAGGAGATCGATGAAGGTAACTGCTGCGTGCTTGCCGCCCTCGACCACACAGAGGTCATCGATGCTGCAAACATCGAAGTTGCCGCCGCCAATCAGCCCGTCCGCAAGTCGGCCATCATCGCATTTCCCGAATCCATCGAAGTCGTCTTTTTGCCATCGGGCGAGGTCGTGGCCCCAACACTGCTCACCTTGTTGGGCGCCAAGAATACTCGAAACGAAATTAAAAAGGTCACGGTTGTCGACCCTGCAACCACCGCTAAACTGCGTCTATACGCCGTTGCCCCAGACGGAGGCAAGACCTTGGAATTCGATGGCGACACACTTCTAGCCTGGCGACGTCTGGACATTATGCAAGACGTCTCGTATCAGATCGAACTCGAAGGGTTTGATCGTGCCCGCGATGCCAATATCATCGCCGCGGCTATTGAATCCCCGCAGCGGCTTATGACACTGCGCTTTGACTACTACCCCTATGTCCCGACAACCACCTGAGGCTTAAATGCTGCGCATCATTCCTAATACCACTTATATAACGTATTAGATGAGTCGCGATGTGCCTCGCATTTCGTTCTGCTACGATTGCCACGTTGGCATCAATACAGGAGGGCTCATGCCGGGCTTGGGAACAATCATCAACGTTGCGCTTTTAGTTGCGGGCGGTCTTTTGGGATTAGCGGGCGGCCGCTTCATTACACCGCGCATCCAAGACACGCTCATGAAAGCATCGGGGCTGTGCGTCCTGTTTATCGGCCTGGGCGGCACCATGCAAAAGATGCTCATCATCGATGGAAAGGCGCTAGCGACCACCGGTACCACCATGCTCATCGTCTCATTTGCGCTCGGCTCGCTCATCGGCGAGGCCGTCAACTTGGAAGCCGCCATCGAGAACCTTGGCGAATGGCTCAAGCGCAAGACTGGCAGTGAGGGCGATAACGAGTTCACCAACGCTTTTGTCTCGACTTCACTCACCGTGTGCATTGGCGCCATGGCCATTGTGGGATCGATCCAGGACGGTCTGCTCGGCGACTGGTCAACGCTTGCCCTCAAGGGCGCACTGGACTGCATCATCGTCTGCACCATGACGGCCTCGCTTGGCCGCGGCTGCATCTTCTCGGCCCTGCCCGTCGCCGTGTTCCAGGGGACGATCACGTTGTTTGCCGGCGCGCTCTCCCCCATCATGACCACAGCTGCCCTCAACAGCCTTTCGCTCGTAGGTTCCATGCTCATCTTCTGTGTCGGCGTCAACCTCATCCGTCCTCAGACCTTCCGCACGGCCAATATGCTTCCCTCCGTCGTCATCGCCGTCATCTACGCCCTCCTGTTCTAAATCTATCAACGCAGCGGCATCTCGAACATCTGTTTGATGCTGTGCTATGATATGAGGTCACCGTAGCTGTGTTCGAGAGGAGGAGCGGTGGCCGACCAGGACATCAAGATGCTCATCGAGCGCATCATGGCCGAGGCCCGGACCCATCAGTCCGCCCGCTTCTCAAACGAAACCTACGCAGACGAGCCGATTCTCAAAACCGGCCGACAGATGCAGAATTTCCTCCCCGACCAGTACCGTAAAATGCGCGAGATATCGCGCTGGCAGGATGACCCCAAGGGCGGTGCGGGCCGCTGGCTTTCGGAAGCCGAGCTTTTTTACCGCCAGGGCCTGCTGATGGCCGACTTTGAGGACGACTGTCCCTACAACGGCACCTTTAAGTCGTACTTTCCCACCTACAACGCCATGAGCGACCGGCAGCTGCGCGGCTACTTTACCTGGCGTGCCCAAGTGCGCCGCGGAACCGTCGAGGAAACGTCTACGTCCTTTGCCTTTCTGTATCTCTATGAGCTGATCTGCGGCATTGGCGTAGATGATCCACTCGATGGTTTTAACAAGATCAGGGCTTTTTGGGATGTCTATCGCGCCTTCGAGCCCGGCATCGACCGGTTTGCGCGCGTGTGGCTGCAAGATTACGCCGTGTTCCACGGGCTCGACCCCAAGCTGCTTCGCGACTCTAAAACCGTCATGTTCGATAACGCCCTTATCGAACTGCGGCGCGCGGCACGAGACCTTGTACCGGCACCGTCCGGCCAGACCCCTAAGCGTCGCAAAACCTCCGAGCCCACGCTCCCCCTTCCGCCCGATGAGGTGCGCGAGGAGCGACTCATGGCCGCCATCAACGCCCTCTCCACGTACAACCTAAGTAGCTCGCGGCTCGACCGCAGCCACCACCGCGATCTGCGCCACGTGGCGTGCGCCGTGTATGTCCGCATGGCGCGCTACTATGACACGCACCGAAAGACCGGCATCGTGGCAAGTTTATTTGGGGAGGAGACGGCAATGCCCTACACCATGTTTGCCTCGGCCGTATTCTTTGCGCCCGAGCGCCACGAGGACTGCGAATACCGTCTGGACCCCATCCATATCTACCGTTGCCAAAACGGCTTTTGGGAATGCATGCGTATCCACGGTAGTAGGCAAAAGAGCAGCAAGCTCGGTGAAATGATGCGCGCCTGCGACCAACGCCTGCGCCTGGCGCTGGACCCTGCCCATCCCCTTAAGGAAGAAAAGGTCCCCAAATATCTGGCCAAGATTATCGATGACGAGATTGTGGCATGGCTTTCGTGGGACGCCGCACACCAGCCCGTCAAGATCGATATCGATCTGAGTCAGCTGGGGCATATTCGGAGCGCCGCCGCACAAACGCGCGAGGCGCTTTTGATTGACGAGGAACGCGAGGACGGCTCGTCCGCAGAAGCCGAGGCAGCGGACTCAGGGCAACCGGAAGCCGAGCCCGTAGCCGACGCGATGGTCGAGGCGGTCGCGGCGGCTGCAGGGCAGGTCGAGTCCGACGAGCCGACCATATCCACCGAACAGTTTGGTGTCGTGGCACCGCTTCTCGCGCCGACGCCCACGTTCGCAGCTGCTACGCCCGCTGACGCCACAAACGAACTCGCGCCCGCCGCAAACGCCTATCTCCGCGCTCTGCTCGAGCACAACGCAGTACAGGCGGAATCGGCGGTAGTGCAATCGGAGCAGAGCGAGGACATGCTCGTCGATACCATCAACGAGGCGCTCTTTGACCTGGTGGGCGACACCGTAATTGAATTTAGCGCAGCAGGGCCGCAGATTATCGAGGACTACGAAGCAGACGTGAGAGGATACCTAGACCATGAGTGATACCGCATCCGCAGCACCTCGCGTGCCCAAGCGCGTCGCTGCCGTCATTCTCAACTCGCTCAAGGGCGGCGTGGTCCCGCGCATCGGCCTTCCTTACATCACCGTAGGGCGCGAGGTCGAGATCCGCGCCCTGCTCACCGATCTGAGTCTCATCGCCGACGGTGGCGCGAGCTTCCGCTTTCTGGTCGGTCGTTACGGCGCCGGCAAGAGCTTTTTGCTCCAGACTATCCGCACGCACGCCATGGGCGAGGGGTTCGTCGTCGCTGATGCCGACCTGTCGCCCGAGCGCCGCCTGCAGGGCGGTCAGGGACAGGGCCTTGCCACCTACCGCGAGCTCATCCGCAATATATCGACCAAGACGCGCCCCGAGGGCGGTGCGCTCAACCTTATTCTGGATCGCTGGGTCGCCTCGTGTGCCGACGTCGACGAGTCGGTCGTCAATGCCCAACTGGCCCCGCTCGAGGAGATGGTCCACGGCTTCGACTTCACCCGCATGCTCCGCCGCTATCGCATGGCCGCATCCGGGGGCGACGAAGAGACCATGAGCCGCGTGACCAAATGGATTCGCGGCGAATACCGCACCAAGAGCGAGGCACGCGCCGAGCTGGGCTCCTCGACCATCATCAGCGATGACGACTGGTACGACTACGTTAAGCTCATTGCGCGCTTTTTGGTTTGCAGTGGCTACAAGGGCATGCTGGTGCTCATCGACGAGCTCGTGAATCTGTATAAGATTCCCAACGCCATCACGCGCCAATACAACTACGAGAAGATCCTGACTATGTACAACGACACGCTCCAGGGCAAGGCGCAGTACCTGGGCATGATCATGGGCGGCACGCCAACCTCCATCGAAGACCGCCGCCGCGGCGTGTTCTCCTACGAGGCCCTGCGCAGCCGACTCGCTCAGGGCCGCTTTGCGCGCGAAGACCTTAAGGACATGCTCGCGCCCATCATCCGCCTGCAGCCACTCACCTACGAGGAGCTACTGGTGCTCATCGAAAAACTCATGCAGATCCATGCCGGCTACTTTGGCTGGACGCCCACGCTTGCCGAAAACGACTTGGTGGACTTTCTCAAGATTGAGTTCGGCCGCGTGGGAACCGATACGCACTTGACGCCGCGTGAGGTTATCCGTGACTTTATCGAGCTGCTCGATATCCTGTGTCAGAACCCCGATGCAAATGTGGCCGAGCTGCTGCAAAGCGTCGGCGGCGACGCGCTGGCGCCGGCAGCCGCAACAGGCGACACCGGCACCGCAGGCGGCAACCGCAACTTCGCCGAGTTCACCATCTAACCTACCAAAAAGGGACAGGTTTATTTTGGCAGGTTTTATCTGGGCAAACGTTGAAGCAGTAATGCAGCAAGCCGTTGCCAGCCGCGTTGAGAGATTCGTTGTTGAAAGGAGGCCCCGTGAACGCCTTTGACCGCTACGCCCCGTTTATCCAAGACTTCATCTACTCCCACGATTGGGAGAGCCTACGCTCTATCCAGGTTGCAGCAGCTGATGCCATCTTTAACACGCAAGATAATGTGCTCCTGACGGCATCCACGGCTTCCGGCAAAACCGAGGCAGCCTTCTTTCCCATCCTGACCGAGTTTTGGGAGAACCCGCCCGCAAGCGTGGGCGCCCTCTACATTGGCCCCCTCAAGGCGCTCATCAACGACCAATTCGTCCGCCTCAACGACCTGTGCGAAGAAGCCGATATCCCCGTCTGGCACTGGCATGGCGATGTCTCGCAATCACACAAGGCCAAACTCATCAAAAAACCGAGCGGCATCCTACAGATTACGCCCGAGTCGCTCGAGGCGCTCCTGATCCATAAGCACATGGCGATCCCGCGCATGTTTTGCGACCTGCGCTATGTGGTTATCGACGAAGTCCATTCGCTCATGCGCGGCGACCGCGGCGGGCAGACGCTCTGTCTTATCGAGCGCCTCTCGCGCATGGCAGGCGTGCAGCCCCGCCGCATTGGCCTTTCGGCCACCATCGGCGACCCCGAGCGCACGGGCGCCTTTCTCTCGCAGGGAACGGGGCGCGACTGCGTTATTCCCCGCTTTGAGGAACCGCACCGCGTGTGGCGCATCTCCATGGAGCACTTCTACAACTCGGGCCCCCAGGCTCAGCAACGAGGATTCGTAGGCACAGGTCCACAAGAAGCCGAGGTGCTTGCTTGCGAGCGTATTGAGACGGCGGCGCCCGCGGCGCTGCCCGCATCCGGACAAGACATGTGCCACAGCGGACAGCTTACACAGGAAGAACACCGTCAACGTCGTGAGCAGGCGCGGGGCAAGGCCGCTCCCAAAGACCGTCGCACTTCCTCGGCCCCCGAGGGCGAAGTCGACATCCCACGAGCGACCGAGCAGGCGCTTCTCAACCCCACCGACACGGCGCCCGACAACGCCGACCCCGGCATGGGCTATATCTTTGAGCATACGCGCGGCCGCAAATGCCTGGTCTTTGCCAACTCGCGCGAGGAGGCAGAGGCCGTGTGCTCCATGCTGCGCAGCTACTGCGAGAGCCGGCACGAGCCCGACCGTTTTCTCATCCATCACGGCAATCTTTCGGCATCGCTACGCGAGACGGCCGAGGAGCTCATGCGCGACGAGGAGCAGACGCAGACAACCGTCACCACCTCTACGTTGGAGCTCGGTATCGATATCGGCCGCCTGGAGCGCGCCTTCCAGATTGACGCGCCGTTTACCGTTAGCTCCTTTTTGCAGCGCATGGGGCGCACGGGCCGTCGCGATCTTCCGCCCGAGATGTGGTTTGTCATGCGCGAGGAAGAGCCCGAGCCGCGCACGATGATGCCCGAAACCATTCCCTGGAAGCTCCTGCAGGGTATCGCGCTCGTACAACTCTATCGCGAGGAAAAGTGGGTCGAGCCACCCAAGCTCGATCGTCTCCCCTACAGCCTGCTCTATCACCAGACTATGTCGACCCTCACCAGCACCGGCGAGCTCACGCCGGCCGAACTTGCCCAGCGCGTGCTCACGCTCAGCTATTTCCACCGTGTCTCGGCAGACGATTACCGCGTGCTGCTACGTCACCTCATTAAGATCGACCATATCCAGGTCACCGAAGGTGGCGGGCTCATCGTGGGTCTCGCGGGCGAGCGCATCATCAACAACTTTAAGTTCTACGCCGTGTTCCAGGAAAACGAGGAGTTTACCGTCCGGAGCGAATCGGCCGAGCTGGGCACGATCGTTAATCCGCCCCCGCCCGGTGAGCGCATCGCCATCGCCGGACACTGTTGGATTGTCGAGGAAGTGGACTGGAAGCGCCACACTGTCTTTGCCACGCAGGTCAAGGGCCGGGTGCCGGCCTACTTTGGCGACTGCCCCGGCGACATTAACACGCATGTGCTCGAGCGCATGCGCAAGGCGCTCAACGAGCACGCGACATATCCGTACCTTATGGGTAACGCACGGGCCCGCTTGGCGCAGGCTCGTCATACCGCCGAG
>UMEO01036992.1_pt1 | contig 21602 bp, 18 predicted proteins | sample 1964781 | NCBI WGS metagenome assembly UMEO01 (sample SAMEA4836023, study PRJEB28245) | human gut metagenome | biome: gut microbiome; material: fecal sample | place: Denmark | collected 2008 | reverse complement strand
GCTCACCAGAGGGTTCGCATTTTGCTCCGCAAAACAAGGAGGATTATAATGTCAATTAGTTTACAGAAAGGACAGAAGGTCAGTCTGTCAAAAGATAACGCAGGATTGTCAAAGATTATTGTCGGTCTTGGATGGGATGAAGTGCAGCAGTATTCATCCGGAGGTGGATTCTTAAGTGCTTTATTCGGGGGCGGATCAAAGCAGCAGCCGATCGACTGTGATGCATCCGCACTGATGTTAAAGAATGGAAAACTGGTGGATAAATCAGACATCGTTTATTTTGGTAATTTGCACCATAAATCAGGTACCGTAAATCATCAGGGAGACAACCTGACAGGAGCCGGTGATGGAGATGACGAGCAGATCGTGATCGACCTTGCAAAAGTACCACAGGAGTACGACAAAATCGTAATCGTTGTAAATATTTATCAGGCGGTTCAGAGACATCAGCATTTTGGCATGATTGAGAATGCATTCATCCGTTTAGTTGATGCAAGAAACAATAATGAAATGTGCAAGTACAACCTGACTGAAAATTATTCCGGTATGACGGCAATGATATTTGGAGAAGTGTACAGACATAACGGAGAATGGAAGTTCAGCGCTGTTGGCCAGGGTACAAATGACCCGGGACTGGGAGAACTGAGCAGAAGATTTGTATAAAAAAGATTGATACATTAGAGGAGGTTAACTACCCAAAATGAGTAACATAAATAAAGAAGAGCTTATGAGAGGTCTGTCAGACTCACAAGTAAACAAGAGCAAACAGGATTTTGGAACAAACGCTCTTGCAAAAAAAGAGACAGAATCACTGTGGTCGATGTTCATCGGAGCATTTGATGACATTTGGATCAAAGTATTATGTGCAGCACTGGTCATGAAAATCGTCATTTCTGTTATCGGTGTGTTTGTACCGGCATTAGCAGGAGAAAACGATGTTGTTGAGATTATAAGTATTGTTTTAGCAATCGCACTGGCAACCGGATTCAGTACATTATCCGAGTACCGCAACAGTTCCAGAAGTGAGGCATTACAGGAAGAATACAACAAGACTTATGCAAAAGTCATGAGAAATGGAAAACTGGTCAATATCCTTACCAGTGAGATTGTAAAAGGTGATACGATCCTCGTTCAGGCTGGTGATAAGGTGCCGACCGACGGTGTGTTATTTGAAGGACACATCAAAGTTTCACAGGCTGCATTAAACGGTGAGTCAAGAGATGAGAATAAAACGGCTGCTGATAATCTTGATGAAGCGGAATCTACAGATTATGCATCTGCAAATAAAGTATTTATGGGATCAGTAGTGACCTCCGGTGAAGGGTATATGGTTGCAACCGTCATCGGTGATGCATCCGAGCTTGGAAAGATCAACAAGGCTCTGACGGATGATAATGAAGAGGACGAGAGAAAAGATACTTCAAGCCTGAAACTGGAAGTGGTAGCTGCCGGTATCGGTAAACTTGGTGTGTCCGCGGCTGCCATTGCAGGCGTATTAGATGTTGTACTGAACCTGATCCGTACGGATGAACCAATCACAGTTGTTTATGTTCTGCTTTTGGTTGCAGAGGCAGTTATGTTGATGGCATCTATCGTTATCATGGCAGTGCCGGAAGGTCTTCCGATGATGAACAGTCTGGTGCAGTCCATGAACACAGAGTCCATGTACAAGAAAAATATTCTTGTCAGCCACAAGGCAGCATTTTCCGATTCTGCATATATGAATGTTTTATTTAGTGATAAAACAGGAACGATTACACAGGGTAATTTATCTTTAGTAGAATTTATCACCGGTGACGGTAAAATCGCAGAACATATTCCGAGTCAGGAATTTATTGAGGCAATTACATTAAACAACCTTGCAAAAGTATCCGAAGGAAAGCCAATCGGAAGTAATAACATGGACAGGGCTCTTTTGGGATATGCCCTAGAGCATGGCTATGATGATTCTAAAAACGATCCGGATAAAGTCGCTGACATCAGCGGATTTGATTCGGAAAAGAAATGCGCTACCGTTACATTGAAAAACGGACTGGTTTACTGGAAAGGTGCAACCGAAAACATCATTGATAAAGTAACACATTATATGCTTCCATCCGGTGAAGAAAAAGAATTTACTGCAGCAGATAAAAAAGCTGTGGAAGATCAGATGCTCGCTCAGGCAAAGAGAACGATGAAATTGCTTTCTGTTGCCAAAATCGCAGATGGAAAAACAGTTCTGATGGCAGTGCTCTGCTTAAGAGATAACGTAAGAACCGATGCGGTTGAGACAGTTGAGATTTTAAACAATGCCGGTATCCAGGTTGTCATGGTAACCGGTGATGCGGAGGAAACAGCAGTTGCCATCGCAAAGGAAGCTGGTATCTTAAAAGACGAGCAGAACGATGTTGTTCTCACACATGAAGAGTTAGAGCAGATGTCAGATGAAGAGTTAAAGAAAAAACTTCCGAATCTCCGCGTGGTGAGCAGGGCAAAACCGCTTGATAAAAAGAGACTTGTTTCTATTTCACAGCAGCTTGATAATGTCTGCGGTATGACCGGAGACGGTGTTAATGATGCACCGGCATTAAAACAGGCAGATATCGGATTTGCCATGGGAGACGGTACAGCAGTTGCACAGGAGGCAGGTGACGTTGTCATCTTAAATAACAGTTTGACTTCCATTAAGGACTGCGTATTGAACAGTAGAACAATGTCAAAATCAGTTGGTAAATTCTTAATCTTCCAGCTGACCGTCAATATCAGTACCCTGTTGATGAACATTATTGCGCCGATCCTGGGATGGACCGAGCCATTCTCCATTGTCCAGATTTTATGGATCAATCTGATCATGGATACTTTGGCAGCCATGGCATTTGGCGGAGAGCCGATTCTCGACCGATACATGAATGAAAAACCGGCACTCAGAAAAGATAACATTTTAACAACTTATATTAAATCTGCAATCGGAACAAGCTCTGTATTTATCACACTTGGCTCCATCCTGATCCTGGAAAACATTGGTGGGATTACAGATTTTGTAACACCGGCAGGCTGCGCGGATCCGGAATTATATGAAAAAACATTTATGTTTGCTTTTTTCATTTATTCAATCATTTTTAACAGCTTAAATACCAGATCTGAGAGATTTAATGTATTTGAACACATTGAAGAGAACAAGAATTTTATCATTGTTATGGGTGTGATCTTTATACTTCAGACCATCATCATTGAGATTGGTGGTCAGGTATTCAGCACAACGACATTGAATGCAAAAGCATTATTTGTTTCCATGCTGTTAGCAGTGCTCATTATCCCGGTTGATATGGTAAGAAAAGCCATTGTTTCGAAAAAATGATCGCCTTTCATACCGATTTGGATAATACACTCATCTATTCCTATAAACATGACATCGGGCCGCAGAAGCGAAATGTGGAACTCTATCAGGGAAGAGAAATATCTTACATCACAGAGGAAACATATCATCTCCTGCAGCTCGTAAAAAATGAAATGCTCATTGTTCCAACGACCACTAGGACGTTGGAACAATATCAGCGCATTGATCTGGGAATCGGACCATTTCCATATGCATTGGTCTGCAACGGTGGTGTTCTTCTGGTAAATGGTGTGCCGGATGAAGCATGGTATCAGGACTCCCTGCATCTGGTGTCGGATAGCAGGGAAGAAATGAACCTTGCCATGGAACTGTTAGAGCGGGAACCACGCAGAAAATTTGAACTCCGATACATTGAAAAGCTGTTTATCTTTACAAAATGCAATGATCTCGAAACAGTTGTAAATGATTTAAAAACATCTCTCGATACAAAATATGTAGATGTCTTTTCCAACGGTGAAAAAGTATATGTAGTACCGCAAACTCTGAATAAAGGAACGGCAGTAGACCGACTCAGAGAAAAACTAAAACCAGAGTTCGTAATTGCCGCCGGAGACAGCACCTTTGATATCCCCATGCTATTGACCGCCGACCGCGGACTTGTCCCATCTGGATTCACACAAAAATATGAAATCCCGAAAACATCCGGAGCCCGGAAAAAAATAGATGAAATGACATCGAAAAAAATATTTTCCGATGCCCTATTAGAAAAAGTTCTAAAAATAAAAACGGAGTCTGTTGCAGCAGGTATTATTCATACAGGATAATACCACTTGCAACAGACTCCGTTTTTGGTATGTGAGGTAAAGTGCCAGCCACTAATCCATACTCACACAGATTCCGCCCTTCCTCTCCGAAGGCTGAATAATCACTGTAACCGGACAATTCCCATGCCACTCAAACTGGTAAGACTCCCCGGAAGTCTGTCCGATAAACGTTTTCCACGAAATATCAGCCGTCACCTGCGGATCACAATGTCCATTTCCAACCCAGCATACAACAGCGTCAGGATCAACAGAGATCGTATCCTGAGACATCACATTGCTTAAAACGATCGGGTTGCCGTCACAAAGCACAGCAACATATGCATCTTTTCCACGTGCAATCAGAGTGGAAGTTGCAAGACCTTTCTGGGAAAGCACACCGACACCGATAAAACGGACACTGTAATCACAATCCTGGGAGAAAGCGAGAATATTTTCGGATTCCACTGAGATAGTTTCCCCCTGCTCTAAGTGATAGACCACAACATGCTGACCATAATTTGCGTAATATGTAACAGAATCACCATTTAAAGTTACCTTCATAAGTGGGAGATTTTCTCCGGTCACTCTTCGTGCAAGCTGACCAAGCAGAGCCTGCCCGATATTATTCTGCGGTCCAAGCAAGACTTTTTCAAATTTGTAATTCTTTCCACCGGCATTTTCTCCGGCGATAAATGCACCTGCTTTTGTAAAGAGTACATCACTGCCAGTGCAGGTAACCTTTAAAGTAAGTTCGTTTACTGTTTCAAATGTTAACATAACAAATTTCCTCCAAAATCTAATCCTTTGTTTAAATAACCTGAACGCCGTACAAACCGCACAGTCCTGCGAGATCTTTTGCCACGCCGTTTCCGATGGCATTAAATTTCCATGCGCCGTTATGCAGATACAGTTCACCGATCATCATGGATGTCACGTTCGTATAGTATTCATCCATTTTAAAGCTGACCAGCTCGGTGCCGGCAGGATCCATAATACGGATATACGCATCCTCAAGCATTCCGAAATTCAGATTTTTTTCAAATGCTTCATTGATCGTCAGCACAAATACGATTCTGGCAACGGATGGATCTAATCTGGTAAAATCCACGGAAATGATCTCGCGGTCTGCGCCGCCGTCAGCGTGGAAAACCGTGCTGTGATCCGGGCTTTCGGTCTGCCCGTAAAAGACAAACCAGGAATCACCGATCACTTTACCGGATGAGCCGAGCAAAAATGCGGATACATCCACATCACAGGCAGGATTTTTGACATTCCATCCAAGACATGCCTTTATGGAAGTGAGCTTCCCGGAATTCTCCAGCGGTGTTTTCTGACCTTTTTGCACCATATGTACCAGTGGAGGTAAAGGTTTTGACGCCGGTGTGGATGCGTTTGATACTGCCTGAGATGACGTGTGGTTGATCGAAGTGATGGTTCGTGTTGTTTTTGCCCCCTCAACTTTGCGTTCGTTGATGGAAAGAACGGTCTGTCTGGTGACGGGAGCAGAGGATCTCATTGGAATATCTACCATAATAAAAAACCCCTTATCGTTTAGTAAAATAATAGAATGTACGCTCCGCGGGCAATCTATTGTTATGAATTAATAAGTCTCTGGATTTCATTTTAAGTGATTCTGATAGAGGTGTCAAATTGCGAAATGTTGACATATAAGTCAACAAAAACATCGGTTGCAAAGGTTTCATCAAAAGGAAAAATCGTTGCAGTAGCGCCGGGAAGCTGTAAGATTTCCGTAAAATCACAAGGTGTAACCAGCAATATAACTGTTATTGTACTCCCGAATAAAGTAAAGACGGTAGCATCTGATTTTTCATCTGCAAACATTATACAGTTAAAGAAGGGGACAACGTATAAGTTCCGCGTTCGTGGATTTGTGAAATCAGGTTCTAAAAAATATTATGGCGAATTCGGAAAAACATATAAACTGAAGACAAATAAGTAATTATTGATCGAAAAACAGGAAATAGAAATCAAACATTTTATATGAGAAATAAGTTAGGGAGGTCGGATGGGCTTCCCTAATTTTTTTGATCGGATTTATTTGGAAATTATAGAAGATCCTTGTTATAATACAACAGGTAAGCAGAACAAACAGCTTCTATGGCATACAGGAATTTGAGATACAAATAATGGAATGTATGTTTGACAGATCATTTTATTATGATGAATAAAAATGCAGGAATGGAGAATATTTATGGCACAACATGAAAAATTTTATTTAAATGGTACCTGGCAGTTAAAAAAAGCGGATGAAACACTGCTCTGCCCGGTGGAGATTCCGGGTTCAGTACTTTCCGGACTGACAGAACACGGTTTACTTGAAGATCCGTTTTACCGGATGAATGAGTATCCGACAAGAGAGCTGCTGAAAAATGATTTTATTTTTTCAAGGGAATTTGAACTGAAAAAAGAAGAGGGAAGAGTGTATGCACTCTGCTGTGACGGAATCGACACGGTGGCAGATATTTTTATCAACGGCATGCTGATAAAGCATGTGGATAACATGCATCTTCGTTACCGGATCCTGTGCACAAATGTCCTGAAAAACGGGACAAACAATATCACAGTGAAAATCCATTCTGCAATCGCATATGTAAACGAACATGTGCCGGCAGCGGGAAAAGAGATTCATTACACGGCATGCGGTGCGATGGAAGGAAATCAGTATATCCGGAAAGCACATTCCATGTTTGGCTGGGACTGGGGGCCACAGTTACCGGATATGGGGATCTGGCGTGATATTTTTATTGACAGCTATGAGAAGGCAGAACTGTCTGATCTGCATATCAGACAGGAACACATAGATGGAAAAGTTTTTCTGTCGGCAGAAACAAAAGTGATGTTGCCGGAAAAGGCACAGGACGGTGAAATTGCGGAAGCTGAGTATCTGGTATTGCCACAGAGTGCGGAAAGTAATGCCCGGATATTGAAAGAAAGTGTGGGAAACAATGATTCGACACTGGCAGAGAATGCAGATAATCTTGAGGTAAAAATCACGCTGCAGACACCGGATGGAAAACAGATTTCTTTTTCGGATGGAAAATGTCTGGTTGAAGATCCGAAACTCTGGTGGCCGAACGGATACGGTGCACAGCCGCTGTATACGGTGCGTGCGGAACTTTTTCTGGGCAGAGAATTTCTGGATGCAAAAGAACTGCGCATTGGTCTGCGCACATTGACGGTCAGCCAGGAAAAGGATGCATGGGGCGAGGAATTTGCTTTTTGCATCAATGGGGTAAAGATTTTTGCAAAAGGTGCAGACTATATTCCGGAAGACTGTATTTATTCAAAAATTACTCCGGAGCGCATTTATGAGTTGTTAGATACGGCAGTGGCATGTCATTTTAACTGCATCCGCATCTGGGGCGGCGGTTATTATCCGGCGGATGTTTTCTATGATTACTGTGATGAACATGGTCTGATCGTATGGCAGGATTTTATGTATGCCTGCAATGTCTATGAGCTGACGGAGAAACTGCGGGAGAGCATTATAGAAGAAACGAAGGATAATGCGGGAAGGTTGAGACATCATGCAAGTCTTGGACTCTGGTGCGGTAACAATGAGATGGAATCAGCATGGGACCACTGGGGCGGTTTTAATGATCATTCGGATACGTTAAAACAGGATTACCTGACCATGTTTGAAAAACTGATCCCGGAAGCCTTAAAGAGCGAGGATGATGTGACGTTTTACTGGCCGTCGTCTCCGTCATCCGGCGGTAATTTTAAAGACCCGGACAGTGATGATGTCGGGGATCGTCATTACTGGGATGTATGGCATGGAGAAAAGCCGTTTTCCGACTATGAAAATTACTATTTCAGATTCTGTTCGGAATTTGGATTCCAGTCGTTTCCATGCAAAAAGACGATCGACACATTTACCCTGCCTAAGGATCGCAATATCTTTTCAGAAGTTATGGAAAGTCATCAGAAAAACGGTTCTGCAAATGCGAAGATCCTGCATTACATTGCGGAGAACTTTTTATATCCAAAAGATTTTGAGAGTCTGATCTATATCAGCCAGGTGCTGCAGGCGATCGCAATCAAGAGCGGTGTGGAGCACTGGCGCAGAAACAGGGGACGCTGCATGGGTGCAATTTACTGGCAGTTGAACGATAACTGGCCGGTCGCATCCTGGGCAAGTATCGATTACTTTGGAAGATGGAAAGCGCTGCAGTATTTTTCGAGACATTTTTATGCGGATGTGCTCGGCAGTTTAAAGGTATCTGCGGATGCTGTTTATACGCCTTATCTGCAAAATGAGACGATACAGGAGGTGTCGTCTGATGTCACGGTTTTTGTGAAAAATATGCGTGGGGAAGTGCTGTTTGAAACTTCACAGCGCACAGAGTGTGCACCATTGTCCGTGGAAGCCATGGAACCGGTATCTTTGAAAGAAGTGATAGAGGGCAGAGAAAGCGAGGTCTTTGTGGAGGCGGTATTTACACATTCTGATGGAACTGTGAGCCGCCAGGTGGAAATGCCAAAACCGTATAAACATATGCAGATCGAAAAAGCAGAGATCACGTTCGATGCAAAAAGAGAGGGAAATCTGTTGACACTGCAGTTAAAATCAGATGTTCCGGCATTTTTTGTCTCGGTGGAGAGCGATGTGGATCTGGCCTGGTCGGATAATTTTATGCATCTGACCGGAAAGGAACCTTATGAGATTACGGCTATTCTGCCGGAGTGCGTGGAAGGCATGCCTAAGATCTGGGTACGGTCACTGTGCGATTCGTGGGTTACGGATTATTCGCAAGCTTGACACCTGTTGTCAGGCTGTGAGCCAGAAACTAAAGTATGTGAGGTGTTACTGTTCACCCGCAAGCTTGACACTTGCTGTCAAGCTGTGCGCCAAAGACTATATCATGCCAGATTACAGCCCCATGCATCGAAGATGCATTTAAAATAGGCTGTAATCGTTACTGCTCACACAGTATGTGTGAACAGTAACTGTGAGGTTACAGAAGAATCACTCCAAAACAGAATGACTTTACACCACCCGATACAAGTGCTATCATAAAAACAGTTAGAAACAACTAACAAATGAGAAGCATTTTAAAGAAGGTGGAATCCTATGAAAGTATATTGTTTTGGTGAGAAAGAAAAACCGGTTATTTTTCTTTTCCCCGGGACCTGTTGTCACTGGAAGGGCAATTTTGGAAAAGTAATAGAGCCGTTGGAAGAATATTTTAGGGTGGCATGCGTTTCCTATGACGGGTTTGATGAGACGGAACAGACAGAGTTTCCGACGATGACGGAAGAAACGGAAAAAATTGAACAGTATATAAAGAAAGAATTTGGCGGACATATCTGTGCCGCATATGGCTGTTCACTGGGCGGTTCTTTTGTCGGACTGCTTGCAGCACGCGGAAATATCCACATGGAGTATGGTATTTTAGGTGGTTCCGATTTAGACCAGTCGGGAAAGTTTTTGGCAAAGCTGATGACGAAACTGATGATGCCGGTTTTTTATCCGTTTATCGCGAATGGTGAGATGAAAATTCCTTTCATGAAAAAGAAAATGGACAAGATGCTGGCGGAGGACAATGGCTATATCAGAGCGTTTATGGATATGATAAAGACGCCGGATGTCGATATGAGCCATATTACAAAAAGAAGCGTCGAAAATCAGTTTTACTCGGACCTTATCACACCGCTGCCGGATCAGATCGACCCGTCCGGAACGCAGATACATATTTTATATGCCCTTAAAATGGGTGAAAAATATCGTGCGCGTTACAAAAAACATTTTGCAGGACCGATCCTGCATGAACTGGATCTGCAGCACGAAGAACTGCTTGCGGTTTATCCGGATGATTGGGTAAAAGTGATCGCGGAGATCTGTAACAGAAAACAGGGAGATTGTGCGGCAAGATTTAAAATTAAGGGAAGCTGATGAAGTGGGGAAAGTTGAATCATCAGAGAAAACAAGAAGAGAAAGTGAGAAAGAGTCTCAATTTTTCTTCTTGTTTTTTTAATTAATGTTCGGTATACTGAACGATAGTTAGACAAAACTAACAATAGTGTAAATCATGCAGACTCAGGAACCGGAAAGTTGCTACCTTTCCTGCTCCGGTGGGATTGTCTGCAAACGAAGAAAAAGGAGACAGCGGGAATGAATTATTTAGAGATTGAAAAAGTAATTGGAAGGGAGATTTTAGACTCCAGAGGTAATCCTACCGTGGAAGCTGAAGTATATATAGTGGACGGTACCATTGGAAGGGGAATGGCACCAAGCGGTGCGTCGACCGGAGAATTTGAGGCATTAGAGCTTCGCGACGGCGATAAGTCAAGATATCTTGGCAAAGGTGTTACCAAGGCAGTTGAAAATATTAATACAATGATCAACGATGCGATCGTCGGAATGGATGCCAGCGACATTTATGCAGTGGATGCAGCGATGATCGCAGCGGACGGAACAAAGGATAAATCAAAACTGGGAGCAAATGCGATCTTAGCAGTGTCGATTGCAGCGGCACGCGCAGCTTCCATCTCACTGGATATTCCACTTTACCGTTTCTTAGGCGGCATCTTGGGCAACCGTCTGCCGGTTCCGATGATGAATATTTTAAATGGTGGTGCTCATGCGGCAAACACAGTAGATGTGCAGGAGTTCATGATCATGCCGGTCGGTGCACCGAGTTTTAAAGAGGCACTCCGCTGGTGTGCAGAGGTGTTCCATGCGCTTGCAGCTCTGTTAAAGAGCAAGGGACTTGCAACCTCTGTTGGTGATGAGGGTGGTTTTGCACCGGATCTTGCATCCGATGAAGAAGCAATCCAGTACATATTAGATGCTGTGAAAAACGCAGGATATGAGCCGGGCAGAGATTTCCGGATCGCCATGGATGCAGCTTCCTCTGAGTGGAAGAGCGAAAAAGGAAAAGGATTCTACAAACTTCCGAAGGCAGGCACCGAGTTTACTTCCGCAGAGCTGATCGAACACTGGAAGAAACTGGTTGAAAAATACCCGATCATTTCCATCGAGGATGCACTTGACGAGGAAGACTGGGAAGGCTGGAAACTTCTGACCAGAGAACTTGGTGATAAGGTACAGCTTGTCGGAGACGATTTGTTTGTAACCAATACGGAGCGCCTGAAAAAAGGTATCGACAACGGCTGCGGCAATGCCATTCTGATCAAGTTAAATCAGATTGGTTCCGTATCCGAGACTTTAGAGGCAATCAAGATGGCTCACAAAGCAGGTTATACGGCAATTTCTTCCCACCGTTCCGGCGAGACGGAAGACACCACGATTGCAGATCTTGCAGTGGCATTAAATACCTGCCAGATCAAGACCGGTGCACCGAGCAGAACTGAGCGTGTTGCAAAATACAACCAGCTTCTCCGCATAGAGGAAGAACTTGGAAATGCAGCAGTGTATCCGGGAATGGGTGCGTTTAATGTAAAATAAGGAATTTACTCACATTATAGTTTAGTTTCTCCTCTATCTCATGGAAAGAACGCGAAAGGTCAGGGATGGCTTTTCGCGTTCTTTTTATGCAGGCAGGGCTGACCGAGGACATTGTGCAAAAAATCTCGGACGAAAAGGATGATCCGGTGTGGATGCGTGAGTTCCGGATGAAATCACTGCAGATTTACAGACAGATGCAGATCCCGGACTGGGGACCGCCGATCGACGGACTGGACTCCATGATCGTCAACGGATTTGCGAATGATGTATCGAAGGAACTGCCGGATTTTTTAGAAACATTTTATTTGCAAAATAATCCCTGACGGTCTACACTTGCTATAGCAACAATACACAATACCGAACAACAAAGATGCAGAAACGGTAAAGTTCCGCAGGCAGGCCCGCCAACAAAACCTTATCGTTTCTACACCCCACAAGAGAGGACACCACCCATGCCATCATTCGTAACATTTTCCAACGTCGGCAAAATCTACCACACCGGCGAACTCGACATCACCGCCCTCCATGACGTCAATTTTGAGATCGAAAAAGGAGAATTCTGCGTCATCGTCGGTGCATCCGGTGCCGGCAAAACGACGATTTTAAATATATTAGGAGGAATGGATACCTTAACCAGCGGACAGGTATTCTTAGACGGACAGGAAATCTCAAACTATGACAAAAAACAGCTCACCTCATACCGGCGTTTCGACATCGGATTTGTGTTCCAGTTTTACAATCTCGTGCAGAACCTGACAGCACTTGAAAATGTAGAGCTTGCGGCGCAGATCTGTAAAGATCCGCTTCCGGCGCCGACAGTGCTTGAGGAAGTCGGGTTGAAAGACCGTCTGTTAAATTTCCCGGCACAGCTTTCCGGTGGAGAACAGCAGCGTGTCGCGATCGCGCGTGCGCTTGCAAAAAACCCGAAACTTCTGCTCTGCGATGAGCCGACCGGAGCTCTCGATTATAATACCGGAAAAGCGGTTTTAAAATTATTGCAGGACACCTGCCGCAAAAATGGAAAAACAGTCGTGGTCATCACGCATAACCAGGCACTTACAGCGATGGCGAACCGCATCATCACGGTAAAGAGCGGCACAGTCGTTTCCATGGAAAAAAATGAACACATTGTAGACATTGCAGATATAGAGTGGTAGACGGTTATGAGATCAATGATTTGGAAATCAACATTCAGGGAAATAAAGGAAAGTCTCGGCCGTTTTCTCGCTATCCTGGCGATCGTTGCATTGGGTGTCGGATTTTTTGCAGGACTGAAGGTCACACAGCCTGCCATGTTAAAAACGGCGCAGCGTTATTTTGATAAGACAGCTCTTTACGACTACCGCCTGATCTCCACGGTCGGTTTTTCCGAGGATGAAGTAGAGACCATAAAAAAACAAAAAGATGTAAAAGCGGCAGAGGGAGCAGTCACGTTTGACATTATCTGTGAGAGCGGCGGCAAAGAGCGCGTGCTAAAAATGCACAGCATCACAGAGGATGTTAACCGGCTGGTGCTTGTGGACGGCGAATTGCCGGAAAATGCAGGGGAGTGCGTGGTGGACTCTAATCTTTACGGCGCATCCATGATTGGAAAAACGATCAAATTGTCCGACGGCAATGACGAGGACGATCTGGAACATTTTTCAAACCGCGAGTATAAGATCACCGGAATCGTGCAGTCTCCTCTGTATTCGCAGTTTGAGCGCGGAAGTACGTCGCTTGGCAACGGCAGGGTGAGCGGATTTGTCTATCTTTTGCCGGAAGGATTTGCAGACGATTATTATACGGAAGTTTATGTGAAATTTGCCTGCGATTTTCCTTTGTACAGTGAAGAATATGATGCTTACATAGAACAAAAACAGGATGCGTGGGAAGCACTGACGGAGGATCTTGCAGCAGAGCGTTATCAGACAGTGCGTTCGGAGGCAGAGACAAGACTTGCAGATGGAAAAAAACAGCTTGCAGAGAAAAAAGAGGAGACAAAGAGCCAGCTTGATGATGCAAAAAAACAATTAGAAGATGCAAAAAGCCAGATCGAAGACGGCGAAAAGCAGCTTGCAGATGCAAAGAAAAAATTGGAATATGCCCCGGATGAATTAGAAAAAAAAGAGGCAGAACTGACGGAAGCAGAAAAGGCGATTCAGGAGAAAGAGACACAGTTAGATCAGGCGGAAGTTGCACTTGGAATCGGTTATGCGCAGGGAGTCGGACAGATCCAGAAAGCATTGAACGGAATTTCTGAGGGGCTTTTTTCCGAAAATGGAGATCAGGGAAATGGTGCGGCAGGCAGTTTTTCTTCGGGAGATGCATTAGCGGATGCAGGATCACAGATTGCAGATGCAAAGGCACAGATTGCAGACGGAAGAGCGCAGATCGCGGAAGCCCAAAAGCAGATCGAGAGCGGAAAGAGCGCCATTGCAAAAGCGAAAAAACAGTTGGAAGAGTCCAAAACACAGATAGCAGAAAAGGAAGCAGAATTATCCGATGCGAAAACGCAGTATGAAGATGGGAAAAAGGAATATGAGGACGGACTTTCAACTTACAATGAGGAAATAGAAAAAGCGGAGAAAAAGATCAGTGATGGCGAGAAAACTTTAAAGGAATTAAAAGATCCTGATACCTATGTGCTCGGACGCGATACCAATGTTGGGTATGTCTGCTTTGAGAGCGATTCCGGTATCGTGGACGGAGTTGCCGATGTATTTCCGATCTTCTTCTTTCTGGTAGCGGCACTTGTGTGTGTGACGACGATGAACCGTATGGTGGAGGAACAGCGGACACAGATCGGTGTGTTAAAGGCACTCGGCTACAGTGAACATACCATTATGGCAAAATATATGTTTTATTCCGGCTCCGCGGCGCTGACCGGATGTGTGGCTGGATTTGCACTTGGGACATTTTTATTCCCGAAAGTGATCTGGTATGCATACGGCATGCTCTATAAGATGGATTCCCTGGTTTATGTGTTTGACTGGAAATTAGCAGTCATTTCCGTGATCGTATCACTGCTTTGTTCTATCGGTACAACCTTTGTGTCTGTCCGCCGCGAACTGACGGAGGTTGCGGCAGAGCTGATGCGTCCGAAAACACCGAAAGCCGGGAAACGTGTATTCCTTGAATATATACCGTTTGTATGGAAGAGGCTTAAATTTTTGCAGAAGGTTTCCATGCGGAATATTTTCCGGTATAAAAAGCGGTTTTTCATGATGGTCGCAGGCATCAGCGGATGCAGCGCACTTTTGGTGACCGGATTTGGGGTGAGGGATTCTGTGACGGGAATTGTGACGCAGCAGTATACGCAGATCCAGACCTATGATATCGGTGTGACTTATTCATCGTCCGTCACACCGGAGCAAAAAAGTGAACTGGAAAGCAAAGAACAGGACGGTGTGGAAAAATCTGTGTTTGTGGCAGAAAAGAGCATGGATTTAGTTGGCAGTGAAAAGACAAAATCCGTCAGCCTTATCATTGCAGATCCGGATTCGGATATGACGCCGTTTGTCAATTTGCATACGGAAAAAGGAGTACCGATCACATTCCCGAAAAAGGGAGAGGCGGTTATTTCCGCAAAAGTGGCAGATGAACTTGGGATAAAGACCGGAGATACCGTGACACTGCAGGATTCCGACATGAAAACCATATCCGTGACGGTAAGCGGGCTGTGTGAAAATTTTGTATATAATTATGTCTATTTGTCTGCGGATACCTATGAAGAACAGATGAAAACGGAACCGGAATACAAAAACGCATTTGTGTGTGTTTCTGAGGGCACAGATGCACATCTGCTTGGAACATCCCTGATGGCAATGTCGGATGTGGCAGCGGTCAATATTTCAAAGGATGACATGGAACGTTTTTCAAGCATGATGGGCAGTATGGATCTGATCGTTGTGGTCATTATTTTGTGTGCAGCGGGACTTGCTTTTATCGTTTTATATAACCTGACAAATATTAATATTACGGAGCGTGTGTGCGAGATCGCAACGATCGAGGTGCTCGGGTTTTACGAAAATGAGACAGCCGCATATGTGTTCCGGGAAAATACGATCCTGACATTTCTCGGCGCACTTGCAGGGCTTGTGCTCGGTGTATTTTTGCACCGGTTTGTCATGAGCCAGATTGTCGTGGATATGGTGGCCTTTGATGTACATGTAAAACCGGTCAGCTTTGTATATAGTGTGGTGCTGACTCTGGTGTTTACCTGGTTTGTGGACCGGCTGATGCGAAAGAAAATTGATGCGATCAGTATGACAGAGTCGTTAAAGAGTGTTGATTAGAAAATAGAATTGGACGTTAACGCGGGAAAGTGCTATAGTTTACTTATAGAAAATGATGAATCAGGAGATGATACATATGGGAAAAATTATAACAATCGGACGTGAATTTGGCAGTGGCGGACGTGAGGTTGGAAAGAGACTTTCCGATGAACTGGGAATTGCCTATTATGATAACGAGATTATAACAGAGATTGCAAAGAGAACCAAACTTGCAGAAGGTTATGTGCAGCATGTAATGGAAAATGGTCCGACTGCCCTGATGCCGATTACGATCGGAAGAACTTTTTATATGGGCGCGGATCCTGTGATGGAACAGAACAATGCGATTTACAGAGAGCAGAGCCTGTTAGTACAGGAACTTGCGGAGAATTCAGACTGTGTGATCGTTGGAAGAAGTGCAGATTATATCCTGCGCGACAAGAATCCACTGCGACTGTTTATTTATGCAGATATGGAATCACGCATGGAGCGATGCAGAAAGCGTGCACCGGAGCAGGAACATTTTACAGACAAAGAGCTGAGACGTCATATTCAGGATGTGGATAAGAGACGTTCCAAATATTATCAGTTCTTTACTGGACAGACATGGGGCGAGAAGTTAAATTATGACCTGTGCATCAATACTTCCGGTGCTAATATCGAGGATCTGGTGAAAGTGATCGCAAAATTGGTAAAATAAAATATGCAGGAATATTATCTAAACAGTGAAAAGAAAATCTGTCTGATGGAATTGTCTGAGTTTAAGGAATTAGAGGGTGCGTATCCACATAAACGGAATTTGTTCCGCAGCATGAATCCGGTACAGTACTGCAAGGCAGAAAGTTACGGGGACTGCCTGTTTGGGACGATGAAGATACCGCGTGCCCTAAAGGGCAGAGTGACGTATATCGTATTTGGATTTTATCTGAGAGGCGAAGAACTGCTGTTGATCGAGGATGGCAGTTTCCTAAAGACGTGTCTTGGAAGGCTGGAAAAAATTATACCCACAGAGTGCAGCATGCATCAGTTCCTCGTTATGATTTTTGAGATGCTGATCGAGGATGATGTGATCTATCTGCAGCAGCAGGAGGAAAAATTAGCCTCCATTGAGGAAGAGCTTTTAAAAAAGATCCCGGAGCATTTCTATGAGATCATTCTGCAGTACAGGAAACGTTTTTCGGCATATCATGCATATTATGAGCAGCTTGTCAATCTGGCAGATGCCATGCAGAGTGATTTCGGACAGATACTGACAGACAAGGAGCGATCGCTCTGGCAGCTTTATGCGAACCGTGTGGAACGCCTGCATGATCATGTGGAACTCTTGCGGGAATATTTAGTACAGATCCGTGAGTTATACCAGTCACTGATCGATGTACAGCAGAATAAGGTCATGAGTATCTTAACGGTAGTAACGACGATATTTCTCCCACTGACCCTGATTGCCGGATGGTATGGCATGAACTTTCCAAATATGCCGGAGTTCGGATGGAAATATGCGTATCCGGTCGTTATTGTAGTCAGCATCTGCATCATTGCGGGAGAGATCATTTATTTTAAGAAAAAGAAAATGCTGTAAGCAGGAGAGATTCTGCGCGTAAAATAAAATATGTTTGACAGAAATCCGGAAATGGAGAGAAATCTTTGTTCCCGGATTTTCTTGTTTTCAGAACGATATGTCAAAGTGTACCAGACCGGAATATATTAGAATAAGAATAGATTAAAGAAGCTGTCAGTATGGCTTATGATATAAAAAGACTGCCGAGCGAAGCGAGTGTAGATCACGATCATGAAGCATCGCTTCATGATATAAAAATTTCGGGCATTACAAAAAGTTTTTATAATAATGGAGAGATGCGTCAGGTTCTCCGTCCGGTCAATATTTTGATACCGCATGGAAAATTTGTGTCGATCATTGGGCCGAGCGGGTGTGGGAAGTCGACGTTATTTAATATTGTGGCGGGACTTCTGCCGCCGACATCGGGAGATATTACGATTGGAGAGAAAAGCATTTTAGGGGAAAAAGGTTACGTTGGATATATGCTGCAAAAAGATATGCTTCTCCCGTGGCGTACGATCATCGACAATATTATTTTGGGACTTGAGATAAAGGGCGTGCCGAAGCGGGAAGCGAGAAAACAGGCACTGCCACTGATGGAAAAGTACGGACTTTCGGGATTTGAGAAAAATTATCCGTGCGAGCTGTCCGGTGGAATGAGGCAGAGAGCGGCGCTCCTTCGCACACTTTTGTATGACAGGGAAATTATCCTGTTAGATGAACCGTTTGGTGCATTGGATGCGCAGACGAGACAGTCTATGCAGAACTGGCTGTTAGAGATCTGGGAAGATTTTCATAAGACGGTTTTATTTGTGACACATGATATGGATGAGGCAATTTATCTGTCAGATATCATCTATGTATTTTCCGGTCGTCCGGGGTATGTGAAAGAAAAAATTACCGTTCATTTGAAACGGCCAAGAAAACAGGAAGATATGCTGGAGACGGATTTCTGGGATCTGAAACAGCACTTGATGGGAGGGATGAGTGATGAAAAAAGAAGCGTATGAGGTGGAGTATTATGAACCTAAATCCGTTTTGGCGATGCAGGCAGACAGGCGGGAAGAAAAACACCGGAGAAAACAGAAAAAAGGGATAAGGGCAGGACGTATCCTGCTTGGGGTCGCCATCCTGCTGTTTTGGGAGGTAAGTGCACGTCTGGGGTGGATCGATGACTATTACTGGAGCTCACCGTCCCTGATCGCACAGACTGCGATCGTACAGTGGAAAGAGAAAAATCTTGCATATGATATCTACTTTACCTCGATGTCCACGATCGGCGGTTTTTTAGCGGGAACATTGGGCGGCGCAGTTTTAGGATTGTCCTTCTGGTGGTCAAAGACGTTTGCAAAGATTTTTGAGCCGTATCTTGTGATGTTTAATGCAATTCCGAAACTGGCACTTGCACCAATTTTAATTGTACTGTTTGGAATCGGTTTTTCATCTAAAGTGATGCTGGCATTTTTAATGACGGTAATATCCTGTGCGCTTGCAACGGTCAGCGGGGTGGAGAATGTGGATGAGTCGATGGAAACCTTACTTTATTCTCTGGGGGCTGCCAGATGGCAGGTGTTTGGAAAAGTCGTGGTTCCGGCAGTGCTTCCGTGGATGCTTGGAAGCCTCCGGATCAATATTTCACTGGCGCTTGCGGGAGCAATCGTCGGCGAATTTATCGCATCGGGGCACGGACTTGGCAGAATGGTCATTTATGCGGGAACTATTCTGGATACCACGTTAGTGTGGGTTGGTGTGATCGTTCTGTCGCTGCTTGCGATGGTGATGTATTTTGCGGTGGTGGAACTGGAAAAATGGATGACGGAACATCTGGCGATTTATCGTAAGGCGTGAGGAGGACACCAGCCGCTATGTTGTGATACACCTTTGGGCACCTGAGTCCATATTATATTAAAAAGTGAAAATGGGTCGAAATGTTTAAAAGGAAAATGTTAAAGAGAAAATTGTTCAGTTGTTTGGCTTACGTTGTATTTGCAGCAAGTTTATTTGCGACAGCATGCAGTGGAAGAAAAACGCAGCAGGAGAGTGTGGAACTCAAAAAAATCGTGATTGCGGAGCCGTTACATTCGATCGGGTATCTTCCACTTTATATCGGGCAGCAGGAGGGATTTTTTGCGGAGGAAGGCCTTGATGTGGAGGTGATCCAGGCTACGGGCGGCTCGCATGTGACGTCGGTGATGAGCGGGGATGCGTGGGGAGTAATCGGTGGAGTGGATTCAAATGCAATTCCGAATGCATCCGGGAACTGCCCAGATCCGGTGATTGCTGTCTGCAACTGTGTGAACCGCGCTAATGTGTATCTGTGTGCGGCAGTTGGCGAGGAATACACAGGAAATACAGATGAAGAACTTGCACAGTATTTCAAAGGAAAAAAGATCAACTCCGGCAGATTTGGCGGCAGCCCGAATCTGTGTGTGCGCTATCTTTTACTGTCAATTGGACTTGATCCGGATAAGGATGTAGTGATGGTGGAACCGGCAGATATGTCCACCTCAGTTGCCGTGGTACAGAGCGGTCAGGCAGATATCTCCTGGGCAGCGGAACCACAGATCGTTGACGGTATGAAATCAGGTGTATGGACGGATGCATTTTACCAGTTTACAGATCTTGGAGACTACGCTTACTCCGTACTCAGTGTGTCACAGTCAACTATCCGGAATGACCCGGAGACAGTACAGCACTTTGTCAATGCAATGTTAAAATCGCTTTCTGCTGCACAGGATAAAAAAACTGCGGTCCGCACTGCCGGAAAGGAATTTCCAACCACACCGGCCGAAGACATTGAAGCAGCGATCGACCGTGCCTATAAAGATGGACTTTGGAGTGTCGATGGAATCATCACACCGGAGGCGGTAAAAAATGATATGGAAGTATCCATTGCATCCGATGTATATCAGGGTACCTATCAGTACGATGAACTGGTAGATATGCAGTTCGTCGAAAACGCACAAAAACAAAATTGAAGAGAGTATTTAGTAGAATAGAATGTATGCAGATTTCCGGTGCTTTCCTAAGGTGCCGGGGAATCTGCCATTCACAACACACCGATACACCTTTTCCACCAAATTTGTGAAAATAAATTTCGCAAATTTTCGGGACAAACCATCCATCTTATAGTATAATAACCGTACTAAAGTAATATAACCACCCCCACACAGGAAAAGGAGAAAAGCGATGATAAATCCGGCATCAATAATGAAGATCATGAATGCAAAAAATAAATTCACGGCAAATCACCCGAAATTTGCTGCATTTCTAAACGCAGTATTTTCCACCGGCATCACGGAGGGAACAATCATTGAGATTACCGTGACAAAACCGGGTGAGGAACCGATCACAACGAACATGAAGGTGCAGCAGTCGGATCTTGAACTGTTACAGGAATTACAGGACATTGCAAAAATGTAAAAATAGAAATGGAGAAGCATATGTTAGGAAAAAAACTTTCTTATCAGACCAATGGAAGTACAGTAGAATTTGAATTTGAACATGGAACGGCGTATGTCACGGCAGTCACGGACACGATCATGAATGTATTTGTTCCGTACCAGTCGAAAGACCACCGTTCAAAAGCAATCGAGGGAGATAAAAGACTTCCGGTTACCGTAGATGTCTCTGAGGAAGGCGGAGCAGTACAGATTAAAACAGATAAGCTGACAGCCAAAGTATACGATGATTTTTTGATCGATTTTTATAAAAAAGACGGTACACTTTTATGTGCAGATTTCAGGGGAGAGCGAAAGAAAAAAAAGAAATTAAGCGATGAAGCACTTGCAACGTTAGAGTCTGAGGGACATGCCGTATCTGCGGAGGGTGAAAAAGAAGATCCTGTTATGGTCGTAAAGCAGATGAGCGGGGATGAAAAGTTCTATGGACTCGGAGATAAAACAGGCGTTTTAAATAAAAGAAATTATGAATATGAAAACTGGAATTCCGATCTGCCACAGGCACACACGGACGATTTTAAGGCATTGTATAAATCCATTCCGTTTTTGATCACATTAAAAGATGCGGGCGTATTTGGAATGTTCTTTGACAACACTTACAGATCACATGTCAATCTGGGAAAAGAGAACAGCGCCTGCTATTATTACAGTGCAGAGAACGGAAATCTCGATTATTATTTTATTTCCGGGGAAAAAATGACGGATATTGTGGAAGGCTATACTTATCTGACAGGAAGAACCCCTCTGCCGCAGCTTTGGACATTAGGACATCATCA
>UMEO01005254.1_pt1 | contig 21981 bp, 19 predicted proteins | sample 1964781 | NCBI WGS metagenome assembly UMEO01 (sample SAMEA4836023, study PRJEB28245) | human gut metagenome | biome: gut microbiome; material: fecal sample | place: Denmark | collected 2008 | reverse complement strand
AAAACAGCCAGCCCAATCGCAGTCCCCAGCCCTACCGGGACGGCATTTCCAATTTGCCTGTATTTTGCTGCGGTAGTACCTACAAAGACCCAGTCATCTGGGAATTGCTGTATCCTTGCATATTCTTTGACGCTTAGCGGTCTGTCAAATTTCGGATGGCAAAGCATAGTCGCCTTTTGTGCGGGTGATGTGGTTATCGTAGGAGAGGGCTGTGTATAAGAGAGTCTCCTGTAAAAGCCCACCTTTCCGCCTCCAGATGCGTATGCGCCGCCCATAGCCGCAGGAATCAATTCTTCAGGCAGATCCCGCCAGTTCCCGCCTTCAGGCACCATATGAAGGTATTTTTTTCGTTCCGGACTAAGCGTGGCACATTCGCTGCTTACTCCTTCCAAATCCCGTATTGCGTCTCCGACCGTTTTCCACCTGTAAGCAGGATTCTGATGTGCTTGAAAATGGGTCGGGACGGGCAGGAAAATATCTTCATGGTCTCTGCTGCCAATCAGTACAAACCGTTCTCTGAATTGCGGCACACCATAATTTACCGCATCAAGCAGACCGTATACTGTTTTGTAGCCCAGTTTATCAAATTCAGCAAGAATGACATCAAGCACCGTTCCTAATCTTTGATCCGGGTCATTGTCATCTCTTTCGGCAGTCGGGACGTGTTTCAAAGGTGCGGACATTATGCCTTTTACATTTTCCATCACAAAAAATCTCGGACGGATATAATCAATCATCCTGATAAAGTCCATAAAAAGGCTTCCTCTGGGATCATTGATTCCCAGCCTTTTCCCGGCTGTAGAAAACGGCTGGCAGGGAGGTCCGCCACAGATCATAAACGGCTCTCCAACATTCAGGCCAGCAATATCAAGCAGTTCCTGCGGCTGAATATCCCGGATATCGCCGCTCAAAACATTGTGTCCGTTTGCTTTCATGGTTTCTACGCAGGCGTTGTCAAAATCTTGCCCAACAACAACATTCAGCCCTGCGTTGCCCATTCCAATGTCAAGTCCCATTGCCCCGGAGAAAAGAGAAATCACATCCCGGTTTGATGCATACTGGCTGTACGCATGATTCAATCTATCAGCAGTCATTATATCGTTTCTCCATTCTTTAAGACAAATTTTCTTTCAAAAGAACTATCAGTCACGTCCGCAATTTGTTCTAAATCCGCCACTGTAAAAGTTTCTCTTTTAAGTTTAGCATTGAAATTTTGCGGAGTAGTTCCCATCCTTCGTGCCAACTCAGAAACGCTGATATTGCTTCTGACACATAGCACTTTGATTTGTTCTGATATTGTCATTCAGGGTACCTCTTTCATATTTCAATCTATACATAGTCATTATAAAACTTTAAGTTGAAAATGTCAATAGAGTCCCTTGCCATTTTCGCTTAAAGGGACTGTTTTTCATAACGAGGGAGCAATGCTCCTCATGCGTTCTTAATGCTAACACCTACATCTTAACGATAGCCCTACTCTGTAACGATAACTTTTCTATCGTTACAGAGTACCACCGAAAACATGAAATCATCCTGGCACAGACATCTCCCCACCTATGCCGCCATAGCACCGAAAACAGAAAAACCGCCCAGAAACGGCGGATTTACGGCATTTTTGAGGGTATGGAATTGTATCAATCTCGGCGTGGTTTTGTCCAATATGTTGCCCGACGTAAATCCCATCTGTGCCATTGCATCATACATAGCACGAATCACTACAGGACTGGTATAATGAGCATTCAGTGTAGAAGCTCTTGCCATCTCATATTCACGCTCCGGCAGAAGATTTTTTAATTCTTCATATTCTTTTGACCATGCAGATTTGTTTTTATCAAATGCGTCAGCAAGTCCACCCCAACCAACATACTGCGATAATACTTCCTGTTCTTCAGGTGTCGCATTTCTCTTTTCTTCCTCAAGAGTGTACAAAAGGCGAATCGCTTCAATATTTCTTACATATTTCTGCTTCGGACCGCCCTCACCTAAATGATCATCTGTAATTTGGAAATTTACAGCAGGAATCACATTCTTGTCTTCCGGCTGCTTGAAATTACGTTCATCTGCGTTTATCAGGCGTTCAAAGTTTTCCCGGCTCTCCACTCGGAAAATCGGATACACAAGTGTCGGATCTAACAACTGAATCTCGTTGTCTCTGATTTCTGTAATATCAAATGCTGTTCCATCCAGATAAACAGTCTTTCCCACCTGCCACTCAAACGCAGGCTTTTCGGCTATTTCTTCTTCCACAGGAGCAACACTATCAGTTTCAATTTCTGATTGCTCCCCGCCCTGCGTTTGCAGGCTCTCTGTACCTAAATCAGCCTCTTTTTCATCAGCAACATCTTCCGCTACTTCTTCTGGAATGCTTTCTTCTGAAACCTCATCTTCAATCACGTCTTCCACAAGTTCCGTTTTTGCATCTTCGATAGCCTGACGTTCTTCCTTTTCCTTTGGCGTGAGATAGCGGTCATTCTTAATAAGCTCATCAATACGATTTGCCACCTGTGTCCAAGACAGCTTTACTGGTTCGCACCCTACTTTTTTGAAACGCTCTCCTTTTGCATCATGGTCTTCATCACTTGCCGTTGCCCCAGATAACGCATGAGAACGACCACCTGTGCCATACTGTTCTTTCAAAAAGTCTGCTTTTTCTTTCTGTGTATGTGGCTGTTGAAAGAACTCATAAATTCTACCTTTGCCACCTGCAAAACCACTGCCACCAGAAAGTGCAGCATTTAATTCATCATCTGTGATGAAATACTCATACTGTGGAAGCTCTGCCATATCGGAAACATATTCTCTGCGTGGAAGCTCCAAATCTTTTAATCGCTCCATTAGTTGCTCCGGGCGATGATAACGGAATCGAAGTAAGGATTCATCTCTTTTCCATTCAGCAATAAAATGTCTAAATTCTGATGTCAGTCTTATACGGAATTCTTTTTCTTTCAGAAGATCCGCCAATCCTGCTGTTACATCTGGGAAACCTTTCCCACGCACTTCATTTATGGAAGATAAATGTCCCTGTTCTCTGGCTTCTTTGGATAAATCATGGTACAGATACCAGAATGTTTCTGCTAATTTCTGTCTCTCATATCCTGGTGCTTCTGCCAGTTCCACATTGGTAGCAAATTTCCCTTCTTCCAAAAGCTGACCGATACGCTCTGCAGCTTCTTTCCAACTGATAACCTGAGCGTTATTTACATACTGTGCAGCATTTCCCTTGGCAAGATGAATCCCATCTTCGGCATACCATGCAGCAACATTTCTCTTTTCATCCTTAATCCCAAAACCACCACGATACACAGTTTTCAGAAATTCTGCGATTTCTCCTACTGACTTCTGCTTCATAAACTCTGTGGCAATTCGCTTACGGCTTTCATCAGTATTACTGCCTAACTGGAGTATGTGGTCTATTTCGCTTTGCTCAAAAGAAAAAGCAGAGGGCTTTTGGCTCTCTGCTCTAAGGTCAATAAAGGATATTTGCTCATTTTCGGATAAAAACAGGTTAAGGTTTAATTGTTGATAAGTTCCGCCAGAATCACTTCCTCCACCTGTGCTTTCAACATATTTCTGTGCTGAACCCATCCCATCTGATTTGTCTTTTTGTCCGGTCCCGGATTCTGTTTCAGCAATTCTTCCATCATCTGTTCCATTCTGGCTGTTGCTGTCTCTTGAATTTCCCACAGGTGCGGGAACAGAGTCTCTTCCAGAATCATGTCGTTGTAAATCATCGGCTTGTGGTTCTTCAGGAACTCTCTTCTCATCCTTCCGTACTTGCCCAGTTCTTTCGGTTCTGTCACTTTCAACTGCATGTCTGGAATCAGATAATCCCCAGTTCTCATATAATTCATTTCGCTCATTATAAATGCTCCTTTCCGCTTCTTTATTCTGCTCATATTCTTCAATTACCAGTTCGATTTCTTTACATATCTGAGAAGTAATACTGCTGACCGCCGTACCAAGGGCATTGACAGTCTGTCTGGTATTAAAATCAAATACATTCTTGAAATCGTCATGCTCGAAATATTCATCCGGGTTCTCTGCACAGCGAGTGTATAACGCATACGTTACACTGGTTGATACAGCTCTACGGAATGCCATTTCGATGTTGTCTCTATCATACTCTTCCAAAAAACTATTCTCAACGATGTCGAAGAACTGTTCCCCGTATTCGTCCCAATATTCATTGGTCAATTTCTCAGCAACTGTTTCAAGCTGCATTTCTAAAATCCCCTTTGCTTCAACCTCAAAGGTTCTTTCCATTGCAGACTGAATCAACGGACGATATTCATCTGTGATACTCCAGATATTGAGAGCAGGAGAACTGCGACGAGTACCCGTATCTGACACATCAAACACATAGCGAAGATATGGTTTATTCCTGTCAGTCACAAATAGAGCGATACCCTTTGACCCACGTCTTACATATCTTCTGTAATCATCGCTGTTCCATTCATCGTACTCTTTGCAAAGTTTAGCGTCAGGACGCTGTGCGTAGATCATAACCTGCTCAGGATATGTGAACTCATAATTTCGCCCCATTGTCCTCAAAAAAGAAGTCCAATAATCTCTATTGGAAGTTAATCGGTGAATGGTTTCCCTTGCCACTCCCGAATAAAATCGTTCTTTAGCGTTCATCTAATTCCTCCGTTTCTTAAATATCGGGATAAAGATTCAGCCTTTCAAATTCTTCGTCAGTCATAACCTCCAGTTTTGCAAGTGTCGATTCCGTCATGCTGCAAAGCTCCGTTTCCTCTTGTGTGAGCTGCATCTTCATCTGCTTTAATGCTTCTACCAGTCCTGACTTCGTGCCAGGACTGTAAAGCATCATCAAATACATTTCGTCTTTAGAAAATTTCATTACTCCATATCCCTTTCCATCGAGTGTCTGGAAGGCTTCTTCGGTGTGTCTGCGATAGGCTGTTCTTTCAATTTTTCAAGAACCGATATTTTCTCCTCTTTTGCCTGAGCTTTCCCGTTATTGATAATGCCATCAATCATACCGTAATCATCTTCCATTGCCATTTCTGCATTTTTCAGATAGTTCTCTGGTTTCATAAAGCCGGGAAGCTCTGCAAAACCAAAAGAATCTACATAATGGCAAGATACCACACCATTCTGTTTTAAGGCTACGATGTCGCTGACGGACAAACTATGACCTCTGAAATCTTCGGGATGTTGGATATTAAACTTGGTATAAATACCCTCCAACATGGCATTTAAGTTCGTGAACGGTTCTAACGGAGCAATATATACTACTTCATAGTGATCAAGTTCCGGCTCTTTTCCCATTCTCTGTAATGCAAATCGTGACATGAACCTTTCTGAAATCGTTTCGTCTGTCTGACGGAGCTGCAAAATCGCATAACTGTCATTCGCTGTTTCTAAAAATGCTTCTAATTTTTCCTCATGACTTCTGCCATTGATTTCATCCCATTTTTCAATCTTATTCTGTGACATCTTCTACCTCCACATTGTTTAAATAGTCCTGCAATCCATTTGCTTTCGCTTCCTGTGATTGCCTTTTCCTGCGTTCTTCGTTGTAAGGCGAACGCACACTAATATTCTTTTTTGGCACTTGATAGGTGACCGCCTTTTGTGGACCTCGACGTATCAGCTTAAATGAATCAGGATATTTCTCTGCTAAAGCTTTCAATTTGCCAATAAGCCTCGGATCATGCGTATAAATACTGGCAGTATCCAGTTCGTTATCCCAATTTATGATTGTTTCCTGCTCTGCCAGCGTTAAGCTTGAACGGCTCATCTTACTTCCTCTCTGGATTTGGTCGGCTTCTTTCTCCCATTCTCTGAACATTCGATTTTGTGTTCCTGAAGTTTATCAAGAATAGAAGGCTTCTTTTCCTTAGACTGACATTTCATGAAGTATTCGTCTAAACGATGGATAAGTTCTTTCGCCACATCTGCATATTCACTCTCTTCATCAATAGCGGTCTGCAGCAAATCTTTAATGTTCTTCAAATCACTGGAAAGGATATGATTCTTCAAACTCTGAACCGCTTCCATCCTGTCTTCCACACTGTCGAAATACTCATACGGATCAAAAGAATAGCTAAATTCATCTAAGTCTTCTGCTAACAGATTCGCTTCTCTTTCTGCGTATGTTTCTTTATGCTGTTGTGCCTCCATCATTTCTGCACGTTCTGCAACTTCATCGTAATCAACTACTACCAAATCCTTTTTATCCAACTCAAAATCCTGCAGGATCTCACTGCGAGCTTCCTGCATGGATAATTCAGGCATATCGAGCTGACCACCATCCACTTCTTTGAAGTCTTTGTCATATAAGGTGTAGTCCCAACCATCATCGCAAGTCTGCAAAATCAGATAATTGTCTCTGCCGACTTTCCATGCCATCTGCTCGTCCATAAAGGATTCCAAAATGTCCATGGATACTCTGGTAACTGTTTCTGCATCAATACCAATATCCGAAAAAGCATAGTTTCTGGCTGCGGTCAGAGGATTGCCAATAGGCGAATCCTCCAATTCTGTCCAGTCAATCTGACCGTCGCACATTTTGCCTTTACTTTCTTTATCGAAAAGTGCATACATAAAGCCTTGATCATTTTCTCTCAGATGAAGATAAGACGAATCATTTACTAATGTGACTTCTTCCAATCTCTCACTACTCATTACTTACCTCCATTATCAAATTCCATCTGAAATTTCGCTCTGCCATCTGCTTCTGTGGTAAGCAGGACTGTGGCATTGTAGTTCTTGCCAGTTTTCTTGGATTTGCAATCTTTCAGCTTTGCTCTTCCATCTCTGAGCAACTGATCCACGATATGGGTAGTCAGTCTTTTACCGATATGATTAAAATATCCGTTGTCTTTCCAGAGAACAAAACGGCATTCACGGTTCGCACAGAACCAACCTTTCTGACGTTCAATCACTTCATTTCCACAATGAGGGCATTTTCCGATAACAGTATTTTTAGGCATAAGCACATCTGCTCCTTTCACAACTTCGTAGGTCTTCACAAGAGAAGTAACCATTTCTTCAATTTCTTTCATAAACACTTCTGCTTCATAGTCTCGGCGTTCAATACGCACAAGTTTTTCTTCCCAATCTGCCGTCATGGACGGAGACTGAATCTGTTCAGGCATGATCGTAATCAATGCGACACCTTTATCTGTAGGAATCAGATATTTCACTTTCTTGTCACCTTTACGCTCAATAAAACCTTTCTGCACCAACTTTTCGATGATACCGGCACGAGTGGCAGGTGTTCCAATTCCTTTTCGTTCTGCTTCGTCCGGCATTTCATCTGCTCCTGCATTTTCCATAGCCTGTAACAGTGTATCTTCCGTAAAATGTTTTGGTGGACTGGTCTTTCCTTCTTTGATTTCTACCTTTTCAAATGTCAGCACATCGCCTTTTGATACAACTGGAAGATTTTTAACTTCTTTCTCCTCTTTGGATTTACGTTCAGGGCGAAATATTGCTTCGATTCCTTTCCATCCTTCTTCTCGGACTGCCTTGCCTTTTGCTGTAAAAACAGTATCGGCACAGGTCAGTTCCATCGTTGTCTCTGCATAACAATGTGCTTTGCTTACTGCAACCAGAAGTCTTACTGCGATAAGCTGCAACACAGAACGTTCTCCTGCAGGTAGTTCCTGCAAATCCGCATTCGCCATGCTCTGTGTCGGGATAATGGCATGGTGGTCGGAAACCCTTTTGTTATTGATTACCTGTGCTGCATTTACAGAAAAGGTTTCTTTTCTCTCAAGTGCCTGTACCACTCTGGACACAAGCTCAGGTAATCCCCCCGCCATATCCTCTGTCAGATAACGGCTGTCAGTACGAGGGTACGTTACCAACTTCTTCTCATAAAGTTTCTGTGTGTAATCTAAAGTCTGCTGTGCCGTGAATCCCAGAACCCTGTTGGCATCCCTCTGAAGACTTGTCAGATCATAGAGTGCCGGAGCCTTTTCTGTCTTGTCCTTCTGCTCAATCTTTGTAACAACTGCCTTAGAACTGTCTCTGCATTTCTTCACCAGTTCTTCAGCAAGTTTCTTTTCCTTCAGTCTTTCGTTTGCAGCTACAAACTCAGGAAATCCAAGCTGTACTGTGTAAAACGGCTCTGATCTGAAAGCAGAAATCGCAGCTTCTCTCATAACTGCCATACCAAGAGTCGGTGTCATTACTCGACCAACATTCAATGTCTGACCGTATAAAACAGAAAAAAGTCGAGTAGCATTGATACCGACAATCCAATCGGCTCGCTCTCGACTTAATGCAGCTTCATACAAAGCATCATATTCTTTTGACGGTTTCAGATTGGCAAATCCCTCTCTGATAGCGGAATCTTCCATAGAAGAAATCCAAAGCCTTTCAAATGGCTTTTTGCAACGGCACTGATGATATACCAGACGAAAAATCAGTTCTCCCTCTCGCCCTGCGTCTGTTGCACATACAAGACTTTCTACATCATCACGTTTCATAAGCTGTCGGAGTACACCGAACTGCTTTCTGGCTCCTGCGGATACCTGATATTTCCACTTATCCGGCACAATAGGCAAATCATCATAACTCCATTTGGAATATCTCTCATCGTAACCCTCCGGCTCAAACAGTTCTACCAAGTGACCTACACACCAACTGACAACATATCCGTTACCCTCCAAGTAACCATCGAAGCGTTCATTTGCTCCTAATGCTTTGGCAATACTCTGGGCAACCGACGGTTTCTCTGCTAAAACTAATTTCATGTTCTTGTCTCCTTTCTTTTTGGGCATAAAAAAACAGCCTTATACCGAAATATAAGACTGTTATGTAATCATGGATAGCTATATCTATGCCAAATTATATTCTCTAATCAAAGGAAAAATTGTTCCCAAATATACTTTCATGCATAATTCAATTTGTTCTTTACTGAAGTATCCATGCATTAACTTATTCATTACAACAAATTGCTGGGTAGGGATAAATTTGAGAAAGGCTTCATTATCTATCTCTTCTATATAATCTACTGCATACATTTCACATATTGAACGAAGTCCATAATAGTTATAAAGAACGCCAAAAGCTGATTTTAAAGTATTCAAATCAGCCGGAAAATCCGTTCTACTAAAAAGCTCTATAGCATGTTGTTGTTTTTCTTTTACATACTGATATACACTTTTTTCTCCCGCTATAGTAATAATGATTGTATTCATCGAAAAAGATATTTTTTCGTTCATTCTATCCGCACCGAGTAATTGTAACAGTTCCACTTGCGAAGCATGATACTCTGTAAAACCTGAAATTCCTGCATATCTCACACTATCACCATTCGCATACATCTCAGAATCGATCATATGTGTGAATTCATGAAATAACACATACTTTTCCATTGGCAAATTGGTACTTATTAGCAAGCTATGTTCCTTTGTTTTAGGTTGATACGATGTTGTTGCAACTGAATCAAAGCCTTGAGCATCTGCCAAATATAGCGATGCTTTTTTAGTTTCTAGCCCATATGGTGGAAACTCATGAATATCCATAAAATTTTTATATTCTTTTTCCCAATTTTGAACTTGTTGAATTAATGAATTCCTATTCATATTTTCTCCCTCTGCATCATCATTTTTTACAATTATAATTCAAAGTGATTTTCGCCTTAACAAAATCAGTTGTTAAACTTTCATCATAATTTATACAAATAAGTGTAACACCTTTTTTATCACATAGTTCTTTCTTCTTTTTATCATGTTCCTGTTGCTTCTTTAATTGTTTCTCCCCACCCCAATGCTCAACTGGTACAAAATGTTGGATTCCTTGATATTCAAATGCAAGATTGTGTTCTGGCAAAAAAATGTCTAATTCTAATCCATGTAGCCATTTTGGACGATAATGTTTAATAACCTTAGAATGAGGATACAAACCCTTTATAATATTAAAAAGAATTGTCTCGCTCACCCACGTTTCTCCAATTTTCTTAAATCCCAGACTCTCTCTTGCCAGATTTTCAATCGAATTATGAAGTTCTTTATCATACATACGAAGTTCTTCTTCTATATCCTGATTATCTAACTCATCGTTCAAACGTTCTTTCAGAGAATTGCATCTAGTGATACAATCAATTATTTCTGGTGGACATTTATCTATCAAAATATTATCACCCTGATATGGATCAATACCACATTTAAAATATTCTTGATTTATGTACCAACCATAAGTCAATTTAAACTTACTACCGCCTGAATACATCTCATGGCAATAAGCCAAACGTGGAATTTTATGATTGCACCTATAGCAAAGTTTCTCCTTGAATTCAAATAGCTCTAACGGATTCTCTGGATTCTCTCTAGACCTTTCTGCAACAAACTTTGGAAAATAGTCAGCCCCAAGAGGATATGTCTTTGGACCAGAATAATTCTTCAGAGGTGACTTCTTTCTTAATTCAATATAATTTTTGATTGCTTCTCTTTCACATTCACAAAAGTATATATCTTTATCAATATCTTCAGAAAAAGCAAAAAACGCACCATAACCTCCAGGATAATACACTATTGGATAAGGTAATTCTTCCATAGTTACAGAATCCCATCCAATTGAACCACTTTTGAGAATCGGTGCATATTTTCCAGCTTCTTTTATTACACGCTTTCTAAAATTCCAAAAATCAGGTAAGCGTTTGTATTCTACATCATACAGAAATATTTGACTGGATTTCCATTTTTCTACCGACTGCATCAAACTTTCAAGTTCTCTATAGTAAATAATGTATTCTCGAATTGATTTCGCCCCACAAACTGTAATACCATTCGCATCTGAATAATTCGGAAGACTTTGAGCAAGTTTTTTTATTTCTTCATATTTTGAAGAACGACTCTTGCCAAACATTATTTTCATTATCCAATACATTTCTAACGACACCTCTCTCTACTTCTCTACTACTTTGTCACCCCTCTATAATATGCATCTACACTCTTTACAATTTCATCAAAACAAAGTCTTTGAATCTCTTTATTCCACTTTCGTCTATTATAACGGACTGGCGGTTTCATCTCATTTCTTCTTTTTACCGGAGTTCTACTTGCTATTATTGTATTAACCAATATTTCTAATTCATCGTATGGAACACACTTTCCAACCTCTGCCATCCAAAATAATAGTTCTCCACATTTAATTCTTTTTGAAAAAACTGTCTTTGGTTGAGTTCTTTTACAATATGAATCTATCAAATGCCACCCTTGACTTGGTTTTGCATTTTTATAAAACACCTCTTCACCACATTCAAGTGCATATGCGATATATCCTCCACTTTCTTGTTGGTATCCTGCTTTAATAAGTTTTTCTGTCAACGTACACCTGTCATTAATTTTATTTTCATAAAAATTTTTCACTTGCTCGACAGTCACTTTAAATCCACACTTCCACAATCTTCCATAAAAATCATTCTCTATTATCTTCATTCACTATGCCGATTTAATACTCTTCTCCTTAATTCTCATCCTGAAATAATGGAAATTGATAATCTCCGGAAGTAATAAAGAAATAATAATTGCATAACTTTCAGGCACACCTAAATAAAACAGAATGATAAAAATTACGGGTATAATTGTATGCGTAAAATAAGAAAAGGAACCTATTGACTTTACGCTTTGCTTAGTGGCATACACAATACCAAGCAATATAATATAATGTCCTACTACAATTAGCATTTCCTCGATGTCAAATTCTAAGTTTCCACTAATTCCATACCACAGCGGAATAATCACTATCGCCACAGTCAAATCTTTCAATGAATCAATAATCTCATCTTTTAACTCATTCCCAGATTCCATAAACTTAAAAATGCCAGATACCCAAAATACTACTATTGTAACATGATACGCAACAGTATCAATACTATTCAAATCGAATTTCCCTAATAGGGTAAGTGAAAGCACAAAAAATATCTTCATACAAAACAATATGTTTTTCTTTATTTTGCTCATATACTGTTTTCCTTCTCCAATTTATAATATTATACTTTTACAACTACATTTCTTAATACATCCATGACATTTTCATAAGTAATTTCTTTCGCATAAGTAAATTTCTTTTGATATTTTACCCACATATCGTTCAAATCGGCATTGGAAGAAATCTGAGCAATAATTCCATTTACATCTGCAATCTTTTCTAATGAACCACGATGTATCGCTGTAGCCTTCAACGCTTCTTTAAAAATTTCTTTATCATACTCCTGCGTTGTTCCAAGAATATACACATCATAAAAATCTCTCGGTCTGGTTGTAAACACACCACGGCTTAAGATCGTTTCTACTTTTTCTGCCATGACGGTTTCTATATTGTATCCCCACAATGTAATTTTGACATTCTCATCAAAAATGCCACCGAACTCATATTTCACAGCAGATGGTGTAATAATATCTCCTGTGGAAACATCTATTGATAGCGGAGTTACGATTGTATCATAAATTGCGTCCAATCTTACACAATATCCACCGTAAACATCATCTTTACGAATCGGAGCCACAGATTTGATTTCAAAAGAAACATCGTCATTCAAGTCTATCTTACAAATTGAGCTTAACGCTGCTGCAATCTGCTCTTCTGTCAAAGGTAAATTTCGTAAAGTAGTGTCCAAATCCATTGTTGAACGAGTATCTAATCCAACAATAGCTGCAATCAGCATACCGCCCTTAACAACAAATTTTTCGCTATAATCTGATACAGATAATCTCTCCAAAAAACGCTCAAACATATAGTTCTGCAAAACTACCTGTGCTGCAATATTATTGCTTTTTGCATAATTTTTAATTCGTCCCTTCAGGCTCATTGCTTTTGAACTCATAGTAAAACCTCCATATAGCGTTTTAATTCTTTATCGACTCCAAACATAGAAGCATACACTGCTAAACGATTCAGATTCTTATCTGGAGAAGCCGCATAATTTTTCACTGCACTGATGACTGTTTCTTCATCTATCCTATTTCGTGATCGCAATATATCACAGATGGTACGCTCTGTATCATAACAACGTACTATGTTTCCCATTGTATTCTTTTTTTCAATCACACCAATTAGATGAAGTTCTGGTTTTATATAATAACATTGACATTCATCTATTAACGAGTTTGGAAGTGATGTATTACTTGGAATTGTTACTGAATGCATAAACGGTGTACGCTCAGATAAACCATTCAAAAATAATGCTGTGTCATGTGAAAAGATAATTTTATCAGAACGCATCATCAATGTACACATATCATCGTGTACGGAATCGGAAAGAATATATATTCCTTGTCTACTACGTTCAAGAAGTCCTGCTTTGACATATTTTGATAGAATCGTTCTTGAAAATCCAAGTTCCATAACCTGAGCTGTCGTTATCATATTGTTATTGTTCTTTATTTTTTCTAAAATAATTGGATTCATCTGCATATCAATCACCCCAATTCAACATTTACATAGAAATGATACAATTTTTCCATTCAAATGTCAACTAACCGTGATGCAGATATGTAAAAGAGGCAGCTTTCGCTACCTCTCCACTCCTTATTTCTTATTCTGCTTTTTCTTTTCGACCATAGCATTCACCTTTTTTACATAGGCTGTCATTCTTTCTACATTTTTAGCTTTATTCATAGTCATGTCCTCCAATCTTATAAACTAACTGCATCACGATAAGACGTTTTCTTTGCACCAATCGTTGCTTTTGCTTCATCTTTCTTCTCTTCCAGTTTTTCCAAAACAGATTTCTTTTCGTGGGATTTATCTTTTTCCTGTTTTCTGTCCTCGTATCTGGATGCTTTTTCAAACACCTTATCTGTTACATCATAATGATACACCTGATCCGTAAGTTTGTCTTGTTTGTCGACTTCCGTTGCATTTATCTCCGTAACCATAGCAAGCAATGCTTTATATTCCATATTTCCATCGTTTGGAACAACAATGGTTTCATGGAGAGAAGATGGAAGCACAAAGAAATTGCCGCCCAATTTTTCTCCGATTTCATCCATTACGCCTGGATAAAACATGGTGGCTGCTCCATTTACTCTATCTTCGTTTGTTACCACTACCATAGGGATTTCTGCATGAGGCATATCATCCAACATCTCCGCAATTTCATCCTCGTTATATCCCATCATTTCATACTGCTCACGATACATTCCCGCCAACAACTCATCCATATTGACGATTTCAGGTGGATTAACTTTCGGACTGCTTTCCAAAGCATTGTCAAAAAGCTGTTCTTCTCTGATACCATACATCTTCAACATATCATTTGTAACAGGAGTTGAAGCAATACCTCTTAGGTCTTTTGAAACCAAAATATGGCATGTGACCGCCATATCTTCAATTTCTACATGAGGTACATTTTTTAAAAGTCCTCTGTTTTCTTTGCTGTTACATACACGAATGAACAGCTGATCTTTTATCTTATCGTAATCTGATAATCTACTCACATCCACTTGTGGTCCCTCCATCTGAATAATTTTCGCAATATCATAAAGCACATCTTCCATGAGTTTGCCATTTTCGTACTCTCCATGGAACGATTCAAGGTTGATTGTAGGATTGGCAATATTCTTGCCAACCACCGTCAAACCTGTATATTGGCTGTTAATTTTCTCCTGTTCCTGCACATAAATCTCTGCATCTGCATATTTCTCAGGAAGAAAATCCTTAATTCTGCTTTTCACTTCTTCGATAAATTTTTCAAAATCCATATTACTCACTAACTCCTTCTGTTATTTCCACCAGTCTGCCATGCACTACATATCTCGCATCGTGAAATTCATAATCACACGTCGAAAAAGTTACGATATGATCCTCCGGCGTAATCGTTACATCTGCAAAAAAGTCAGCGTTATGGAACATCTCTTTCATCCACTCAATCGTCTGTCCTCTGGAACCTGCCGTCAGAAGATAACTGTCCGAATCATGTGTTGTTACATAGCCAGAAAAAATTTCTATCTTGTAATCTTTTTCCTCAGTCAGGAAATAAGCTACTGGGTGTGCATCATAAAACTCCTGATCCTTATATTTCACAAGAGTTGCAAACATCTTTCCGCTATCCATGTGATGACCGTAAATCAGAGTATTATCATCTGAAAAATCCATTTTGTTGTGATAATCCACAAACAGACTGCCATTGGCATTGTAACTTCCATCTACCAAGTGTTTCAGATAATAACTGTTATCTTCTCCCTGTACTACTGGATAATTGATAACGGTATCCGGCAGATACAGCCAACCTACTACATCCTCATTGATTTCTTTCAAAGAAACAAAATCAATTTCCGGCACAAAAGATTCCTCTGCCTGCACCCCCTCATCTGTTTCTTCCACCTGCTCTCCTGTTTCAGAAGTCGGTTCTGAGCTTTCGCCCAGAACCTCTTCTTCTGAAATGACCACATCTGCCAGGATGTCTCCATAGACCGCATCCCCTTCGGCATATTCTTTTTCCGTGTAATAAATCTTTCCACAAAAATAAGCTGCAATGCTAAAACACAATAGTGCCAAGATCATTGCAGCCCATCTCACATATGGTCTCTTCATTTTATTTTTCCTTATCTTTTTTCTTGCGTTTCACAGAAAATACAGTTAATCCTACACCTGTTATCGCAGCGAGTACCGCAAGAACCATCCATAATGCCACATCTGCATCATCTCCAGTCTTTGGACCTTCTGTAGATGTTGGTGTCTTAGGAGTTTCTGTCGGTGTGTCTTTTTTCGGCTCATCCGGTTCCTCTGGAGTTTCCTTCGGAATCGCTTTGTTTGTCATAATCACAGATACAACCTGTCCATCTTCGGTAATGGTGAACTCATACTTTTCATCATTTACTTCATAACCTTCTGGTGCATCAAATTCCTGATAATAGTAAGTTCCGAACTCTAAGTCAAATTCTACATTTCCGTTCTTATCAGTACGACCTTCACGAATAACCTCACCATTTACATCGTAGATTCTGAATCCTGCATCTGGAAGAAGTTCTTCTGTATCTGCGTCCACTTTAGAGATTACAATCTTACCTTTAATCTTCGTATTTGCCATATCAATGGAAATCTTCTGACCATGTTCCGTTACTTCAAATGAATATGGTGCTTCATCCAAAACATATCCCTTTGGTGCTTCAAATTCAGCAACCGTATATTTCCCATAACGAAGTTCAAAAGATACGGTCCCCTCTTCTCCTGTGTAACCTTCTGCTACAGCATTTCCTTCTGTATCACAGATACGGAAACCTGCACCTACCAGTTTTTCGCCAGACTCATCATCTGTCTTAAAAATAGTTACTTTACCTTTTACTGGCTGATCCATGAAACCAACACCTGCTTCATTTTCCACCATCACAACTTCTTTGTCATTCACAATGGATACTGTGTATACATTTTCATCTAACAAGAATCCTTCTGGAGCAGCCTTTTCTTTTACAAAGTAATTTCCATAGAGAAGTCCTGTCATTTCATAGATACCCTCATTGATTTCTGTAAGAGTTCCAAGGCATTCATCATTTTCCGCATCAAATGCACCGTCTTTGTCGGTATCAGCAAATACTTCAAATACCGCACCTGTCAATTGATTGTCTGGATATTCTGCATCCACTTTGGTAAGCTGAACACTTCCTACAATAAGATAGTTGATTGCTTTGATGCCGATTACCTGTGTATCATAAGTTACGGACACAAAATGTCTTGCATCAGACTTCACATATCCTTCAGGTGCTTCCAGTTCCACAACTACATAATCGCCAAATGGAACATTTTCAAATATAAACGCACCATTTTCATCGGATACCACAGTTAGATAAGCATTTTCTTTTGTATATTCCTGTTCCCATTCATTGAACAGACCAAATGTTGCACCTGCAAGACCTTTCTCTTCTCCATCTACTTTTAACCCTTTGATAGTTCCTCGGATCAGCTCATTTTCAATGGCTTTGCCTTCATTAAGTGTCGCTGTAACTGTTCCTACTTCCTGACCTGCATAAACAAACTCAAAAGAGTAGATTCTGCCATTTAACATATAATGAGGATCTGTAGATACCTCTGTTACATAGTATCTGCCAAATGGAACATCTGATTGGAATCTAACATTCCCTTTTGCATCACAAAAAGCAATCTCGATCAGACCATCTGCCGGAATCTTACTGCCATCTGCAGCAATGATTTCTTCCTTTGCATAAAGACCAAAAGATACTGCTGTGATTTCTCCATTCATACCAATACCAAACGCTTCGTCCTGTTCCATTGCTTTTAATGCACTGATCTCAATCTTCTGTCTGTCATTACAAAATGCAGTCGCTGCATCCGTAACGCTTACTTCTTGCCCTGCATAGACAAGTTCAACATTGGACGGAGTAGCATTTAACACAAATCCGATTGGTGCTTTGACTTCTACTACGTCGTATTTTCCAAGATACAATTCTTTAGATGTGGCTGTTCCATCTTCGCCTGTTGTGATTTCATCGACAACCGTTCCCTTTTCATAACGGAGCGTTCCATCTCCGGTTACGATATCTTCTGCAGCAATCACCTGATAAGTTGCACCTGCAAGTCCCTTTTCAGAGAAAACAGGCTGATAAACACAGTTGATCAATTCCATCTCTCCCTGTTTGTTCATGGCTTCATCACCAGATACTGTTACGGAAGAAAATACTTCACCAGTCTTGCTGACTGTGATCTTACCTTTCTGTGCCATATCATAAGCAGTTACCGTAATCACATTGATACCATCCACTTCTTCATTTTCAGCCATTGTTACTGTAAATGGAATCGGTGTATTGTCTAGAACATAACCATATGGAGCCTGCACTTCTACTAAAGTATAATCTCCTGCCGGTAAAACCTGTGGTGTGATTAAATATCCATCTGCACTTACATAGTAAGTATCGATAGTTGTAAGTGTCGGATAGGTATAACTCATGGATACCTTTTCTCCAGACGCATTATAAATCTCAAATCCTGCACCTGTAAGTGGGATGATTGCCCCAGTTTCTTTATCTGCTTTTACCACCTTGATATAGGCAGAGTACGGAGCATTATTGATAAGATACTTATAAACCTGTCCTTCCTGACTTACGAATACCGTAAAGTCTTTCATAAACTCTGTTTCCGCAGCACCTTTTGTCTGATGAACTGTATAGAGTCCATAAGGAAGTTCTTTTGAAATGGCATACCCATTTTCATCACAAACAAGCACATCTCGCTCTATATCTTTTGCATCCGCATAAGAGCCGGAAGCCGTCAGATATACTTCAAATTCAGCACCAACTTCTGGTGTCTCAATCTGTGTAGAACCATCATCGGTATGTTTGATAATGGAAATCTGTCCTTTGATGACCTGTTCTGGAGATTCTACAACTGGAGCAGAGTTAAATTCTACGGTATAATTCTCTGCTTCTGCACCTACCGGATATACCGTTTCATCTAACAAATAACCTTCAGATGGTGTAATTTCTCTGATTGTCCAATCATCTCCACATACATGATAGCCTGTTGTAAAACTTCCGTTTTCATCGGTTGTCATGCTCTCTACTAATTCTCCATCTTTATAAAGACCATAGACAGCACCTGCTAGAGTTGCATCTCCCTGAGATACTGTCATTTCTGCATCGTATTTATTTACTGTTACATTGAATTTCTTCAAGATATTCTGCACAGAAGTATTGGTTACTTCGTTCCAAAATACTTTTACATTCTGATCATCAGGGATTACATATCTGACTGCTGTATCCACTTCTTCAAGAGTATATCCTTTTTCACCCGCAATCAGGATGTTCTTAAAAGTAGCTACACCATTTTCGTCTGTTCTTACAATCTCATCCACCTCAGTGCCAGAAGCACTTGTTCCATACAAACGGAATTTCATATCTGCATTGAATCCATCTTCGGATGTTTTGGAAACAGTTAGGTCACCACGTTTCAAGATATTGGAGAATTTCACCGTAGAAGTTTCTCCAGCTTTAATCGTTACTTTCTGCTCTTTCTGTGGCTCATAATAATCTGCCACTTTTTCTGTCACAGTATAAGTACCAGGATAAAGACCAGGTACTGTGATCTTTCCTTCTTTTCCAGTTGTAACTGTCTGGCTGATACCATTGCCGGAAATAATCATCTGAATACCTTCCACTACACCATCTTCACTTGTTTTCACAAGCTCCATAGTGCCTGCCGGAGTAGATACCTTAAAGGTTGCTACCACATCATCTGGTCTTTCCACACCGATTACCGTATCCTGTCTGGTAGAACTTCCGTATGCTACCAGCTTTGCACTGGCTGAAATCTTAGATGATTTTGTAAGTGTTACTTTTACATCTTTATCAATCACCACATTGGAAACCAATTTTACGCTGTTGCCATCTTTTACAATTTTGATATTATCATTCGAACAAGTAACCTTATAATCAGAAAGCACTTTGTTAGAATCTTTTAATGTTAATGCGTACTGTCCATCCGAGAAATTCATATCATATGTTTTTCCGTTAGCAAAACTTGGTGTAACGTCATGCTTCTGCATACCCGAAATAATCTGTTTATATACCGTTGCAACTTCTGCATTCGCCCCACCTTTACAAAGAGCATTGTAAACACTGTCATTTGTTCTTTCATAAGTCTTTGCGTTTCTCCATCCGTTCACAAATTCCCACACCACCATCTGTGTTGCGATGTACTGAGAATCACCCGAACCAGACAGATTAGAACTATTTCCCGGCTTTCCATAAGCAAGTGCCAGTTTCACTGCTTCTCTCTGTGTACTGCTGAGTTCATTCCATGCTTCAGATGCATTTGCGGTCAACTGGTCTCCTGTATTAAGTGGAACACCTGGCTGAATACAAAATGCTTCTTCTCCATCTCCATAAATAATAACTCTTCTCTGTGTTCCTCCTGCACTTCCGTCCGTCAGACCGTTTGGTGAAGTAAAAGAATCCTGATAACAGATCAATGTTCCATCAGACTGATATGCCGGTCCAAAACTCATAGAAATCGTATTATCTGCTGCAAAGGCAGTTGTTGGCACAATGCCTGCCATCATAACCAAACTCAAAAGTCCAGCCAGAACACGCTTAAATTTACCTTTCATAAAATTCTTCATATTCTTATACCTGCTTTCTACTATTTTTGATTGATTAAAAAAGAGAGGTGCCAACCTAAACTAAGGTGGTACTCCTCTAAGCAAAATAAAGTATTTAATTACATTTCCTCCTCTTCTTCTGTAAATCCCTCATCTTCCCTGTCCTCAAAAGAATCCTCGTCCATGAAATCATATTCCATGTCATCATCGTAATCTGCATCAGGGTCAGGTTTTGCAGCTTCTTCCGCTTTCTTCTTTTCTTTCAGCTTCATAAAGGCAAATACACCTGCACCACCAATCAGAATACCAAGAGTTCCAATTGCAGGAAGCATATTGGTTTCTTTCTTTTCTTCCACAGGCTCTTTCTCTACTTCAGGAGTTGTCACTTCTGGTTTAGTCTCTGTCTGCTGTTCCTTTTCGGCAAGTTCTGCCTGAAGTTTCTGTGCTTCCTCGTCCTCCATCAGAGAAAATAAATCCGCTTCATCAACCTGATTTAAGAAATGAACGGTGTTATTTCCTTCATCATCTCGGTCAATAATCAGATAGAAGTAATTACCACTCTTTGTTACGAGCGTTACAAACTGCTTGCCAGTACCAGAAGTTTCTCCTACATCATCCACCAACGTAAGGTTGCCGTCTGGAGTAAGGGCATCGCCTGTTTCTTCCGTGCTTTCTGTATCTGTCTCAGTTTCCGCTTCCGTTTCAGCCTGTGTTTCAGTAATGGTTTCTGTTTCTGCTACCGCACTTTCATCCACATAAGCAAATGCTGTGGTAGAAAACATTCCTACACACAGCATCATCGTCAACAGGCACATCCATATTCTGTTTTTAATTTTCATAACCGTAATCCTCCTCATTCTGATTTTCGCTCATATCGGGAAAAGCTCCCGGTGCTTGTGTCGCTGCCATCTGAATAATCTTTGCTAACTGTTCAGGAGTCAGATTTGCTGCGTGAACCATTTCATGGATCATGGTATTTTCTGCTTCACGATATTTCTGCTCCAAATCCTTTACTTTCGCATCCCATTCATCTCGTTTAGCACGAGCTTTTTCAAGGTCTGCTCCAATTTTATCTAATTTACCTGCCATTCAATTCCTCCTTACGGTAATCTTCCATAACAATAAAAATGCTGTTGCCAGTAACTTGTCTCCACAGAAGCATAAGAAATTGGATTTCCACAATGAATCATCATTCCATTTCCCACATAGATACCAACGTGTGAAGCACCAGACGTATCATATGTTCCTTGAAAGAAAATCAAATCGCCCGGTTTCGCCTGACTTGGTGGAATAATATCACAAATATTCATTAGTCCACTGGCCGTTAATCGCCCTACACTCCAACCGTTTCCACAATGATTGATAACATAGGAAACAAAGCCGGAACAGTCAAAACTTGTAGATGGGGATGAACCGCCCCATACATACGGATACCCCAGATATTTTTCTGCTTCACGAATCATTTTCGCAAATCGTTCATCCGTCAGAGCTTCACCCGGAATATCATAATCCGTGTACGGCCCTGTCGGATTAGCATAAATATCATCTGCAAATAGATGTGACCTGTTACCCTGTGTCTGAAGCAGGACGATATATCGCTCCCATTGTTCATCATTCAGACCAGAATTGGCAATCACTGTACCAAGTCCGTTATTTTTTAGAGTAACGTGAAGAATATAATAGTCGTATTCGACCTCCACTTCGTATTCATAATCTTCTTCTGTGAGTTCTCCTGTTTCTGGGTCTGTTACTGTCTTTGTCCCCGTTCTTGTCTCTGTTCGCGTTCTGGTTTCTATCTCTTCCCTCAACGTGAGCTGATACTGCTGATCAAATAGCTCCTGCAAAGTGCCTTGCACCTCTTCTCTCGTATAGTCCTCAAACAAGACTGTCAGATAAGAAGTCAGCTCATAAGGGTTATGATTGATCTCATCCAAGTGGTACTTGTATTC
>UMEO01007073.1_pt1 | contig 22145 bp, 16 predicted proteins | sample 1964781 | NCBI WGS metagenome assembly UMEO01 (sample SAMEA4836023, study PRJEB28245) | human gut metagenome | biome: gut microbiome; material: fecal sample | place: Denmark | collected 2008 | reverse complement strand
GGACAGCCGCCGCAGCCTGTTGAGCTATGACGGGCTGGACGCCAGCCGCGCGTTAGCCTTCTTCAACGATGAAGCGGTTGAGCAGGATGAAGAGTCGTTGTTCCTGTGGATGCGCGCCCATCCGTATGATGATTTAGTGGTGCTGGACGTTACCGCCAGCCAGCAGCTTGCTGATCAGTATCTTGATTTCGCCAGCCACGGTTTCCACGTTATCAGCGCCAACAAACTGGCGGGAGCCAGCGACAGCAATAAATATCGCCAGATCCACGACGCCTTCGAAAAAACCGGGCGTCACTGGCTGTACAATGCCACCGTCGGTGCGGGCTTGCCGATCAACCACACCGTGCGCGATCTGATCGACAGCGGCGATACTATTTTGTCGATCAGCGGGATCTTCTCCGGCACGCTCTCCTGGCTGTTCCTGCAATTCGACGGTAGCGTGCCGTTTACCGAGCTGGTGGATCAGGCGTGGCAGCAGGGCTTAACCGAACCTGACCCGCGTGACGATCTCTCTGGCAAAGACGTGATGCGCAAGCTGGTGATTCTGGCGCGTGAAGCAGGTTACAACATCGAACCGGATCAGGTACGTGTGGAATCGCTGGTGCCTGCTCATTGCGAAGGCGGCAGCATCGACCATTTCTTTGAAAATGGCGATGAACTGAACGAGCAGATGGTGCAACGGCTGGAAGCGGCCCGCGAAATGGGGCTGGTGCTGCGCTACGTGGCGCGTTTCGATGCCAACGGTAAAGCGCGTGTAGGCGTGGAAGCGGTGCGTGAAGATCATCCGTTGGCATCACTGCTGCCGTGCGATAACGTCTTTGCCATCGAAAGCCGCTGGTATCGCGATAACCCTCTGGTGATCCGCGGACCTGGCGCTGGGCGCGACGTCACCGCCGGGGCGATTCAGTCGGATATCAACCGGCTGGCACAGTTGTTGTAATTTCAGAAATTTAATAATGCCCGGTACTCATGTTTTCGGGTTTATGGTTTCTAATGAAATATATTGAATTATCATAGGATTAGGCCGGATTAAGCGTTTACGACGAATCCGGCAAGAAGCAATAAGTACATGGTTAGTTTATATTTGCAGTCCGGTTTGCTTTGCATACCGGATTTTCTTTTTCTTACCATCCTGAAGTTTTTTCATCTTCCCTGATTTTTCCTCACCATCATTGGTCATTTTTCGGTTGACGCCCTTCGGCTTTTCCTTCATCTTTACATCTGGACGTCTAAACGGATAGATGTGCACAACACAACATATAACTACAAGCGATTGATGAGGTAAGGTATGAGCTTTTTTCACGCCAGCCAGCGGGATGCCCTGAATCAGAGCCTGGCAGAAGTCCAGGGGCAGATTAACGTTTCGTTCGAGTTTTTCCCGCCGCGTACCAGTGAAATGGAGCAGACCCTGTGGAACTCCATCGATCGCCTTAGCAGCCTGAAACCGAAGTTTGTATCGGTGACCTATGGCGCGAACTCCGGCGAGCGCGACCGTACGCACAGCATTATTAAAGGCATTAAAGAGCGCACTGGTCTGGAAGCGGCACCGCATCTTACTTGCATTGATGCGACGCCCGACGAGCTGCGCACCATTGCACGCGACTACTGGAATAACGGTATTCGTCATATCGTGGCGCTGCGTGGCGATCTGCCGCCGGGAAGTGGTAAGCCAGAAATGTATGCTTCTGACCTGGTGACGCTGTTAAAAGAAGTGGCAGATTTCGATATCTCCGTGGCGGCGTATCCGGAAGTTCACCCGGAAGCAAAAAGCGCTCAGGCGGATTTGCTTAATCTGAAACGCAAAGTGGATGCCGGAGCCAACCGCGCGATTACTCAGTTCTTCTTCGATGTCGAAAGCTACCTGCGTTTTCGTGACCGCTGTGTATCGGCGGGCATTGATGTGGAAATTATTCCGGGAATTTTGCCGGTATCTAACTTTAAACAGGCGAAGAAATTTGCCGATATGACCAACGTGCGTATTCCGGCGTGGATGGCGCAAATGTTCGACGGTCTGGATGATGATGCCGAAACCCGCAAACTGGTTGGCGCGAATATTGCCATGGATATGGTGAAGATTTTAAGCCGTGAAGGAGTGAAAGATTTCCACTTCTATACGCTTAACCGTGCTGAAATGAGTTACGCGATTTGCCATACGCTGGGGGTTCGACCTAGTTTATAAATAGTGTGGCTTTTGTGAAAATCACACAGTGATCACAAATTTTAAACAGAGCACAAAATGCTGCCTCGAAATGAGGGCGGGAAAATAAGGTTATCAGCCTTGTTTTCTCCCTCATTACTTGAAGGATATGAAGCTAAAACCCTTTTTTATAAAGCATTTGTCCGAATTCGGACATAATCAAAAAAGCTTAATTAAGATCAATTTGATCTACATCTCTTTAACCAACAATATGTAAGATCTCAACTATCGCATCCGTGGATTAATTCAATTATAACTTCTCTCTAACGCTGTGTATCGTAACGGTAACACTGTAGAGGGGAGCACATTGATGAGCACGTCAGACGATATCCATAACACCACAGCCACTGGCAAATGCCCGTTCCATCAGGGCGGTCACGACCAGAGTGCGGGGGCGGGCACAACCACTCGCGACTGGTGGCCAAATCAACTTCGTGTTGACCTGTTAAACCAACATTCTAATCGTTCTAACCCACTGGGTGAGGACTTTGACTACCGCAAAGAATTCAGCAAATTAGATTACTACGGCCTGAAAAAAGATCTGAAAGCCCTGTTGACAGAATCTCAACCGTGGTGGCCAGCCGACTGGGGCAGTTACGCCGGTCTGTTTATTCGTATGGCCTGGCACGGCGCGGGGACTTACCGTTCAATCGATGGACGCGGTGGCGCGGGTCGTGGTCAGCAACGTTTTGCACCGCTGAACTCCTGGCCGGATAACGTAAGCCTCGATAAAGCGCGTCGCCTGTTGTGGCCAATCAAACAGAAATATGGTCAGAAAATCTCCTGGGCCGACCTGTTTATCCTCGCGGGTAACGTGGCGCTAGAAAACTCCGGCTTCCGTACCTTCGGTTTTGGTGCCGGTCGTGAAGACGTCTGGGAACCGGATCTGGATGTTAACTGGGGTGATGAAAAAGCCTGGCTGACTCACCGTCATCCGGAAGCGCTGGCGAAAGCACCGCTGGGTGCAACCGAGATGGGTCTGATTTACGTTAACCCGGAAGGCCCGGATCACAGCGGCGAACCGCTTTCTGCGGCAGCAGCTATCCGCGCGACCTTCGGCAACATGGGCATGAACGACGAAGAAACCGTGGCGCTGATTGCGGGTGGTCATACGCTGGGTAAAACCCACGGTGCCGGTCCGACATCAAATGTAGGTCCTGATCCAGAAGCTGCACCGATTGAAGAACAAGGTTTAGGTTGGGCGAGCACTTACGGCAGCGGCGTTGGCGCAGATGCCATTACCTCTGGTCTGGAAGTAGTCTGGACCCAGACGCCGACCCAGTGGAGCAACTATTTCTTCGAGAACCTGTTCAAGTATGAGTGGGTACAGACCCGCAGCCCGGCTGGCGCAATCCAGTTCGAAGCGGTAGACGCACCGGAAATTATCCCGGATCCGTTTGATCCGTCGAAGAAACGTAAACCGACAATGCTGGTGACCGACCTGACGCTGCGTTTTGATCCTGAGTTCGAGAAGATCTCTCGTCGTTTCCTCAACGATCCGCAGGCGTTCAACGAAGCCTTTGCCCGTGCCTGGTTCAAACTGACGCACAGGGATATGGGGCCGAAATCTCGCTACATCGGGCCGGAAGTGCCGAAAGAAGATCTGATCTGGCAAGATCCGCTGCCGCAGCCGATCTACAACCCGACCGAGCAGGACATTATCGATCTGAAATTCGCGATTGCGGATTCTGGTCTGTCTGTTAGTGAGCTGGTATCGGTGGCCTGGGCATCTGCTTCTACCTTCCGTGGTGGCGACAAACGCGGTGGTGCCAACGGTGCGCGTCTGGCATTAATGCCGCAGCGCGACTGGGATGTGAACGCCGCAGCCGTTCGTGCTCTGCCTGTTCTGGAGAAAATCCAGAAAGAGTCTGGTAAAGCCTCGCTGGCGGATATCATAGTGCTGGCTGGTGTGGTTGGTGTTGAGAAAGCCGCAAGCGCCGCAGGTTTGAGCATTCATGTACCGTTTGCGCCGGGTCGCGTTGATGCGCGTCAGGATCAGACTGACATTGAGATGTTTGAGCTGCTGGAGCCAATTGCTGACGGTTTCCGTAACTATCGCGCTCGTCTGGACGTTTCCACCACCGAGTCACTGCTGATCGACAAAGCACAGCAACTGACGCTGACCGCGCCGGAAATGACTGCGCTGGTGGGCGGCATGCGTGTACTGGGTGCCAACTTCGATGGCAGCAAAAACGGCGTCTTCACTGACCGCGTTGGCGTATTGAGCAATGACTTCTTCGTGAACTTGCTGGATATGCGTTACGAGTGGAAAGCGACCGACGAATCGAAAGAGCTGTTCGAAGGCCGTGACCGTGAAACCGGCGAAGTGAAATTTACGGCCAGCCGTGCGGATCTGGTGTTTGGTTCTAACTCCGTCCTGCGTGCGGTGGCGGAAGTTTACGCCAGTAGCGATGCCCACGAGAAGTTTGTTAAAGACTTCGTGGCGGCATGGGTGAAAGTGATGAACCTCGACCGTTTCGACCTGCTGTAATCTGACCCCGTTCAGCGGCTGCTTGCTGGCAGTCGCTGAACGTTCTTTACCAGCGTATAGTGGGCGAACGAAAACTACACACTGGATCTCTCATGTCTGCCGCAGGAAAGAGCAACCCACTGGCAATCAGTGGCCTGGTTGTGCTCACACTTATCTGGAGTTATAGCTGGATTTTCATGAAGCAAGTCACCAGTTACATCGGTGCCTTCGACTTTACCGCCTTACGCTGCATTTTCGGCGCTCTCGTTTTATTCATCGTCCTTTTATTACGTGGTCGCGGAATGCGCCCGACACCGTTTAAATACACCTTAGCCATTGCCCTGTTACAAACCTGCGGGATGGTTGGTCTGGCGCAGTGGGCGTTGGTCAGCGGAGGTGCGGGGAAGGTGGCGATCCTGAGCTATACCATGCCGTTCTGGGTGGTGATTTTCGCCGCGTTGTTTCTCGGTGAACGCCTGCGACGTGGGCAATATTTCGCGATTCTGATTGCCGCTTTCGGCTTATTTTTGGTGTTGCAGCCGTGGCAACTCGATTTCTCTTCGATGAAAAGTGCCATGCTGGCAATCCTCTCCGGCGTCAGTTGGGGGGCGAGCGCGATTGTTGCTAAACGTCTGTATGCCCGTCATCCGCGCGTGGATTTATTGTCGTTAACATCCTGGCAGATGCTGTATGCGGCGCTGGTGATGAGTGTGGTCGCTTTACTGGTGCCGCAACGTGAAATTGACTGGCAGCCCACCGTGTTCTGGGCGCTGGCCTACAGTGCGATTCTGGCGACGGCACTGGCGTGGAGCTTATGGTTGTTTGTATTGAAAAACTTGCCTGCCAGTATTGCCAGCTTAAGCACACTGGCCGTTCCCGTTTGCGGCGTACTCTTTTCCTGGTGGCTGCTCGGCGAGAATCCGGGGGCCGTTGAAGGTAGCGGTATTGTGCTGATTGTGCTGGCACTGGCGCTGGTGAGCCGTAAGAAAAAAGAAGCCGTCAGTGTAAAAAGGATCTGAATTTTTTCTTCATGTGGGGCGATCTCTTATTTAACAAAATAACGATAATGCCCCACCATCCGCCAGTTAAACAGCACATCTTCTTCCTGCGCGCCTGCGCCAATGTTATGTATCACCAGCGGCGTACCGTCGCGGGCGAAGCCATCTGAAACCACCCCAATATGTGCCAGCCCGTTATCCAGTCGCCAGGAGACAATATCGCCCGCTTGATAGTCACTGGGGTTCTTGCTGGTGGGGCGTGTTTTATCATGGCGGCTAAACCAGGTTTCCAGATTAGGCACCCGACGGTGATCGATGTTGCTGTCCGAGCGCTTTAACTTCCATTTTTGCGGGTACTCAGCAAAATTCTTCGCCATATCTTCGTGAACCAGTTTCTGCAAATCGACCTTCTGGCTGCGCAATGCGCGGATCACCACATCGGAACATACACCGCGTTCTTGCGGAACATCACCGCCAGGATAAGTAAGCTGCACATACGCCGGATCGTAAAATAGCGTGCTGCCAATTTGCTGTCTGGCACCGTCTGCGATGGCAAGGTTGGTATTGGCCTGGATTTGTACCACGGTTGGTGGAACGGCGGGAGATTTTAAGGAGTGGCTGGTAAATGCCGTTAGCAGGCTGAGCAGCGCCAGTGAAGCTTTCATCTGGTTCGTCCGTGAAAATAAGAGTCACAGATTCGACCTTCCGGGCTAACGATTGTTCTGTAGAGAAAATGTCCAGAAGCGGATAAAAAATTCCTGAACAACGTGGGAGTTTCAGATTACTGGCACAGAGTGCCGGATGCGGAGTGAACGCCTTATCCGGCCTACAAAAGCACGCAAATTCAATATATTGCAGAGATTGCGTAGGCCTGATAAGCGTAGCGCATCAGGCAATTTTGCGTTCAAACTCCCGGACAAGCCGGGAGTTTGGAGTAGGTTATTCCCACTCTTGCAGGAAACGCTGACCGTACTGGTCGGCTACCAGCAGAGCGGCGTAAACCTGATCTGGCGTCGCGCCGCCAGGCATGTTGTGAATGGTTTCACCTTCTGCACATGCCGCTTCTGCCACAATTCGCATTTTCGCCGGGACATCTTCTTTAATATCCAGTTGAGCGAGAGTTATTGGCAAACCTACCGCATGGCTAAGGGCAGCTACGGTTTCGATTTCCTCCACCGGCGCATTTTCCAGAACCAGCTGCGTCAGCGTACCGAATGCCACTTTTTCACCGTGATAATAGTGATGCGCGTCCGGGATAGCGGTCAGGCCGTTATGCACTGCGTGCGCCGCAGCCAGACCACCACTTTCAAAACCAACACCGCTCAAATAGGTGTTCGCTTCAATCACGCGCTCCAGCGCCGGAGTCACTACATGCTGTTCGGCAGCAAGCATCGCTTTTTCGCCTTCTTCCAGCAGGGTGTTGTAGCACAGTTCAGCCAGTGCCAGCGCAGCCTGGGTGCACTTGCCGCCCGCCATGGTGGTCGCGCCGCTACGAGAGCAGGCACGCGCTTCAAACCAGGTTGCCAGCGCATCGCCGATACCCGCCGCTAACAGACGTGCAGGTGCGCCAGCGACGATTTTGGTGTCGACAATGACCATATTCGGGTTATTTGGCAACAGCAGATAGCGGTCAAACTCACCCTCATCGGTGTAGATAACAGACAATGCGCTGCACGGTGCATCGGTAGAGGCGATAGTCGGTGCGATCGCTACCGGAACACCCATGAAATGTGCCAGTGCTTTGGCAGTATCGAGGGTTTTTCCGCCACCGATACCGAGAATTGCGCCACACTGCGCAGTCTCCGCGATGCCACGCAGACGGTCGATCTCATTTTGCGAACATTCACCGCCAAACGGCGCAATTTCTACTACCAGTCCAGCATCTTTAAAGCTTTTCTCGACAGTGGATTGAGCAAAACCTAAAACAAATTTGTCACCCACCACTAACCAGCGTTCTGCCAGCGGCTTCAGGTATTCGCCCAGACGATTAATCACATCAGCGCCCTGGATGTATTTACCCGGTGATTGAATAATGCGGTCCATAATTGCTCCTTTAGAGATGAGTAGTGCCAAATGCGGCATTCCAGTCGTGTTCGAACTTCTCTATAGCTGACTCTACCGCAGGGGTGTTGAGCATTTGTTGCGCTACATCTAAGGGCAGGGTGATGGATTCACATCCTGCCAGTAAACAGTCCAGCGCCTGACGCGGCGTTTTAAAGCTGGCTGCCAGCACCATGCTTTCTGGCGCGTGCATTTCTAACAGCGTTTGCAGCTCCTGAACCGTACGAATGCCGTCTCCGCCCTGGGCATCTACGCGGTTAACATACGGAGCAACGTATTTTGCCCCTGCCAGTGCGGCTAATAACCCTTGTGCGGCGCTATATACAGCAGTGCCAAGTGTAGTAATACCCTATTTTTTCAGTATTTTAATTGCTGCCAGACCTTCGGAAGTCACCGGGATTTTCACCACAATACCCGGAATAGCGTCGCGCAGGCGCTTCGCTTCTTCCACCATCCCCTGCGCGTCGCGGCTCATGGTCTGAGCAAACAGAATGCCCTCATCACCAATCGCTTTTTGCAGACGCGGCAGCACTTCCCATATGGACTCCTTGCTGGCAGCGATAATGCTCGGGTTAGTTGTCACCCCGGCAATGGGGAATATGCGTGCCAGACGTTCGACTTCTGCGACGTTAGCGGTGTCCAGATACAGTTCCATGATGTTTCCTTTTACAGTTCCAGTTCATGTTGCAGCAGGCTGGCGATAGCGTCGGCAGAGGCGGCGTTAACCAGCGCGTTACGGAATTCTTCGTGCATGATGCGGCGAGCGAGGCGCGAGAAAATGCGCATATGCTGATCGCCCGCAGCGTGTTTGTTCAGGGTTAACATAATGATGAATTGCGCTTCATCATCGCCCCAGCGCACCGGCGCTTGCAGACGCGCCACGCTGATGGTGGATTGCTCAATGTGTTCTGATTTGCTGTGTGGAATGGCAAAACTAAAGCCCAGACCGGTAGAGAAAACGGCCTCGCGCGCCCACAAGTCGGCTTCCAGTTTACGCGGATAGCGGCAGCGGCCCGCCAGCAGCAGGTTATCGGTCATGCCTTTGAGCACTTCTTCTTTGCTGCGCCAGTCGCTTTCCAGTGTGATGCACTCGGCGGTGACCAGCGGTGCGTCTTGTTGGGTCATGCGGAATTGCGCCAGCAGGTGTTCCACTTCCAGCGAAGTACGGCAGGCCATTGCCTGGTTGAGCAACTTGCGGCACTCACGGCTATCAAGTTGCGCCATCCGAGCTTTCGCCGCCGGAATTGATGGTGCGCTCATGCTGAGTTCATCCAGCCCTAAGCCGACCAGCAACGGCAGCACGGAACCTTTCGCTCCCAGCTCACCGCACAGACCAATCCATTTGCCCTGGCGATGCACCGCTTGCACGGCGTAATCGAGCGCCCGCAAGAATGCCGGATTCAGGCTGTTGTAGTGACGAGTAACCTTAGCGTTATCGCGATCCACCGCCAGCAGATACTGCGTCAGGTCATTACTACCAATACTAAAGAAATCAATCTCTTCGCAGCATTGATCGATGATGAACATCACCGACGGCACTTCCAGCATGATGCCGAGCTGGATTTTCTCATCAAACGGAATGTGTTCGTTACGTAGTTGCTGTTTGGCTTCCGCCAGTTTTTCTTTCACCCATAAGATCTCTTCCATTGAGGAGATCATCGGGATCATGATTTTCAGGCTGCCGTGAGCGGAGGCGCGGAGGATCGACCGTAGCTGCGTGGTAAACAACGACGCGTACTCTTCATAAATACGCACGGCGCGATAACCGAGGAACGGGTTTGCCTCTGCGGGAATGTTCAGATAATCAACGGGTTTGTCGCCGCCAATGTCCATAGTGCGCACAATAATGCTGCGTCCGTTGGCGGATTCCAGCGCCTGACAAAAAATGTTGTACAACTCGCTTTCGCCCGGTGCGCTGGTGCGATCCATATAGAGCATTTCAGTGCGGAACAAACCAACGCCTTCCGCACCATTGCCGAATGCGGCCTGCGCTTCCACGGAGTGAGCGATGTTAGCGGCAATTTCAATGCGGATACCGTCAGCGGTACGGGCTTGTTGGGTCAGCCAGACACGCTGTTGCTCACGCAGGGCGTCCTGTACGCGGGCTTCTTGCTGATAATAACGAGCTACGGCTTCCCCTGGCTCAACCACAATCGCCCCGGCGTTGCCGTCGATATAAATCGTTTGTTGCTGCCACGGAGTAAGGGCATCAATATCCACACCAACCAGCGTTGGAATGTTGAACGAACGGGCAAGGATCACCGTATGTGAGGTGGTGCCGCCGCTTTTGAGCAACAATCCTTTGAGGTGATTTTTATCCAGTTCGAGGAACTGGCTGGGGGTCAGTTCATCAGCCATACAAATGGCGGGCTGCGTCAGTTTGCCCGGTGCCGGGAAGCGTTGCTCACCGTAGATTTGCTGGAGTAACTGGAAGCAGACGTCGCGTACGTCCAGGGCACGTTCTTGCAGGTAGCTGCTGCTGGAACGGGAAAACTCTTCGCAAAAGTGATTCGCGCTGGCAACAATTGCTTCGGCGCAGCTTAATCCGGCGCTGACGCCTGCCAGTAAATGTTCGCGCAGGGAAGTATCGCCAGCCAGGGATCGGTGAGCTTCCAGAATCGCGCTGGTAGCACCGTCGCTATCCAGCAGACGAAACTCAATGTTTTTCAGTACCAGCGTCAGGCCGTTTTCCAGTGCGGATTGCTCGGCGTCAACGCCTTTGGCTGCGGGAAGATTACCCAGCGCATTGAGATCTAAAGAAGAGATCGGCGTCAGAATGCCGCCTGCACTACCGCTGCACACGGTGCGGGCGCGGATAATTTGCGGATTCAGATTGGTCAGTGAAACCGGCAGTGGTTCCAGTTCGTCAGATTTAACTTCCGCCAGCGGCGCATCGCAGTGGGGGAATTCATCGCGCAGCCATTGGCTTAAACGCTGGTGCGCTTCCTGTTCGTCGGCCCCGGAAATCAGTAACTGGCAGTTATCGCCCGCCAGCGTATCGGTGCCAATCAGCGCAAGGGCGCTTTTGGCGTTGCCCTTGCGGTCAGTGCGCAGGTTATGCCACTCAATTTGTGATGAAAAAGTATTACACAGCGTTTCAACGTGGCTTGCCGGACGCGCATGTACGCCGTTAGGTAGCTCACAAATAAATTCCACAATCAGGGCCATTGCCTCTCTCCCGGTACGGTTTTCTGTTTACAGGATAAGAGCGCACGGCAACGGCCTGCCATGTGACAAATCTGCCAAAAGCTGGACAAATGTAATGTAACCGTCAATTTGCGACGCGTCTCACAAGACGCTGTTTTGCGGCATGCTTCCGGTTTATCGCAAGTTATGAGGCGGATCGCATTTTTGTACTGATATTACAAAAGTCCAGTAAATGGCCTTTTTATCCACTGTTTGCTCCGCCTGCGATTGCCTATTGTTTCCTCCATCAAAAATATGGACATGGGCTTTCGCAAGCCCGGGAGCAGCTTATGAATGAGTTGGTGCAGATCCTGAAAAATACCCGTCAGCATTTAATGACGGGCGTTTCACACATGATTCCCTTCGTGGTATCGGGCGGTATTTTGCTGGCGGTTTCCGTCATGTTGTATGGCAAAGGCGCAGTGCCGGATGCCGTAGCCGATCCAAATCTGAAAAAACTGTTTGATATCGGCGTTGCGGGCTTGACGCTGATGGTGCCTTTCCTCGCAGCGTACATCGGTTATTCCATTGCAGAGCGTTCTGCGCTGGCTCCGTGCGCTATCGGTGCCTGGGTTGGTAACAGCTTTGGTGCGGGCTTCTTTGGTGCACTGATCGCCGGGATTATCGGCGGCATCGTGGTGCATTACCTGAAGAAAATTCCGGTGCATAAAGTTCTGCGCTCGGTGATGCCTATCTTCATTATTCCTATCGTCGGCACACTGATTACCGCAGGCATCATGATGTGGGGCTTGGGCGAGCCTGTAGGGGCGTTGACCAACAGCCTGACTCAGTGGCTTCAGGGGATGCAGCAGGGCAGCATTGTTATGCTGGCGGTGATCATGGGTCTGATGCTGGCGTTCGATATGGGCGGTCCGGTTAACAAAGTGGCCTATGCCTTCATGCTGATTTGCGTTGCTCAGGGTGTTTATACCGTGGTGGCCATCGCTGCCGTGGGTATTTGTATCCCGCCGCTGGGGATGGGGCTGGCGACGCTGATTGGTCGTAAAAATTTCTCCGCAGAAGAGCGCGAAACCGGCAAAGCGGCACTGGTGATGGGCTGTGTTGGCGTTACTGAAGGGGCGATTCCTTTCGCCGCTGCCGATCCGCTGCGTGTCATTCCTTCCATCATGGTCGGTTCAGTTTGTGGTGCAGTAACTGCGGCGCTGGTCGGTGCGCAGTGCTATGCAGGCTGGGGTGGTCTGATTGTGCTGCCGGTGGTTGAAGGCAAGCTGGGTTATATCGCAGCAGTGGCTGTCGGAGCAGTGGTGACGGCTGTTTGTGTGAACGTGCTGAAAAGTCTGGCGCGTAAAAATGGGTCTTCGACTGATGAAAAAGAAGACGACCTGGATTTGGATTTTGAAATTAATTAATTGAGGAACGAGCCATGACGAAAATTATTGCAGTAACCGCATGTCCTTCAGGTGTTGCCCATACCTATATGGCAGCAGAGGCGCTGGAAAGTGCCGCGAAAGCGAAAGGCTGGGAAGTGAAAGTAGAAACCCAGGGGTCAATTGGTCTGGAAAATGAACTGACTGCGGAAGATGTGGCGAGCGCTGATATGGTGATTCTGACCAAAGATATCGGCATCAAGTTTGAAGAGCGTTTTGCTGGCAAGACCATCGTGCGCGTCAACATCAGCGATGCAGTAAAACGTGCTGACGCCATTATGAGCAAAATTGAAGCTCACCTGGCGCAAACCGCTTAAGTTCTTCTCCCGCTCGCAAGGGCGGGTTCGCTTTCCCACAGGAGTTCCTCATGACGAATCGTATCTCTCGCCTCAAAACTGCACTGTTTGCCAATACCCGTGAAATCTCGCTGGAGCGGGCGCTGCTTTATACCGCCAGCCATCGGCAAACCGAAGGCGAACCGGTGATATTGCGCCGGGCGAAAGCAACAGCGTATATCCTTGAACATGTTGAAATTTCGATTCGTGATGAAGAACTGATTGCCGGTAACCGCACCGTAAAACCGCGCGCCGGGATTATGTCGCCGGAAATGGACCCTTACTGGCTGCTGAAAGAGCTGGATCAATTCCCGACGCGTCCGCAGGACCGCTTTGCTATCAGCGAAGAAGATAAACGTATCTACCGTGAAGAGTTGTTCCCGTACTGGGAAAAACGTTCGATGAAAGATTTCATCAACGGGCAGATGACAGATGAAGTAAAAGCCGCGACCAACACGCAGATTTTCAGCATCAACCAGACGGATAAAGGCCAGGGGCACATTATTATTGATTACCCACGCCTGTTGAATCACGGGCTGGGTGAGCTGGTGGCACAGATGCAGCAACATTGTCAGCAACAGCCGGAGAATCACTTTTATCAGGCCGCGTTGTTACTGCTGGAAGCCTCGCAGAAACACATTTTGCGTTACGCCGAACTGGCGGAAACGATGGCGGCAAACTGCACAGATGCCCAGCGTCGCGAAGAGCTGCTGACTATTGCAGAGATCTCCCGCCATAACGCGCAACATAAGCCGCAGACGTTCTGGCAGGCGTGCCAGTTATTCTGGTACATGAACATCATTCTGCAATACGAATCCAACGCCAGTTCGCTATCGTTGGGGCGCTTCGACCAGTATATGTTGCCGTTCTATCAGACATCATTAACCCAGGGCGAAGATGCGGCGTTCCTGAAAGAACTGCTCGAATCTTTATGGGTGAAATGCAACGACATCGTGCTGTTGCGCTCCACCAGTAGCGCGCGTTATTTCGCCGGTTTCCCGACCGGCTATACCGCACTGCTCGGCGGGTTAACCGAGAACGGACGTAGCGCGGTGAACGTGCTTTCGTTCCTTTGCCTTGACGCCTATCAAAGCGTGCAATTACCGCAACCGAACCTCGGCGTGCGCACTAACGCCTTGATCGACACGCCGTTCCTGATGAAAACCGCCGAAACCATTCGCTTCGGCACCGGTATTCCGCAAATCTTTAACGATGAAGTGGTGGTGCCAGCGTTCCTCAACCGTGGCGTTTCGCTGGAAGATGCGCGCGACTATTCCGTAGTGGGCTGTGTGGAATTATCTATTCCCGGCAGAACCTACGGCTTGCATGACATCGCGATGTTTAATCTGCTGAAAGTGATGGAAATCTGCCTGCATGAAAATGAAGGCAATGCTGCGCTGACTTATGAAGGTTTACTGGAGCAGATCCGCGCCAAGATCAGCCACTACATCACCCTGATGGTTGAGGGCAGCAATATTTGTGATATCGGCCATCGCGACTGGGCACCTGTACCGCTGCTCTCATCGTTTATCAGCGATTGTCTGGAAAAAGGCCGCGATATTACCGATGGCGGCGCGCGTTATAACTTCTCCGGCGTACAGGGGATCGGTATCGCCAACCTGAGCGATTCTCTCCATGCGTTGAAAGGGATGGTTTTTGAGCAACAGCGTTTAAGTTTTGACGAATTGCTGTCGGTATTAAAAGCCAACTTCGCAACGCCAGAAGGCGAAAAAGTCCGCGCTCGCTTAATTAACCGCTTCGAGAAATACGGTAACGATATCGACGAGGTGGATAACATCAGCGCCGAACTGTTGCGCCACTACTGCAAAGAAGTGGAAAAATACCAGAACCCGCGCGGCGGCTACTTCACGCCGGGATCGTATACCGTTTCTGCTCACGTCCCGTTGGGATCGGTGGTTGGCGCGACGCCAGACGGTCGTTTTGCCGGAGAACAGCTGGCAGACGGCGGCTTGTCACCCATGCTGGGCCAGGACGCACAAGGGCCAACAGCGGTACTGAAGTCAGTCAGTAAGCTCGATAACACGCTGCTGTCTAACGGTACGTTGCTGAACGTGAAATTCACTCCGGCGACCCTGGAAGGTGAAGCAGGATTACGCAAACTGGCCGACTTCTTACGGGCGTTTACCCAGCTTAAGTTACAACATATTCAGTTTAACGTGGTGAACGCCGACACGTTGCGGGAAGCGCAACAGCGCCCACAAGATTATGCCGGGCTGGTGGTGCGCGTTGCCGGATACAGCGCCTTCTTTGTCGAACTGTCGAAGGAGATCCAGGATGACATCATCCGCCGGACAGCGCATCAGCTGTAACGTTGTGGAAACGCGCCGCGATGATGTGGCGCGCATTTTCAACATTCAGCGTTATTCACTGAATGACGGCGAGGGCATTCGTACGGTGGTCTTTTTTAAAGGCTGTCCGCATCTTTGCCCGTGGTGTGCTAATCCGGAGTCGATCTCCGGCAAAATCCAGACGGTACGCAGAGAGGCGAAATGTCTGCACTGTGCGAAATGTTTGCGTGATGCGGATGAATGCCCCTCCGGGGCGTTTGAACGGATTGGTCGCGATATCAGCCTTGACGCTCTGGAACGGGAAGTGATGAAAGATGACATTTTCTTTCGCACGTCCGGCGGCGGCGTCACGCTTTCTGGCGGCGAAGTGTTAATGCAGGCGGAGTTTGCTACCCGTTTTTTACAGCGACTGCGGCTGTGGGGTGTGTCATGCGCCATTGAAACTGCCGGAGACGCACCAGCCAGCAAGCTATTACCGCTGGCGAAATTGTGCGATGAAGTGTTGTTCGATTTAAAAATTATGGACGCGACTCAGGCGCGGGATGTGGTGAAGATGAACCTGCCACGCGTGCTGGAGAATCTGCGTTTGCTGGTGAGTGAGGGCGTCAACGTGATCCCGCGTTTACCGCTGATCCCTGGTTTCACGCTCAGCCGGGAGAATATGCAGCAGGCGCTGGATGTACTGATCCCGCTGAATATCAGGCAGATCCATCTGTTACCGTTTCATCAGTACGGCGAACCGAAATACCGCCTGCTGGGGAAAACATGGTCGATGAAAGAGGTGCCTGCGCCGTCGTCAGCTGATGTGGCAACGATGCGCGAAATGGCAGAACGGGCCGGACTTCAGGTTACCGTGGGAGGTTAAAATGGCATACCTGGTGGCAGTAACCGCCTGCGTAAGCGGCGTGGCGCATACTTATATGGCGGCGGAACGGCTGGAAAAGTTGTGCCTGTTAGAGAAGTGGGGAGTCAGCATTGAAACTCAGGGCGCGCTGGGAACGGAGAATCGTTTAGCGGATGAGGATATCCGCCGGGCGGATGTTGCTCTGTTGATTACGGATATCGAGCTTGCCGGTGCCGAGCAATTTGAACATTGCCGCTATGTGCAATGCTGCATCTACGCATTCCTGCGTGAGCCGCAGCGGGTAATGAGCGCGGTGCGCAAAGTGCTTTCTGCGCCGCAGCAAACCCATCTTATTCTGGAGTAGTCGGTTTTTCTGTCAGTTGGCTGTGGTACTGCCGGCGATATTCCGACGGCGAGCGTTCGGTGTTTTTACGAAACAGACGGCAGAAGTAGTTGCTGTCGACAAAGCCGCAGGCGTGCGCCACTTCTTTTACCTTCAGGTCATAGCCTTTCAATAACGTCTTAGCGTGCTCCAGTCGCGTGTGATTCAGGTATTCGTTAAAACCAATGGCCCCCGTTTTTTGAAACAGGTGCGAGAGGTAATTTGGCGAAATATAAAACGCCTGTGCAACAGATTCGCGGGTAAGCGCGGAGGCATAGCGTTCGTCGATATAATCGCGAATAGCTTCAAATAGTGCCTGGCTGCGTGAGGCGGTCTGGATTTGGCTGCCAAGCAAATCGCGGCAGTGGCTAAGCAGGCTGGCGACGATAAGCCTTGCCGTTTGCTGCTCCTGCGGCTGCATTTGCATTTCATTGAGCGTTTGTAGCAGAAAAGAACCTATGCGTGGGCCGCGTCGGGCGACGTGTTGCTTCGCCAGATTTTGATATTGTTTGCCATCCCATTGCACGACGCTGAAGCCGAGTTGCTGTTTGCCAAACAGCACGCTAAAGGTAGTAGCGGGGGCTTGCCATTGTGGAAAATTCCAGCCACCAGCAGGAACGTACAGCACATCGCCGGGAACTAACGTTGCTCCAGCGCCGGTATCAACAAACTCACCTTCCAGCACAATTTCCAGCCGTGGAAAATCGACCTGATACGCAAGATCGGGCACCGAGCCGTTACTGCTGGCAAAGTAAATCTGGCGCAGGGACAGCGGGCCGTTGATCAGGCGGGAGAGCAGATAGCTGACGTCGTGATACATGTTATTCCCTTAGGTATGTAGACGGGAAAACAGTAACTGGCATTATTAAAAAAGGCCACCTGAAAAGTGTGGCCTGAGGGGAGTTCGATGTAAACATTGCGGCAGTTGTATTGCCGGATGTGGCGTAAACGCCTTATCCAGCCTACCGCCGCGATCTGTAGGCCGGATAAGACGCGTCAAGCGTCGCATCCGGCAAATAGCGCCTGGCTGATAATTACTGATTACCCACCTGATCGCCATAGGGCAGTGTGTCGTAATCGATCAGTGCGTTTTTCTTATACGGGTTACCAATCCAGCGGGTAGTTTCTTTGAACTGCGGATTCACCACTGAACGGGTTGGATCGTAACCGTCGTAAGATAAGCCCGCCAAATCTGACCAGGTGTGGATCAGTTCCGCCAGGCTGTATTTACGATCAACATCCTGCGAGAAATCACGGGGATGAGTCGCTTGCCATTTTTCTGACGTCCACAGCAGGAACGGAATGGTGTACATATGACGCGTCGGGTTGTCCTCATTACGCCCCTGAGTTTTGTGCGGCGGCGTGTCGTAAACCTCTTCACCGTGGTCAGAGAAATAAACCAGGAAACCGTTCGGGTTTGCTGCTTTAAAGTCTTTAATCAGGCTGGCAACCACATGATCGTTATACAGGTTAGCGTTGTCATAATCGTTATATGACTCCAGCTCTTCCGCGTTTAATCCCGGCGGAACATGATCGGTATTGCCATCAAACTTGCCCTGATTTTCCGGGTAGCGGTATTTGTATTTGATATGCGTACCCAGCAGATGAACAATGATCAGTTTCTTCGGCGCAGGGTCATTCAGCACTTCCTGGAACGGCTTCAGCACGTTGGTGTCGTATTCACGCGCACTCTGCGTACGTTGCTGGTTCATGTAGTACTGCTTGTCGGTCTGGCGCGAAAATACCGTCAGCATGGTATTGCGGGCGGTCATCGTCTGCTGGTTGGTGATCCAGAAGGTTTTATAACCCGCCTGTTTCATCATGTTCATCAGCGACGGCTGCGTCAGATACAGATCCGGGTTCTTTTCATTGGCAAAGGTCAGCGCCTGTTGCAGGATTTCAATGGTGTACGGACGAGACGTAACTACGTTATTAAACACGGTCAGATTCGGATCGGTTTTATGCAGCGCATCCAGCTCCGGCGTGGTTTCACGCGGATAACCGTACAGACTCATGCGTCCGCGCTGGGTCGACTCGCCAATCACCAGCACTAAAGTGCGCGGTTCGTTACCCGATTCATCTTTGAAATTAGCCAGTGGCGGCAAGGCATTATTTTCATTCAGTAACTTTGTTAGCGAGTTTAGTTGCTGACGATACTGATAATAGCCGGTCAGGAATTGCCACGGTGCGGCAGGCTCCATACGCGAGGCCAGGTTATCCAACGTTTTCTCAAACGGCTTGTTTTTGATAAACGTATTCATGGCGATCGGATGCAGAATCAAGCCATAAAGCAGGGCAAAAGAGACAACATAACGCCACGGCTTTGGAATATAGACCGGGCGCAGGCGTGTCCACAGCAGAACTGCCACCGCCGTATAGGCCAGCGCGATAAGCACAATTTTCAGGCTGAAATACTGGCTTAAATACTCGCTGGCTTCGTTGGTGTTGGTTTCGAACATCACAAACAGAACGCTCTGCGAGAACTCCTGACCGTAGATGACGTAGTAGCACAGCGCCGCCAGAGAGGCCGCCCATAGCACCACGCCGATTACTGCGGCAATAATTTTAATCCGCTTCGGAAAGAGGAATACCGGGATCAACCACAGCGAACTGAATAACAGCGAGTCGCGAATGCCGTTAGTGCCACTATAACCACTGATGTAAATAATGGCCTGTAGCAGAGTAGAGAAAAACCAAAAGTAGAGCAGTGCCCAACCCAGGGCTTTCCAGCTAAAAAGAGGTTTAGCCTGGACTTCTGTGGAATGCATAGTAAGAACCTGTCTTGAAAAAATATCGCCGAATGTAACGACAATTCCTTAAGGATATCTGAAGGTATATTCAGAATTTGAATAAAATGCAGACAGAAATATATTGAAAACGAGGGTGTTAGAACAGAAGTATTTCAGAAAACCCTCGCGCAAAAGCACGAGGGTTTGCAGAAGAGGAAGATTAGCCGGTATTACGCATACCTGCCGCAATCCCGGCAATAGTGACCATTAACGCTTGTTCGACGCGAGGATCCGGTTCCTGGCCTTCTTTTTCTGCCTGGCGGGAGCGGTGCAGCAACTCGGCCTGCAATACGTTCAGCGGGTCGGTGTAAATATTCCGTAGCTGAATAGACTCTGCAATCCACGGCAGATCGGCCATCAGATGGGAATCGTTGGCAATCGCCAGCACCACTTTGATGTCTTCTTCTTGCAGGTTGCGTAACTCTTTACCTAACGGCCACAGTGCTTTGTCTACCAGGCGTTGGTCATAGTATTCCGCCAGCCACAGGTCTGCTTTGGCGAAGACCATCTCCAGCATGCCGAGACGCGTCGAGAAGAATGGCCAATCGCGGCACATAGCCTCCAGCTCGCTCTGTTTGCCGTCTTCGACCACTTTTTGCAGCGCCGTACCTGCACCCAGCCAGGCGGGGAGCATCAGACGGTTTTGCGTCCAGGCGAAGATCCACGGAATGGCGCGTAGTGACTCGACGCCGCCGGTTGGGCGACGTTTCGCCGGACGTGAACCCAACGGCAGTTTGCCCAGTTCTTGTTCCGGCGTAGCGGAGCGGAAGTAAGGCACAAAATCTTTGTTTTCACGTACGTAGCCGCGGTAGACATCGCAGGAGATGACTGACAGTTCATCCATAATGCGACGCCAGCTCTCTTTCGGCTCCGGCGGTGGCAGCAGGTTGGCTTCCAGAATCGCCCCGGTATAAAGCGACAGGCTGCTGACGGTGATTTCTGGCAGACCATATTTAAAGCGGATCATCTCGCCCTGTTCGGTTACGCGCAGGCCGCCTTTCAGGCTTCCTGGCGGTTGTGACAGCAGCGCCGCATGAGCAGGGGCGCCGCCGCGACCAATGGAACCGCCGCGACCGTGGAACAACGTCAGCTCAATACCCGCTTTTTCGCAGGTTTTGATTAATGCATCCTGTGCCTGATATTGCGCCCAGGAAGCTGCCATCACTCCCGCATCTTTTGCTGAGTCGGAATAGCCAATCATCACCATCTGTTTGCCCTGAATCAGGCCACGATACCAGTCAATATTGAGCAGCTGGGTCATGACATCGTTGGCGTTGTTCAGATCATCGAGGGTTTCAAACAGCGGAGCAACCGGCATCGCAAACCCGATACCCGCTTCTTTCAGCAGCAGGTGGACAGCCAGTACGTCGGACGGCGTTTTCGCCATCGAGATCACGTAGGCGGCAATGGAGCCTTGCGGTGCTTCGGCAATCACCTGGCAGGTATCGAGCACTTCGCGCGTTTCGGCGCTTGGTTGCCAGTTGCGCGGCAGAAGCGGACGTTTGGAGTTCAGTTCGCGGATCAGGAACGCCTGTTTGTCGGCCTCTGACCAGCTTTCGTAGTCGCCGATACCGAGGTAGCGGGTCAGCTCGCCCAGCGCTTCGGTATGACGCGTGCTCTCCTGACGGATATCAATACGGACCAGCGGTACGCCGAAACATTTCACGCGGCGCAGGGTGTCGAGCAGATCGCCGTTGGCGATAATACCCATGCCACACGCCTGAAGTGACTGGTAGCAAGCGTAGAGCGGTTCCCACAGTTCTTCGTTTTGTGTCAGCAGGCCTTCTGGTTTTGGCAGTTCTTCGCCTTTCAGGCGCGCTTCCAGCCATGCCTGTGTCGCCATCAGGCGAGAACGCAGGTTTTTCATCAGATAGCGATACGGTTCTGCGGCACCTTCTTCGCCAACCAGCGCCAGCAGTTCAGGGGTCGCTTCAACCATCGACAGTTCAGAAACCAGCACCTGAATATCTTTCAGGAACAAATCGGTGGCTTTCCAGCGGCTGAGTAGCAGGACGTGGCGGGTGATATCGGCAGTGACGTTCGGGTTGCCGTCGCGGTCGCCGCCCATCCACGAAGTAAAACGGACCGGAACAAATTCGACGGGCAGTTTGTAGCCGAGGTTCTCTTCCAGTTGTTCGTTCAGTTCGCGCAGGTAATTTGGTACGCCTTGCCACAGGCTGTTTTCCACTACGGCAAAGCCCCATTTGGCTTCATCTACCGGGCTTGGACGCAGCTTACGGATTTCATCGGTATGCCATGACTGGGCGATCAACTGGCGCAGGCGACGCATCAGCTGGTTGTGTTCGTAGTCAGCGATATCTTTGTTATCGAGCTGTTTTAAACAGGCGTTCACTTCCACCATTTTGTGGATCAGTGTACGACGGGTAATTTCGGTTGGGTGAGCCGTGAGGACCAGTTCCAGCGACAGCGATTCCACTGCTTTTTTGATGGTGTCTTCGCTCAGTTCCGGCTGGTTTTTCAGTTTACGCAGGGTGCGGGCGATCACTTCCGGGTTGCTGGCAGCTTCGCCTTTCGGCGAAATGCTGTGGTATTGCTCGGCGGTGTTGGCCAGGTTCAGGAACTGACTAAACGCACGCGCAACGGGCAGCAGCTCGTCGTTCGACAAATTTTGTAAGGTGGTGAGCAACTCCTGGCGGTTAGCATCATTGCCAGCGCGTGAAGATTTCGACAACTTACGGATAGTTTCTACGCGTTCAAGAATGTGTTCTCCCAACGCATCCTTGATGGTTTCTCCCAGCACTTTGCCGAGCATACTGACATTACTACGCAATGCGGAATATTGTTCGTTCATATTACCCCAGACACCCCATCTTATCGTTTGATAGCCCTGTATCCTTCACGTCGCATTGGCGCGAATATGCTCGGGCTTTGCTTTTCGTCGTCTTTTATAAAGCCACGTAAAAGCGGTGACGTCAAATGCTGCGAAATCGCTTCAGCAAACGAATAAATAGCAGGAATTTACGTCATTAAATTCACGACGCTTTAAATAAGCGTAACTTATGGAAATGTTAAAAAATCGCCCCAAGTAACACCAAAGGTGTAGGTCGGATAAGATGCGCAAGTATCGCATCCGACATTATTGCGGCACTGGAGTTTGGCAACAGTGCCGGATGCGGCGCGAGCGCCTTATCCGGCCTACAGTTGGGCATCGTTTGAGTCACTGTC
>UMEO01001956.1_pt1 | contig 22311 bp, 16 predicted proteins | sample 1964781 | NCBI WGS metagenome assembly UMEO01 (sample SAMEA4836023, study PRJEB28245) | human gut metagenome | biome: gut microbiome; material: fecal sample | place: Denmark | collected 2008 | reverse complement strand
TGAACTTGTCGGCAAAACCGGCTTTGGTCACTATATCGATGGCTGTATTATATAAATCCTCGCATACAACTCCGGGCTGGGCCATAGATGATACGGCGTCCTGTATGTCGAGACAGACCTGATGGGCTGTATACGCTTCATCACTCAACTTACCAATGGAGAATACGCGGCTCATATCGCCCATATATCCGTTAAAGTTTCCTCCGAGGTCTACCATGACACTTTGACCTTCTTTTAGCAGGCTTCTGTTGAGCCCTCCCGGGAGAGCCGGATCCAGTCCTTCACCTCCTAAGGCGAAATCGTATGGAGAAGGGAAAGCGGCGTTGTCTCCGGTCAGTACACTGCCCATAAAGATTTCCATGCTCTGACCGAACACACGAAAGATTCCCAGGTTACCTTGCAGACGCATCAACCTTTCTATTTCGATTGAAAATTCCAGATCGGTCATTCCCGGACGGTAAACAGAAGGAATCTGTTCGTAAGCTTTGGCGTGAGCTACACCCGAACGGCGGAATAATTCCACTTCTACAGGAGTCTTGATGCTACGCGCTTCGCGGATTAACGGAGTTCCGTTTACAATTTCCGACTCTGGGAAAACAGCGGCAAGGCGATTGTACTCTGTATATGACAGTTCGTCGCCTTCCAGCATCAGTTTCTGAGGGGCAGGCAATCCGCTTTCTTTAATCAGATCAAGAATCTGTTCCGGTTTTCGGATAGGGAAGACGTGTTCGCCGGTAATATTGTTGGGGCGTTTGATGAATAACAAGGCCGGTGAGTGGAGAGGTAAGTAGAGGTATCCGCTGACAACACGGCCATACGTATAGAGCAAGTTTACATTACAAGTGATGAGAGCGGCATCAATGTTTTGTTGAGCCATCAGCACGCGAATTTTATCGCGGCGCATCTTTAATTCGGGTTGTAACATTTCGTAACAATTATTTGGTTTCGAAATGCAAAGTTAGGCTATTTTAGTTGAAAATGAAACCTTTTCAGAAAAAAGTAGCGTTACCCACATCCTGTCTCAGGAAATGAGTAACGCAATTCACAAATACAACTAAACAAAGCTTTTTAGATGATTCCTTGTCCCATCATGGCATGAGCCACTTTCATGAAGCCTGCAATGTTGGCACCTTTCACATAATTGATATATCCGTCAGGTTCTGTACCATACTTCACACACTGTGCATGGATACCATGCATGATGGTATGGAGTTTCTCGTCTACTTCTGCTGCACTCCAGCTCAAGTGCATGGCATTTTGTGACATCTCCAGCCCGGACGTTGCTACACCACCTGCATTGACTGCTTTACCCGGTGCATACATCGTTTTGTGTTCGATGAAAAGATCGATGGCTTCGGGTGTACAACCCATGTTGGAGATCTCTCCGACACAAAGAACATTGTTATTAATAAGATTTTTGGCATCTTCGCCGTTTAATTCGTTTTGAGTGGCACAAGGAAGGGCTATATCGGCTTTCACTTCCCAAGGACGTTTACCGGCTACGAAAGTAGATCCCGGGAATTCGTCAGCATACGGAGCTACGATATCGTTGCCCGAAGCACGGAGTTCAAGCATATAATCGATCTTTTCTCCACTGATGCCGTTCGGATCATAGATGTAACCATCCGGGCCGGAGATTGTAACAACCTTTGCTCCCAACTCGGTAGCTTTGGTAGCAGCTCCCCAGGCAACATTTCCGAATCCGGAGATAGCTACAGTCTTGCCTTTTATATCGATACCTTTAGTCTGCAACATTTGGTTGACGAAGTACAAACCTCCGAATCCGGTAGCTTCCGGACGGATCAGTGAACCGCCAAACTCAAGTCCTTTTCCGGTGAAGGTTCCTGTAAATTCACGGGTTAGTTTCTTATACATACCGAACATGTAGCCTACTTCACGTCCTCCTACACCGATGTCACCGGCCGGTACGTCCATATCCGGGCCCAGATGGCGCCACAACTCAAGCATAAATGCCTGGCAGAAACGCATGATTTCAGCATCACTCTTGCCACGTGGAGAGAAGTCGGAGCCGCCCTTACCACCACCCATCGGCAGAGTAGTCAAGGCATTCTTAAAGGTCTGTTCAAATCCGAGGAATTTCAGGATAGACAGGTTGACAGAAGCGTGGAAACGGATACCGCCTTTATACGGGCCGATAGCGTTGTTGAACTGAACACGATATCCCAGGTTGGTTTGTACTTCACCTTTATCATCTACCCATGTCACGCGGAACGTAAAGATACGGTCCGGCTCTACCAGTCTTTCGATGATTTTGGCTTTTTCAAACTCAGGGTGCTGATTGTATATATCTTCGATAGAGAGAAGCACTTCTTTTACAGCTTGAAGATATTCTGATTCGCCGGGATGTTTAGCCTCTAAAGAGGACATGATTTTTTCGATGTTCATAATAGTATGTTTTAATAGGTTGATTCTGATAAAATGTCACTTTATCGTATCGCAAATATAGGAAAACTTTTCTAATGTTATTTGATTGTATGGAATATTTTGATTAAATAATGATAAAATGATAGAAAGAGCATTGGGAAATAGATGTCAGTTTTTCATTTTCATTCCCAGATTATACATGATAAATGCATAAATGTCTGCTTGCTCTTTTAATAACTTTGTTGTGGCTTTGTTGAAGCCGTGTCCGGCCTTGTGATCGATACGTATGAGAGTAGGATTGGTCCCATCATTTTCTGCTTGTAAAGTTGCGGCAAACTTGAACGAGTGTGCAGGGACAACACGATCGTCGTGATCGGCTGTGGTGATTAATGTTGCAGGATATCTTGTGCCCGACTTCAGATTGTGCAGCGGAGAATAGCTCAATAAGTAATCAAACATTTCTTTACTGTCGCTACTTGTGCCATAGTCTGTGCTCCATGATGCGCCTATGGTGAATTTATGATAACGGAGCATATCCATCACACCCACCTGAGATACAGCTACGCGGAATAGCTCAGGCCGTTGTGTCATGCAGGCACCCACGAGTAATCCTCCGTTCGATGCACCGGTAATGGCTATTTTGTTCGGATTAGTGTATTTTTCTTTAATGAGATATTCGGCGGCACTGATAAAGTCGTCGAAAACATTCTGTTTTTGCATTTTGACTCCCGCCTTGTGCCATGAATCACCATATTCGTTACCGCCTCGTAAATTGACCTGTATATAGATACCTCCGTTCTCGAGGAACGGGATACGTTCGATGGCGAAGGAAGGAGCGAGGGTGAGGCCAAAGCCACCATAACCATAAAGAAGTACAGGATTGTTTCCATCTTTCTTTAATCCTTTCTTATAAGTCAGAAACATTGGGATTTGCACACTGTCTTTACTGGTGAAGAATATTTGTTCCGTCACAAAGTCGTTTGCATTAAACTTTATTTTCGGAGCATAATATAGTGTATACTCTTTTTTATCAATGTCATATTGGTAAATTGTGTTCGGGGTGGTGAAAGAAGTGAAGAGGAAAAAACATTTTTTATCCTCTTTTTCTCCGCAAAAGAAGACGGTACCCAGTGAAGGAAGCTTGATCTCTTGTAGTTGTTTCCCATTTAAATTGTAGACATAGGCCCGGTCTGAAGCATCTTTATTATAGGTGAGAAACAATTTTCCACCAATTATTTCTGCTCTGGATAATACGGCATCGGATTCTGGAATCAGTTCTTTCCAGTTTTTCAACGTGGGACTGTTGATATCAGCCACCATGATACGTCTTTTCGGAGCTTTGTGGTTGGTAAAAATATAAATTTTATTATCAATGATGCCTATTGGGCTATATCGATAGCCCGCATTGGCCAGTTGTACCAGAGGTGCGTCTGTTTGGGTGAGATCTTTCATTAAAAGGCCGTTGTTTATGAAAAGAAAACGTCCGTCATCACTTGTGTGTCCGGAATGATTGCACTCCGGATAATATGGGTTTTGATAGATCGGTTTGTCTTTTGCTTGTGGTGTCTTTAGTTTATGATAATAAATCATGGAGTTTCCGTTTACGCTTGACAACTCTTTATCTTTTGGTGGAGCGTCATAAGCACTATAATAAAAGCCTTTTTCATCCCAAGCCACTTCCTGAAACTTTACCCATTGAATGTGATCGTCCAGAAATTTCCCGGTTGTGGTGTCCATGATATATAGATCTTGCCAATCGGAACCGTTGCGTGAGATGCCACAGGCGGCATATTTACCGTTCTTGGAGAATGATATTCTACTGAGTGATACAGTACCGTCGTCAGACCATCGGTTAGGGTTTAAAAAAATGCGTGGATTATTGCTCAAAGAGTCTTGTATATACATCACGTTTTGATTTTGTAACCCATTGTTTTTAGTGAAATAGTACTTATTTCCTTTCTTGACCGGTAATCCAATTCTTTCATAGTCAGACAGGGTGGTTATTCGTTTTAATAATTTCCGATGGAAAGGGATGGCTTCCAGGTACTTGGCAGTGACTTTGTTTTGTGCTTCTATCCATGCGGCGGTTGCGTCGGAAGTGTCATTCTCTAACCAACGATACGGATCGGGAATTTTTGTGTCGAAATATATGTCTATGCTGTCTACCTTTTTTGTTGCAGGGTAAACCGGTTTTCGGGGGCGTATGCATGATGTGGCTGCTATACCTATTATAATTAATAAGGATATTGCTTTCATGTTTTTCAATTGGTTACGGTTAGTAAATTCACAAATATACAGAGTGTTTATTACAAAACAAATAGTTCGGTCATTTTCTGTTTTCGGATTTCTCGACTTTGATGTTTCGGTTTGTTTTCAAATCGGAAATGGGAAGATAATCTGTGCCTATATTGGAAGTTGGCAATAAAGTGAATTGCTTTTTCTTGCTTTTCCCAATAAAAACAGCGACTTTTGTCTGTTGAATTTTAAAACTACGGGAAACCCATGCTCAGCAAATTTAAATTAAACCAGCTCTATTTTAAAGATACTCAGTTTGCCAATCTGATGACAAGGCGAATCTTTAATGTTTTATTGATAGCCAATCCTTACGATGCTTTTATGCTGGAGGATGACGGACGTATCGATGAAAAGATTTTCAATGAATACACCTCGCTTTCGCTCCGTTATCCCCCTCGTTTTTCGCAAGTTTCTACCGAGGAAGAGGCGTTGAGACAGCTTGGGAGTGTATCGTTTGATTTAGTGATTTGCATGCCGGGTACGGGAGACAACGATAGTTTTGATATCGGACGCCATATCAAGGAGAAGTACGAACAGATACCGATCGTTATTCTGACACCGTTCAGTCACGGCATTACCAAACGGATAGCGAACGAGGACCTGAGTGCATTCGACTACGTGTTTTGTTGGTTGGGGAATACTGATTTGCTGGTGTCCATCATCAAGCTGATCGAAGACAAGATGAACCTGGAGCATGACGTGAAAGAGGTGGGCGTGCAGTTGATTCTGCTGGTAGAAGACAGTATCCGTTTCTATTCATCTGTGCTTCCCAATCTTTATAAATTTGTGTTGAAGCAGAGCCAGGAGTTCTCTACCGAGGCTTTGAATGCCCATCAACGTACACTCCGTATGCGCGGGCGTCCCAAAATAGTATTGGCCCGTACTTATGAGGAGGCAATGGATATATACGATAAGTATACCAATAATATACTGGGAGTCATCACCGATGTCCGCTTTCCCCGTGTGGAGAAAGGAGAGAAGGACGGCATGGCAGGAATCAAGCTTTGTGCGGAAGTCAGGAAGAAAGATCCGTTCGTACCCTTGATCATCCAGTCGTCCGAGACAGAGAACGCTGCCTATGCGGCTAAATATGGAGCTACGTTCATTGATAAGAATTCCAAGAAAATGGATGTCGATCTTCGCCGGATTGTTTCCGATAATTTCGGTTTTGGCGACTTTGTGTTCCGTAATCCTGAGACGGGTGTCGAGATAGCCCGGGTTCGGAACCTGAAAGAGTTGCAGAATATTCTTTTTGCCGTTCCTGCCGAATCGTTCCTTTATCACATCAGTCGCAATCATGTTTCACGTTGGCTGTATTCACGTGCTATGTTTCCGGTTGCGGAATTCCTTCGTCCCATCACCTGGCATAGTCTGCAAGATGTGGATGCGCATCGTAAAATCATCTTTGAGGCTATTGTTAAATACCGAAAAATGAAAAATCAGGGAGTGGTAGCTGTATTCAAACGCGACCGCTTCGACCGTTATTCAAACTTTGCCCGTATCGGAGACGGTTCGTTGGGAGGAAAGGGGCGTGGACTGGCGTTTATTGACAATATGGTGAAGCGTCATCCGGAATTTGAAGAATTTGAGAATGCCCGTGTGGCTATCCCGAAAACAGTGGTGCTTTGTACCGATGTATTCGACGAGTTTATGGATAGCAATAATCTGTATCAGATTGCCCTTTCCGATGCTGATGACGATACGATTCTGAAATACTTCCTGAAAGCGAAGTTGCCCGACCGTCTGGTTGAAGACTTCTTTACTTTCTTCGATGTGGTGAAGTCTCCTATCGCCATTCGTTCTTCTTCCTTGCTTGAGGACTCCCACTATCAGCCTTTTGCAGGAATCTATAATACCTATATGATTCCTTATCTGGATGATAAATATGAGATGCTCCGTATGCTGTCCGATGCCATTAAAGGCGTATATGCGTCTGTTTATTTCCGCGACAGTAAGGCATATATGCAGGCCACTTCGAATGTGATCGATCAGGAAAAGATGGCCGTTATTCTGCAACAAGTGGTCGGCAATCAGTACGGAGACCGTTATTATCCTTCGATGTCCGGTGTAGCCCGATCTCTCAATTACTATCCCATTGGCGACGAGAAAGCTGAAGAAGGTACGGTAAACCTGGCTCTCGGTTTGGGCAAGTATATCGTGGACGGAGGTATGACTTTACGTTTCTCGCCTGCCCATCCTTCAAAGGTGTTGCAAACCAGTGAACTGGATATTGCCTTGAAAGAGACGCAGACCCGTTTTTACGCTCTTGATCTGAAAAATGCCGGTGATAACTTTTCGATTGATGATGGATTCAATCTTCTGAAGTTGCATGTGAAAGAAGCCGAAAAAGACGGTTCGTTACGGTATATCGCTTCTACCTATGATCCGTATGACCAGGTGATTCGTGACGGTTTATATCCCGGTGGGCGTAAAGTGATTACGTTTGCCAACATCTTGCAGCACGATGTATTTCCGTTGGCACGCATCCTGCGCTGGGTACTTCGTTATGGGCAGCAGGAGATGCGCCGTCCGGTAGAGATCGAATTTGCAGTGACACTCAATCATGACCGTGATAAGACCGGTACGTTCTATCTGCTTCAGGTACGTCCCATTGTAGACAGTAAAGATATGCTGGATGAAGATCTTACTACTATTCCGGACGAAGATGTGCTGCTCCGTTCCAATAACTCCTTGGGGCATGGCATTATGAACGAAATACATGATATCGTATATGTCAAGACTGATCATTACAGTGCATCGAACAATCAGAATATAGCTTGGGAAATAGAGAAACTTAACCAGCAGTTCCTGAATGAAGGCAAGAACTATGTACTTGTCGGACCCGGACGATGGGGAAGCAGTGACACTTGGTTAGGTATCCCGGTGAAGTGGCCGCATATTTCTGCTGCGCGTGTCATTGTGGAAGCCGGACTGACCAATTACCGGGTAGACCCCAGTCAGGGGACGCATTTCTTCCAGAATCTGACCTCCTTTGGTGTAGGTTATTTCACCATCAATGCGTTTATGAATGATGGAATATACAACCAGGAGTTTCTGAATGCGCAACCTGCCGTATTTGAGACTGAATATCTTCGTCACATACACTTTGAGAGGCCGATTGTTGTGAAAATGGATGGTAAAAAGAAACTTGGAGTGGTTCTTATGCCGGAGAAATAATAAAATAATATTGTATAAAAAAAGTCCTGTTTTTCATAAGAAAGGCAGGACTTTCTTGTTTTATCCCATTTCTGTGGTCTGTTTTTATGATTAAACAACTATTTGTGGTCCTTTTTTCAGATTTTGTAAGGAATCGAAGGTTGTGTATTTATTATAATAAAAGAAAACTATAATTTTGCCTGCGGTTTTTACAACTTATGAATAATATTTAGTAGTTATCATTATGAAAAGACTCTCTTTTATGGTTAGTATGGCGATGCTAATTTCATGTATTGCCTCGTGTGATTCCGGCAGTGATGCTGTTTCATACGGTGTTGGTTCTTTAAGTCTTGGACTTTCAGCCAATCCTTCTTTTGCAGAGAAAACCCGTTCCGTCAGCGAAGCGGAATACAAAAAAGTCGATAACTATCAAGTTACGGTCAACGAGGGCGACGGTACCTCTTTATACGATGGCCTGTACAAGGATATGCCTTTGTCTATCGATCTGACTGCCGGCAAAAAATATACGGTGAAAGCCTTCTACGGTGATAATGTAGATGCAGGTTTCGATAAACTGTATGTGGAAGGCAGCCAGGAGTTCACTGTCAGTGAAGGTGAACAAAAGAATGTTATTTTGTATTGTAAGCCGGCTAATGTTAAAGTATCAGTCGTTTATACGGAAGATTTTCTGAAATATTATTCGGATTGTACTGTCTCCCTTTCTACTTCACACCTGACTGCTCCTTTTGAAGTAAATATGAAAAAAGACTCCGGTAAGGATGCTTATCTGAAAGCAAATGCCGATGGTGAGAATGTATCTATCACTGTAGGAGGTTTCAAAGATAAAGAAGGCAATGCGGTGGTGATGGAAGCTTTGGTTGCTGAGAAAAAAGTAGCTCCCAAAACGCATCTTACTATTACAGTAGATCCGGAGGTGATTACTATTTCTACGGGTACTGCATCGTTGGACGTAACCGTGGATACCGGTACGGAAGATAAGGATGTGAATATTGAGATTCCGGAAGAGTATTGGCCGGGTAATGCAAGTAAGTAAATATAAAAGATTGGTATATATGAATGCGATAAGAAACATATATGCAGTGCTGGCATTGATAGCACTTTGTTTGAGTTCCTGCGAGATGAAAAATGAGCTGGAAGGCAAATATAATTTGAAGAATGACGAAGGACTTCTGACATTGGATCTGGTGAACAAGACGCAGGCTACGCCTTCTACAAAAGCTGAAAGTACGTCACTTACTGATGAACTGGATGTGAATACCTATAAAGTAGAGATTGTTGATAATGCCACTGAGGCTGTGGTTCGTTCGTTTGCCAGCTATGCGAAGCTGAAAGAGGCCTTGCCGTTGGTCGTTCCGGTAGGGAACTATAAGATTGTGGCTAAAAGCGGTGTTTTGCAAGATGCTTCGCGTACTCCTTATTTTGAAGGAAGTTCTTCTATTGAAGTGAAGCAGGGAATGGAATCTAAGGCGGAAGTTCTCTGTAAATCGGCAACGGTAAAGGTCAGTTTGAATGTATCGGACGAGTTTCTCAGTATGTTTGCCGACGATTATGTGTTCACCGTTTCAAATGGGATTGGCGGAGTTATTTATGTGAAGAAGGAAGATTTAGGTTCAATTTATCTCAGCATTCCCAATGGAGCCACTTCGATTAAAATTGTGGCAAAAGTAACTGAGAAGGAAACAGGTAGAGACATTGAAACTATTTATACTGTAACCAAACCCGATGAAGAAGGCTTGGAGGGAGGTGATTCTTTTAATGTTACAGTGAAACCTGTAGAAGAGGGTGAGGACCCGGAAGATCCGGATGTGACCCCTTCTGATCCGAAATTGGGGATACAGTTGGATATTGACTTGACAATGGACGAGACCGGCATAACAGTGAAAGTACCAACTGAACTGATTGAAGAATCGAAACCGGAGGAGCCGGATCAGCCGACAGAACCGGATCAGCCGGCAGAAGACGGACCGGAGATTATCGGAGCAGATGAAGTGGTGGAAGTGGATACGAACAATCCGCCGACAGTTCAGGTAACGATGAAAGCTCCGGCCGGAATCCGGAACTTGCTTGTGACCATCACTTCAGACTCTAATGAGTTTATGGGTTTGATTTCTCAAATGGGGTTGGGAGAAACATTCGATTTGGCTAATCCCGGTGATTTGGAAGATAAACTTGGAGGTAGTTTGGAAGACGGATCCGGTATCGGTTTGATTGATCCGAATGATCCGATTAAAGATAAAAAAGAGTTTATCTTTGATGTATCCGGCTTTATGCCTATGTTGTCGCCGTTTGGCCTTCAGCAACATTATTTTACTATTAAACTGATTGATAATAATGGTAAGGAGTTAGCCAAGAAATTGACAGTAAAAGTGGTGAAAAACTAATTTGAATTTCCAATGAAAAGATATATATATTTGTTCGTCTCTGTCTTTACTCTTGTGATGGCATCATGCCAACAAGAAGAGACTTCTAACGGCAAGACTGGCTATCTCCAGTTTTCTGTGGAGAAGAATACAAGTACGATTTTGGTTCCGGCAACAAGAGCAGAAGAGTTGCCGATTGCCTTGCAGGTAGTTGACAGAGCCGGGACCGTTGTAAAGGAGACTGATGATTGGCATAACTGGACATCTGCTCCCCTTGAATTACCATTGGGTACTTATACCATTAATGCTTTCTCAAAAGGGGTTGATGTGGCGACGGCCGGATTTGACGAACCTTATTATTGGGGACAGACCGAAGTAACGGTTGTTCCGAAAGTAAATCAGAATGTGAATATAGAGTGTCGTTTGGCTAATGTGAAAGTGACAGTCAATTACAGTGCTGATGTGAAGAAGTATTTTTCGAAACTGAGCTGTTCTGTGGGTAATTCTTCCGGTAAACTGGTTTTTGGTAAGGATGAAACACGTTCCGGATATTTTGCGGTGGATAATCTGAATATTTCGTTGGCATTGACAAATACGGATGGGCGTTCTTTTGTTTTTGAATCCGAACCGATTACAGATGTAAAAGAACGTCAGCACTACCGTATTAACTATACTATGAAGGCCAATGGTGCTATTGGTGGTGTATCTGTTACTTTAGATCCTTCTACCAAAGAGTATAATGTGAATATTTCCATTCCTAAAGAAAGTAATCCGAGTGTAAATGTCTGGTCTGATTTTGCAGACGTAACTCTTCCTCTTCCTGACGGTGTTGTTACCAAAGAGTGTAAATATCGCATTTCCGGAACGGAAGATTGGAATACGGTGTCCAATGTTGAACAGGCCGATGGAAAGCTTATTGCAACCATAACCGGTCTGATTCCCGGTACGGAGTATGATTTCTGTTTTGCAATAAATGGAGTAAACGGAAAAATAACGACTGCGATCACCGAACTTCAGAAACAACTGGAAAATGGAAGTTTTGATGAATGGAATCAGAATGGAAAAATTTGGTTCCCGGGAACTGCGGCTGAGGCTTCTGCTAAGAATTCGTATTGGGATACCGGTAATGTGGGAGCAGCTACCATGAGTAAAAATCCAAGTATCGGAGAAAGCAACGATGTACATACCGTAGGTGGTAAATCGGCTAAATTGTCTTCGCAATTTGTGGGAGTGTTTAGTATCGGAAAATTTGCTGCCGGTAACATCTATATCGGGCGTTATATGGAAACGTATACAAGCCCGATGGGAGCACGTATACGTTTTGGTCGTGAGTTTACTTCACGTCCTACGCAACTGAAGGGATGGTACAAATACACTCGTGGAACCAGTATAGATCGTGGAGATCATAATGTGGAGGAATTGAAAAACTCGGGCGGTGATAAATGTGCCATCTATATTGCTTTGACTGACAATGAAGGTTTGGTTGATGATAATGGAGTGAAGACAGCTTATGAAGTCAACAATAACAAAGAAGGCAGTCCCACGCGTTATACGGTTGATCTTTCCGAAGCCAATAAAGATGTCATAGCCTATGGTTCCATTACTGATGAAGAGTCCAAAGGTTCTTTCGATGAAAGCGGAAATGTAGTTTGGAAGCAGTTTACGATTGATCTGCAATATCGTGATTTGACCCGTAAACCCAAATATATTATCGTTGTTGCTTCTGCAAGTAAATATGGAGACTTCTTTACCGGCAGCGAAAGCAGTGTCATGTTGATTGATGATTTTGAATTGGTGTACGGTACACCTGTTACCGCCAACTAATCCATAGCGAATGAAAAAAATAATTATATTTCTACTTCTTCTTTGTCCGGTACTGGTCCAGGCAAAGAAGAAGTTTGACCGTGGAATCGTGAAGAGTGTGTTTGTCCCGAAAGGGCAATGGTTTATGGGTTCTACAGTTTCGTATTCGGAGCAGAGTGCTGATCAATACCAGTTTTTGGTATTGGCAAATATCGATGCCAAAGGTTATACATTCCGTTTGAGTCCCTTCGGAGGATACTTCTTTGCCGACAATATGGCAGCGGGAGGCAGGTTCACTTACTCCCGTACCTACTTCAATATAGGAAACGTAGACATTAATCTGGGCGATGATCTTTCGTTCCACATCAAAGACGATATGTATCTGGAGCATAACTATTCCGCATCCGGATTTCTGCGTACCTATATGGGGCTGGGCAGCAGCAAAGTGTTCGGCTTCTTCAATGAAGTGCGTCTGACTTATGCTTACGGGCAGGGGAAACACTCCAATGGTACGGGTAACGACTTGACGGGATACTATCAGCGTTCTCACACGTTTGAGATCGGTGCGGCTCCCGGATTGGCGGCATTCGTATCCGATTTTGCTTCGGTAGAAGTTTCGGTAGGAGTGATGGGATTCAGTTATAAATGGGTCGATCAGATACACAATCAGGTAAACAAGGCTTCCCGTCATAGTGCAAGTGGTAATTTCAAGATAGACTTATTCTCGATTAATCTCGGAATGACGATGTATTTCTAACTTAAGCAGTGTTTTGAGAAATGAAGAGTTTACAAATTTATCTATTCCTGTTTCTGTCGGTCTTTGCTCTGGGTGCTTGCATACAGAATGACATTCCTTACCCTTACATCAAAGGCGAAATTACAGCTTTCGAAGTAGAAGGGCAGACCGGTGATGCCGAGATAAACAAGAACAGCCGCACTATCGCAGTGGAAGTAGGTGATGAAGTCGATATAGAAGAATTGCGTATTACCAGGTTCGTTGTGAACGAAGAAGCCACTTACAGCGTAGACGAACAATACTGCGTCAGCCCCAATAAATTTCCTTCGGCCGGCTTTTCTGCTTTAACCGACTTGCCGGTAGGAGCAGATACACGGGTCGATTTCAGTAAGACCGTTCCTGTTCTGCTGCGTACCTATCAGGATTATCAGTGGATGATAACCGTCCGTCAGACCATCGAGCGGGTAGTCGAAGTCGAGAACCAGGCCTTGCCTGCCATCATCGATGATAAGAATCACACGGTATTGGTGTATGTTTCGCAGAAACAGGATTTGTCTGCTGTCAAGATAACAAAGATGATTCTGGGAGGCAGTAAGGCTACCATCACCCCCGATCCGTCCACCGTAACCAATTTCCGCAGACCGCAAGAGTTTGTTGTCAGCCGTTTCGATAAAGAAGAGCTATGGACGGTCGATGTGGTGCGTACCACATCGACAGGTACTACGGGCAGTGCCGATGTATGGGCCACACGTGCCACTCTGAATGGGGGCATGAAGCAGGGAACCACTCCCCGTGTGGAATACAGGAAGAAGTCGGAAGATACCTGGAGCGTTGTACCCGAGGCAGATGTGAAACTGGAAAGTGGTACTACTTTCAGTACGACACTGACCGGGTTGCAAGATGGCACCGACTACGTTTGGCGGGTAGTAGTCGAAGAAATTCCCAGTACGGAAGCCGCGTTCACAACCGAAAAGATACAAGAAATACCTAACTTAAACTTCGATACTTGGTCGCAGAATCCCACAGGAACCTTTAAGAAGAGTTGGTATCCGAACTCTGACGGAGCAAATTCCTATTGGGCGACCGGAAACGACGGAGTGACCTCTTCGTTGGCAGGCAGCCGTGATTCGAGCACCCGCCCCGAAGAGAAAGAGGCGGTAAGCGGGAAAGCCGCTTATATGGTTACTTTGGGCAGTGTGCCATTGGTAGGGGTTGCTGCCGGCAACTTGTTCATCGGTGATTATAAAACGAATGCTCAAAGCCCCAAAGACAGTCCCAAGTTTGGACGTTCGTTTACGGGAGCCCGTCCCACCGGATTGAAAGGATGGTATAAATATACTTCTAAGCCGGTTGATTATGTAGGCAATCCGGATAACTTGAAAAACGATGAATGCCATATCTATCTCCGTTTGTGGGACGATAAAGATAACGAGATCGGTTACGGAGAGTTTGTCGGAAAGGAGACAGTGACCAAGTACACTCAGTTCCGGTTCGATGTGACTTACTCCAATAAAACGGCGAAACCCGCCAAGATAACGATTGTTGCCACTTCGAGCCATTACGGAGGCGACTTTACCGGAATGAAAGTGACCGGTTCGGTAGGTGTAGGCAGTGAACTGTGGGTAGATGAATTTGAATTATTGTATGAATAAGAAAGGGAGCTATGCATAAATCTGTTTTATCTTTAGTGTGTTGTTTGTTCTTTTTCCTGTCGTGTCAGGAAGAAATAGAAACGATGCCTAACGGCAGTTTGAATATCGTATTGACGGATGAAGCGGCGGTTACCCGGACTTTTCCGGAGGCTTTGTCAGATGAATTGCGGCAACAGTTCACGATTGAGTTGCTGCGTGACAGAGATGGGACAATCGTGCCCGAATACAAAGGTGCATTGAAAGATTTCGGAGATCAAAGGGTATTCAAGGTAGGCAGTTATCAACTGAAGGCTTATCTTGGAGAGAATCCGGCATTAGAGTTGGATGCACCCTATTATTATGGAGAAGTCCAAGACATCGCTATCGAGAAGGGTAAGGCAACAACGGTAAGCGTTGGCTGTAAAGTAGCCAATGCGCTGGCTACTTTTGAGATTGTGAATCGGGAGGCTTTCGATAAACGCCTGAAAGATTATTACGTAGAAGTTACCGTAGGTAGTGAGTCGGTTACGTGGAAACCGGGAGATGTCACGCATCCTTACTTCAAAGCCGGAGGCCGGGTGACGATGGCATTGATCGGTACTTCTATAGAAACAGGGCAGGAGGGAAGTTATGCTTTGAATCCGATTGAGACAGTGAAAGCGGGCGTTAAGTATAATTATAAGCTCTCCATGAAAGCTTCCAATGTTGGTTTTGAGGTCACTACGGAAGCCCGGCAGGAACCTGTCACTATCAATGAAACCGTACCCGACAGTTGGTTGCCGAAAGCTAAGGTCTTCAGTGAGGATTTCGATGAAAATCATGTGCTGACTTATACGGAAACAGCGGACGCTTTGTCGAGAGCCGGCGTTTCGTATACTGCTTTGCGTCCGGTTCAGGATGTGGAGTTTGCCCTCAACTTTGCGGATAAGCATTTGGAACATCTGAATAAGACATATCTGCTGTCGGAGCTTTCCGAAGAAGATCGGCGGGCTTTGGCTGCTGTGAATATTGTGTTGCCCGACCTGGCAGCAGGAAGTACTGAGGGAGTTATCGACTTTGCGGGAGTGACTCCCGGCATGCTGACTCACGATGGAGGACAGGATACGGATAATATAATAGCCGTTCGCGTAAAAGCAAATGACCGTTGGAGTGATGCCGGGATGTATACCATCCGGACTGTGAAACCCGTCTTTAAGGTTGGTTATTATCCAGGTAATGTTTGGACGAAAGAGTTTACTTTGAATACACTTACTGCCGATAGTGTGAAAACCGGTAATTTAGATAAGTTTACCGATATTGCTTACGAATTTAGTGCGGATGGTAATAGTTGGGAGGCGATGCCCGGAGATTTGCGAAAGGCAGGGCTGAGTCCGGGGACCTCTTATTATGTGAGAGCGAAATATAGGGGAGAAGTGCCGGGAGAGAAAGTGGAGGTGAAAACGTATGAGGCGCTATCCATACCCAATTCTGATTTTAATGCGGGATATGATGTTACATATCCCAAGAGTGAGAATCCATTATACACATTTAAAGGCGATTGGATTGGTACGCGAAATCCTTTGACCTGTCATACTGATGGAGCTAACGCATTCTATGTATCTAAATCAAGTACGCTTCCGGTAGTTGATGGTGAACGTAATGTTGCTCATATGATGACATTAGGATGGGGAGCAGGAAACACTTGTTCTTTCGGTAATAAAGATTATTGGCTTGGAAATAGTGTTATTAATCATATCAGTGCGGGTATCGTTTGCGTAGGAGATTATAAGGCTGCTGGAGATGTAGTTAATGGTAAAGCGGCTTATATTCGTCCAACGTCTATGAGTTTTGTGTACAAAGCTGCCCCATATAAAGATGATGAGTATTTGATTGAAGCCTATTTGGAAAATATTACAGGAGAAGTAGAAACCATAATTGGCAAAGCTTATTTGAAATCCGGTACTGCATATTCATCCTATCAAACTCAAACCTTGAATTTTGAGTATAATAATGAATATAGAAACTTGCCGATCTCTCATGTGAAGATTATATTTAAGGCCGGTACTAAAGAAGATCGTGATCACTTGGAAGATAAGTTTAGGGATGCAAAAGTTCCATATGGTGATGCTTATATCATAGGTTCACAGTTCTGGCTCGATTCATTCACTTTACATTACGACAAATAAATATGAAAACCTATATATACCTCTTTCTCCTTTTGCTTGCTACAGCCTCCTGTAGCGAGCAAACTGCTCCCGATAACTCCGTCGGTTATCTCCGCGTAGAAAACATCACCCTCACTTGTGATACCGAAACGCTTCCCATCACTCGTGCCGTCGATGCCGGACTTAAGCTTGAAATCTGGCAAGGTTCTGAGTGTGTCCGTAGTTACGATCCGGGAGCAGCGGAACTTTCCAAAAGAATCGTTCTTCCGGTTGGTAAATATATCCTGAAGGCTTTTACGCCCGATCAGACCGAGGCGCCGGACAATGAATCGGGCACACCCACTTACAGCGTCGACTACTCTTTCGCTATTATATCAGAGGATGTAACTCTGATTTCGGTGAAAGCGCCCCAAATTAATATCGGGATTGGCGTTGAGTATTCGGATGAATTTATGGCAAACTTTACAGACTTCTCCGTTACCGTAAGTAGTCCTGCAGGACGTCAGGCAAGCCTGGCAGGTAATGTGACAGACCTTCTTTATTTTAATGTCCCGACCGGTGGAACCCATTTAAGTTATACGCTTACCGCCACCAATGCCGATGGAGAAACAATGACTTCCGAAGTGCGTCCCATCCTTCAGGAATCGGGAGCGGAACTTACTTCCGGAAATTATAAAGTCCGGATCGGCCTGGTTCAGTAAGGAAGGTCGATGAAAAGCAGTCCGGTTACTCCTAAACTTCCTTAAACCTCCAAACTTTCTTCTTCCGGATTTGTCATATTGCCAATCTTTAAAACGTAGAAAGTATGAATAGAGACAGGCAATTGAAGAAGGACATGGAGAACCGGGAAGTTCAGATCCATGAAGAATATGAGAAGAACAGGCATCTGATGTCTGAGGACAAAGTAAAGGAAAAAGCTGCTGCATCCGGCAGTGCTGGCGATATCCATTCCGGCAAAGGAACGGGAAAGAAAAAATAGTGTAAAACAGGAATCGTTGCGAGATCCCTTTTTCACTACAGAGTACACAGAGGGCATGGAGGTTTTATTTATTAATAAGCCTTTGTGCCCTTTGTATGCTTTGTGGCAGGTAAAACGTTTTGTTCTCTATTATCCTATTAAACTATCAAAAAGGTGTGAAATACCTCTTTCCTCTGACTCTCCCAATTTTTTTCCCGGATGAACCGGAGGGAAAAGAAGCATATCAAGGAACTTCCGGAGGCGAAGAACCGGTCTTTTGAGTCGGTAGAGCCTTGCTTTTCCGGAAAACAAGTAAGCATTTACCCCAAAACAAGTAAGCATTTGCTTCGAAAGACGGTTACATTTTCCCAATTTGCTTACTTCTTTTTTAAATATCTCCTAATGTTTTGGCAGATTACATATATTGTTATGCAAATCGGGCGATAAGAGGATGTATTTTCTTCCCGTTGCTTGCCGGGAAGTATCCTGTACGAAGTGTGTAAAGGAATGGTATTTTACTCTAATAAGGAGATTCCGGCGGATAATTCTCCTTTATTGTTTCTATTTGATAAGGAAGTAGTTGAACGACCTGTTAAAACGATAATCGGGGAATCGTCTGTGAGCCGTTTTTCCGAACTTCATCAGAGACGTGTCCGAAAGAACGGGATATAGAGCCATTGAATTATCATTTTGACATTTTGGCACTTTGACATCTGCTCTCAAACACTTCTCCAAATCTATCGATCTTTCGTTTGGCAATACCCAATCTTGTTGCTAAAGTCGCCGTTCCGTAACGGGGTCATTACCTTTTTATCATCAGGAACAGCTGATTGTTATCAAATAGAGATGTTATTGATAATATTTTTAACTTCATGTTTTAAAGAATTTGGCGTTATTATTGTAGCAACATCTGCGAAAGACAAATACCAATGTGCAAATTTACTGATTGAAAAAGTAATAAAACGGTACTCAATCATATTGTCTATTTCTTTTTCGGATGTCAATCCGTAGTAATATTTATCATCATTTATCATGGATGTTTTATCTTTTTCTATTCTTATGACAACTTCATATAACTTTTCTTTGTCGTAAAACTCATCCAAGAACTTTTTAAAAGGTGGATGTTCTCGTGATTGAAATTCATTAAGAATGTGTATTTCTTGAATTCTATCTATACGAAATGTAAGATAGGCTTCTTTTTGAAGACAAAACCCTATCAGATACCAGTTAGTTCTCGAAAAGAAAATGCCAATAGGTTCAACCTTTCGTTCTGAAACACTTAATGTAGTACCTGTAAAATAAGACATTTCAACAATTCTCTTTTGATATATACTTTGCAATATTAGTAAAAGAATGTCTGGCTTATACGCAGATGATTTATAAGTATTTAAGACAGACAGGCATTCTTCCATTGTTTCCAACATCTTTTTATCTACAAAGCGCATGACAGACTTTATCTTTTCTATGCCCGACTTGTAATGTTCATTACTGTTTGAATCAGTTAGTTCATGTACTAATTTCTCTGCAATTAAAAAGGACAAGGCTTCTTTTTGAGTAAACATTAGCGGGGGCAATTTGAATCCTTCTGCCAGTGAATAACCAATACCGGGATTTCCAATAATCGGAATTCCTGCCTCTTCCAATGTTCTTATATCCCGGTATACAGTACGAATACTTATTTCAAAACGCTCTGAAATCTGTTGTGCTTTCACTAACGAATGCGATTGCAATTGAATCAATATAGCAGAAATACGGTCTATCCTATTCATCTTGCATCTTTAATTTGGATATTTGAGTCTTCAATAAAAATTGCTTGTTTATTACTTATTGGGATAAGCTGCAACTTTTCATTATATAGCTGAATTACTTTTTCACCTTTTTTCTTGAATGGGAAATTACCATAATGGGGAATTGTATAAAAATCAACCAAACCTAAAGAAGAATAGTCCTCCAATTCAGGAGCTTTTTCTATTGGGTCAAAGTTTACATTCTTCATATACTCTGTATCGGGAGATGCTATTATTGCTCCAGCAGACTCCCCAATATACAGTTTTCCCGATTTAACTTGTTCGGATATGATTTTATCAACACCTTTTCTTTTTAACTCTTGCAGAAGGAAGAATGTATTTCCACCTGTTATATAGATATAATCACATTTGTGTAATATAGAAGATATTTCTTCATTGGAAAATTGGGTAATCTCAACTTCTTCAACAATCATTCCTACTTTTTCAAGAGCTTTTTTCCCTGTTTTTACATAGAATCGTATTGATTCTGTAAGGCTTGCAGTTGGTATAAAAGCTATAATTTTTCCTTTTAAATCCTCATTAGCAAAATCAATAAGCAGATTGGCTACATCGGCAAAAGATGAGCATAAAAATAATCTTTTCATATTCATATTTAGTTATATTAAATTTATTATTGTCGGGTATTTGGTATTAGCAACCTAAAATCATCCAAAATCAACGTTGAATGCTTAATGGTGCAAAAATAACAACTTCTATGACAACCCTATGTCAGTAAGTCTAATATATCCAGATAACCATGTTCCGGTATTGTAGTCGTCCTTGCAGATTAGAGGAAGTTATACTTTTATTGCTGGTTAGAAATTTCATGTTTTTAATAAAGCGCAGAAACATATTACCACTTCATATTAAAGGTCTGGGGTATCTTCTTTCCTTATTAAAAGATGGTTTTGACAGGTTCAAGCTGAATCTGTCATATGTATACAATGTCATGTGGAATATACCCGGATCGAAGAATTATCCGGAGAAACGGGTGAGGGATGCCCGCCCCGATGGAACTTGCACATAATAATTAGGGTGTAGCCATCCGGGACGGATAGCTACACCCTAACCCCGGTATGGCTACACCCTAAGCGTCGGATGGCTACACCCATTTATATGGAGAGATATGTTTGCGGAATTACTTTCCGCTGTTATTTTGCTGTTCCAGACTTTGAATCCGTTTTTCAAGCGCGGCATATTTTTCATCTTTCTCTTTGAGAAGACGCTCGTAGAGTTCGGTGATTTTATCAATCGGATTAAAAGTGTTAGTTATACTATCGTTGTTATATCCTGTAGATCCCATTGAGCTATCTTTATTGTCATGCACATTGTTTGTGATATTCTCAAATACCACAGAAGGTGCATCCTCTTCCAGCGTTTTCAGATATTCCACCGGCACATTCAGCGCCCTTGCGAATCTATTTAGCATTTCATCCTCAATCACCCGCATTTTCTCGTATTTGGATACATTCGGTTGTGTCATGTTTACGAGTGCTGCCAATGCGTCCTGCTTGATGTTTTTCTCGATCCGGGTGCGCCTTATGTTATGTCCGTGATGGACATTTACATTCTGTATTTCTTCTTCTGTTTCCATGTTCTTTTTGCTTTTTGAACAACGATTTCCGTTAAAATGTTCCGTTCGAAGCAAATATACGAAAAAATGGAATAAGATGAATAAAATGAATATTACTTTGCTCAAAAATAGAATATAAGGAATGTGTATATGCTTGCAGAATCAACTATTTTGCGCTTATTTTACGGCTATTGAAATAACAACAATCCTATTTACACACTATGATCGGACTACTGACAACTAAAGAAATTGATTTCCTCACCAAACTGGCTGAACTTTTAAAAGAATACTGCGCCGTAATTTCCCACGGTCATTGTGGTGAAGTGCATATTCTTGCTTATCACGGTGACAACGAAGATGCGGAAAAATATCCCATTATATTTGAGGATAGCTTTGATGAAAATGAGATTTATGATCTGTTGCGCAAAAACAGAAAACGGATCGGGGAGATTATCGAACGTGAAGTAGCTGAGGCTGTTCCCGAAGGAGAACTATCTCAGCCGGACGATCAGGCCGGATCAATGGCAGACCATTTTCACTAAAGATAGTAAGGGATATGAAATGCATTTAGAGGCATAATATGGAGAAGGGTACAGCTTCACCTGTTTGTATATTAATGTGCTGTCACATGGTTTTAAGGAAGGGGCGGGACTTATGAATTAACAGTCCCGCCCCTTCACGGTGTGAATAAAAAGTAATGAAATCTTGCTTTACCGGAAAGCTGTGACTTCATTTACATCAACGGAAAATCTGCCATTGAAGGCCATCATATTCTCGAAACGTACTTTAGTACATTCCACCGGTTTTTTAAAGCTTATATAAGCAATTCCATCCATGACCTTACGGTCGAATACTCCATGGTTCACCCAATTTCCGTCCGGTGTTTCAACCATCACTCTACAGGATTTAAGCATATACGAGCCGCTTGTCGATTTGTTGGTGTCCAGCCTGAACCCTTTGAGTAACTGTTTTTCCGGCAGAATAATCGTCAGATAATTGTGGGCGTTGGAGGTATACCAGTTGTTGGCTGTAAAGTTACCATCGTTTAGCGAACCTAATTTCTCCGGTCGTATATCCGATTTAAACCCGATTTCTTTGTTGAAGCCTTTTCCTTCGATCTTTTTATTGCTTGAATCGATATTGTCCAGGCGTATAGAAAGATTTAGTTTCACAAAGTATGCCGAGCGGGTCCGGGCGATTGCCAAATGTTCATGCGATCCTTCCATCGTCAGCTTTATTGCCATCACATAACCCGATAGGTTGTTTAACTTCTCAACATCCTTGAGGGTCAGTTTGACTGTCGTTTCCAGTTCACCCGCTTTCAGCACACTACCCTCAAAGGTGCAGCTTTCGTTCGGAAAGAGGGGGATACCTTCCACCATTTCAGGAAAATCGGCCATCAATTTGTCTTCTTTGATAAGATTGACCTGGATGTCTTCTTTGTAGGGCTTTGTCACTTTTA
>UMEO01015113.1_pt1 | contig 22863 bp, 16 predicted proteins | sample 1964781 | NCBI WGS metagenome assembly UMEO01 (sample SAMEA4836023, study PRJEB28245) | human gut metagenome | biome: gut microbiome; material: fecal sample | place: Denmark | collected 2008 | reverse complement strand
GTCGTTATGTTCGTTCGCATGAAGCCGTTCAGCACATCAGCATCCGCGAGCGGCTGAATGATTTTATGCAGCAGCACGGCACAGCACTGGCGGCCGCACTGGCACCGGAGCTGATGGGCTACAGTGAGCTGACGGCCATTGCCCGAAACTGTGCCATACAGCGTGCCACAGATGTCCTGCGTGAAGCCCTTCTGTCCTGGCTTGCGAAGGGGGAAAAAATTAATTATTCCGCACAGGATAGCGACATTTTAACGACCATCGGATTCAGGCCTGACGCGGCTTCGGTGGATGACAGCCGTGAAAAATTCACCCCTGCGCAGAACATGATTTTTTCGCGTAAAAGTGCAGAACTGGCATCACGTCAGTCTGTGTAAAACTCCCCGAAAAATCCGCCTGTTTTTACTGAAAAAAGCCATGCATCGATAAGGTGCATGGCTTTGCATGCGTTTTCCTGACTCATTTTCTGCAGCTCACGCCGCGCCCGACGCGGCCTGAGCGTGTCAGCGCAACTGCATTAAAACCGCCCGGCAAAGCGGGCGGGCGAGGCGGGGAAAGCACCGCCCGCAGTGTTTTATTATTAATTAATCCTTTTTAAGAAAGCATCCAATTCTTTTACTTTCATACATGCAGGAACAAGCCTTGCGATTGACAGGTCAGTATGATCATATTGTTGTTTGGATAATTTTTTTTCATTCACTACTGAAGAGGTAGAGTTTAAGGCGCTTTCATTATTTATACTATCTATCCTTGAATTGATGTATTTTTTTATGCGGATTAACCACTCGCTAACAAAATAGTAAACATACTTTCCTCTAGTCAGTTTGTCATTATCTAGAGTGGAAATTACTTTGTAGTAATTCTCTTCGTCTTTTGTTATTTTTTTTAACCGATCAGTAATTGCCGGTATTTCATTTATTTTAAGGGTGACTTTTTCCTTTTCAATTTTTTCGAATAATTCATGGTTTGAAGGAAACTCTATCGCGAGTCCAAGTATTCTGGACATATACAGCTGTATAGATATGTTTTTTATCTCAGAATAAAAGCTAGCTTTTGCCTTAGAATAAAAGCCCATAACGCTATTTATAATTTTGCTATGCCTTTCGTCAAGTTTAAATGTTGAGATTATAAAATGTTTTATTACTCTATCATCTGATAATGGGTTCTCAATGGCATAAAATGGAAGTGTTACTATGTTTTTATTAGAGTAACAGAAGGTAGAGTAATCTTGATCAACAAAAAAATATGTGTTTTTTAAATTATCACTATTTTCTTTATATAATTCTTCATAAAGGGAAATAGATTGGTTCTTTCCTGCCCCATTTATATGAGTATATTCTTTATCGAAACCGGAAATAGTTATAGCATGATGATAGAAATCATAGTCATCGTCACCTTCGAAAACAAATAAAGCCTTTCCTGCCTTTTTGTTTTTAATTAGCTTTAATCTCAAAACACACGGTTTTTTGATCGCATCCATCATCATATTAAAACGAAGATCGTCCATTCTAATCCTCAATGCTTGATAACTTTCAAAGATGTTACTTGGGATTTCAGTTCATTATTAAAAACAAAAGGTGAATGTGTTATTGCAAGCATTTGAGTAACTGAAGGGCTATTCACTATATCTACGAGGACATGCTCTTGCCATTCAAGTGAGAGCGATAATTCTGGTTCATCTATTAAAACAATTTTTTTCTTAGTATGGTCAAGATACATATGAGCCATCAAAGAAATTATTTGTTTTTCGCCTGAGGAAAGATCTTCTAATTCAATGGGGTTATTTGTGAATAAGTCTTTTACAATAACTTGTAATGTTTCAATGTCAAAATTTAGCGATTTTGAATCATCTGATAACTGTAGATATTTATTGCAAATGGTAACAAAGCTCTCTATTTTTAGTTCGAGCTCTTTAGTTGAGTCGATGACAGCTTTTAATTTAGATAGGAAATAACTCAGCATATTATTTGATGCGAGCATATCTTTATTTTCCATGATGCTTGTAACTTCTTGAATTATCCTCTTATTACTTTCCTTATCTTTATTAACTACCCTACCTAAAAATCTTGATAATTCAGATACAGATGGCAGTTTAGGTTTTGTTGGGGCACTGGCTTTTCCTGTCATCATATCTTCAATTATGGTTGCACTTAACTTTCTATAGCCTAAACTTGAACGGCGCTCAATGGATGCGCTTAAATCTTTTAATTTTGATTCAACATCAAACAAACCAAACTCTATATTTAAGTTAGTTTCACTTTCCTCGCGAATACTGACGATCTCTCCATCTCTAAAGACGAATTTTTCATTTTCATCTCTAGTAAACTTATCACGAAGTGTAGATTTTTCAATGCGTCGGTATGTAGGTAAATATATTATTTCAATATTTTTTGTTTTCTGTTTTATTTCCTCTATTGCATGGATGGTTTTAGACAGTTCTGGTTTATTTACAGAGAAAAGATCAGGTTTTTCAAGAGATGAATAATGATTTTTTAATAAGATTTTGACTTCGGATAATGTCGAGTCGATATCAATGTAATTATAAGGAGTTGTATGATACATTTTTCGGTACCATGTAGTCTGACGGGCATCCTTCACTGGTTTATGTCTTAGAAATGCTAATGCATCTTCAATTTGTGTATTATTAAGATTTTTCGTGATTTCACGAAATCTAGTTGGTAACAATGCATTATTCAGAAAATCAGAATAACTTAATGCTGCAATATTCAATGTGAATTTTTGATCAGAAAACTCTATATCAATACTCTCACACTTGATTTTTCTTAGTTCATCAAACTCACCTTTTAAGGTGGATTTAAGTGCATTGATTAGCGTAGTTTTGCCAGCACCATTCTCTGCAATGATAATTGTACTTTTTTTATTGAAAATTAGATGTATGTCTTTATAGCCATATAATTTTTTAATTGAAAACTTTTTTAATTCTATGCACATTGCGTAGCTCCTACTTTTTTTAAATGTTAATATTTTTTAAATGTCAACCGTTGTAGTTGATATAAGTGAAATTCATTCTATAGAAATGTAACTGGTTGATAAACAAGCGATTATGTATGGTAAGAACATTGTTTGTCATTTAGGAACCCCTATATTAAAGATATGATTAGCATACCAATTCATCATTTTTTTTCTGCCTTCCAGATACTGGGCATGGTTATATGTCCCACGAATACTGTTTTTGTCCACATGTGCTAATTGCATCTCAATCCATGCACTATCAAACCCCTGCTCATGTAGAATTGTCGACATTGTATGTCTAAAACCGTGACCGGTAGCACGTCCTTTGTAACCGAGTGACTCAATTACTTGTGATACACTTTCTTTTGAGATTGGTTTATTACGGTTATTCCTACCAATAAAGATGTAAGGGTAATGGCCGGTAATAGGTTTGAGCTGTTTGAAAAGGTCAACTACCTGAGTAGATAAAGGAACAATGTGAGGTCTACGCATTTTCATACGTTCCGCTGGTATCTCCCATATACCTTTTTCGAGGTCTACTTCTTCCCACGTAGCAAAGCGCATCTCCTGCGTTCTTACACCAGTCAGCATGACTATCTTCGTAGCATTTTTGGTGATGATGCTACCGGTATACGCTTCAAGATCTCGAATAAAATGAGGCAACTCTTCAGCGGATAAAAATGGATGGTGTTTTTGCTTGGGAACGGCCAGAGCGATAGCTAAATCAGGTGCAGGATTGTACTCAGCACGGCCAGTTATGATTGCATAGCGATAAACCTCACCGCATCTTTGACGCACCTTGCGTGTTTTCTCTAGTGCTCCACGTTTTTCGATTCGTCGTAATACTTCAAGCAGTTCTAATGGTTTGATTTCACTGATAGGACGTTTACCAATGAACGGGAAGACATCTTGCTCGAATGTCTTAATGATTTCTTCTCGATAGGCCACAGTCCAGCGGTCAGCTTTGTTGGTATGCCATTCTCGACATATTGCTTCGAAAGAATTTTCTGTTGATAGCTTTTGGGCGAGTCTTAAAGCTTTGCGTTCCTCTACCGGGTCAATGCCATTAGCAACCTGCTTACGGGCGATATCACGCTTCTCACGTGCTTCTGCGAGGCTTACTAAATCGTAGCTGCCAAATGACATTAACCGCGCTTTCCCTGCAAACCGGAAACGGAAACGCCAGCCTTTCGAGCCATCGGGATTGATAAGCAATGACAGACCTTGTCCATCGTTCAATGTGTATGGCTTGTCTTGTGGTTTTGCACGTTTGATCTGTATATCGGTGAGGGCCATGTGTATAACTGAAAACTACTTATAAAAAATCTATACACATTACTATACATATTTTTCGCGGATTTAGGGAGACGATCTCGGACTGTTACGGATAAGATGATTATTCATCATATTGAATATAAAGGGTTTTATGGATCATCTCGGAACTGGCTGGATGAAGTTTGGCGGAAGATCACAGGAGTCGAACCTGCCCGGGACCGCTGGCGGCCCCAACTGGATTTGAAGTCCAGCCGCCTCACCGGAGACGACGATCTTCCGCGCCTCGATTGCTACATGGAGGCGGGGCGCATTATAGCTACTTCCTTGAGTTTCTACATCCCCCAGATCAGTTTTTTCCGCCTAATACACGCAGCGTATTATCACGAAAGCATTATAGTTCATATAAAACCCATATTTTACAATGATATATGAGCGGAATTAACGCTACCACGATCACATAAAACAAGAATCATAAATTAATAACCAGATATCGGAATATTCGCTCTCACAGGGATGGTTTACAAAATGCGTTATCGGTCTCAGCACCCCTATAGCATCAAGGAAAAGCAGATGAAGAGTGAAGTGTTGTCCGTTAAAGAGAAAATTGGTTATGGCATGGGAGACGCCGCCAGCCACATTATTTTCGATAACGTAATGTTATATATGATGTTCTTTTATACCGATATTTTTGGCATTCCTGCCGGTTTTGTCGGAACCATGTTTTTGGTCGCTCGTGCACTGGATGCGATTTCCGATCCTTGCATGGGGTTGTTGGCCGATCGAACGCGCTCTCGCTGGGGTAAATTTCGTCCGTGGGTACTGTTTGGCGCACTGCCATTCGGGATCGTCTGTGTACTGGCCTATAGCACGCCAGATCTCAGTATGAACGGCAAAATGATCTATGCAGCAATTACTTACACCCTACTTACCTTACTTTATACCGTCGTCAATATCCCTTACTGCGCATTGGGTGGTGTAATCACCAATGACCCGACTCAGCGTATCTCGCTGCAATCCTGGCGTTTTGTGCTGGCGACCGCGGGAGGCATGCTTTCTACTGTTCTGATGATGCCACTGGTTAATTTAATTGGCGGTGATAATAAACCACTCGGTTTCCAGGGCGGTATCGCGGTCCTTTCCGTGGTGGCATTCATGATGCTGGCATTTTGTTTCTTCACCACTAAAGAACGCGTTGAAGCACCACCTACAACAACGTCTATGCGGGAAGATTTACGTGATATCTGGCAAAACGACCAGTGGCGGATTGTCGGTTTACTAACCATTTTCAATATCCTGGCGGTGTGCGTACGCGGTGGGGCGATGATGTATTACGTCACATGGATTTTGGGCACGCCGGAAGTGTTTGTCGCTTTTCTCACCACTTATTGCGTGGGTAACCTGATTGGTTCCGCACTGGCAAAACCTCTGACCGACTGGAAATGTAAAGTCACTATCTTCTGGTGGACGAACGCCCTGCTGGCAGTGATTAGCCTCGCGATGTTCTTTGTTCCCATGCAGGCCAGCATCACTATGTTTGTCTTCATCTTCGTGATTGGTGTGTTGCATCAACTGGTGACACCTATCCAGTGGGTAATGATGTCCGATACCGTCGACTACGGCGAGTGGTGCAATGGTAAACGCCTGACCGGGATCAGTTTTGCTGGCACGCTGTTTGTGCTCAAACTGGGGTTGGCCTTCGGCGGCGCTCTTATCGGCTGGATGCTGGCTTATGGCGGATATGATGCGGCAGAAAAAGCGCAGAACAGCGCCACGATTAGCATCATTATTGCGCTATTCACGATTGTTCCGGCGATCTGTTATTTGCTGAGCGCGATTATCGCTAAACGCTACTACTCACTCACGACGCACAATCTGAAAACCGTTATGGAACAGCTGGCTCAGGGTAAACGCCGTTGCCAGCAACAATTCACCTCTCAAGAAGTGCAGAACTAAGGAACGGCAATGAAAATTAGCGATGGAAACTGGTTGATTCAACCTGGCCTCAATTTGATTCACCCGCTTCAGGTGTTCGAGGTTGAACAGCAGGATAATGAAATGGTGGTCTATGCTGCCCCCCGTGATGTGCGTGAACGTACCTGGCAGCTTGATACGCCTTTATTTACGCTGCGCTTTTTCTCCCCACAGGAAGGTATTGTCGGTGTGCGGATTGAGCATTTTCAGGGGGCGCTGAATAACGGTCCTCATTATCCGCTCAATATTTTGCAGGACGTGAAGGTCACAATCGAAAACACAGAACGTTATGCTGAGTTTAAAAGTGGCAACTTAAGCGCGCGTGTCAGCAAAGGTGAGTTCTGGTCACTGGATTTTCTGCGCAACGGCGAACGTATTACCGGTAGTCAGGTGAAAAATAATGGCTACGTGCAGGACACGAATAATCAACGCAATTATATGTTTGAGCGGCTTGATCTTGGCGTTGGCGAAACAGTTTACGGTCTGGGAGAGCGCTTTACTGCCCTGGTGCGCAATGGCCAGACGGTAGAGACCTGGAACCGGGACGGCGGCACAAGTACTGAACAGGCGTATAAAAATATCCCGTTCTACATGACTAACCGTGGTTATGGGGTACTGGTCAATCATCCCCAGTGTGTCTCTTTTGAAGTGGGATCGGAGAAAGTCTCCAAAGTGCAGTTCAGCGTTGAGAGTGAATATCTCGAATACTTTGTTATCGACGGCCCGACGCCGAAAGCGGTACTTGATCGTTATACCCGCTTTACTGGTCGTCCGGCGCTGCCGCCCGCGTGGTCCTTCGGCCTGTGGCTAACCACTTCATTTACCACCAACTACGACGAAGCGACGGTAAACAGCTTTATCGATGGTATGGCGGAACGCAATCTGCCGCTGCATGTTTTCCACTTTGACTGTTTCTGGATGAAAGCCTTCCAGTGGTGCGATTTTGAGTGGGACCCGCTGACTTTCCCTGACCCGGAAGGGATGATCCGCCGCCTGAAAGCGAAAGGGCTGAAAATCTGCGTCTGGATTAACCCCTATATCGGTCAAAAATCCCCCGTCTTTAAAGAGTTACAAGAGAAAGGCTATTTACTCAAACGCCCGGACGGTTCGCTATGGCAGTGGGATAAATGGCAGCCAGGTCTGGCGATTTATGACTTTACCAATCCGGATGCCTGCAAATGGTACGCCGACAAACTGAAAGGTCTGGTCGCGATGGGCGTTGATTGCTTTAAGACCGACTTTGGCGAACGTATCCCAACTGATGTTCAGTGGTTTGACGGTTCCGATCCGCAGAAAATGCATAACCATTATGCGTACATCTACAACGAACTGGTGTGGAACGTGCTCAAGGACACCGTTGGTGAGGAAGAAGCTGTCTTGTTTGCCCGCTCGGCCTCCGTCGGTGCGCAGAAATTCCCGGTACACTGGGGTGGCGATTGTTACGCTAACTACGAATCAATGGCGGAAAGCCTGCGCGGTGGTTTGTCTATTGGCCTTTCAGGTTTTGGCTTCTGGAGCCACGATATCGGCGGCTTTGAAAATACCGCTCCGGCGCACGTTTACAAACGCTGGTGCGCGTTTGGTTTGCTCTCCAGCCATAGCCGTTTACACGGTAGCAAATCTTATCGTGTGCCGTGGGCCTACGATGATGAGTCCTGTGATGTGGTGCGCTTCTTCACGCAACTGAAATGCCGCATGATGCCGTATCTGTATCGTGAAGCTGCGCGTGCGAACGCGCGGGGTACGCCGATGATGCGGGCCATGATGATGGAGTTCCCGGACGATCCGGCTTGTGATTACCTTGACCGTCAATACATGTTAGGCGACAACGTGATGGTTGCGCCGGTGTTCACTGAAGCGGGCGATGTGCAGTTCTACCTGCCGGAAGGTCGCTGGACACACCTGTGGCACAACGATGAACTCGACGGTAGTCGCTGGCATAAACAGCAGCACGGCTTCCTGAGTCTGCCCGTTTATGTGCGTGATAACACTCTACTGGCGCTGGGCAACAACGATCAACGTCCCGATTACGTGTGGCACGAAGGCACGGCATTCCACCTCTTTAATCTGCAAGACGGGCATGAAGCCGTCTGTGAAGTGCCCGCTGCTGACGGATCGGTGATCTTTACTTTAAAAGCAGCACGTACTGGCAACACGATTACTGTGACTGGTGCGGGCGAGGCGAAGAACTGGACACTGTGCCTGCGCAATGTTGTGAAAGTAAATGGTCTGCAAGACGGTTCGCAGGCTGAAAGTGAGCAGGGGCTGGTGGTGAAGCCTCAAGGGAATGCGCTGACAATTACGTTGTAATCTATTGATGGAATGCCGGGTACGTCTGAGTCGTACCCGGCGAGATTGATGTTTACCGCACCGGCTCCGTCGATGTAACTTCACCGCTGGAAACGATGCCAGCATTCATGGTTTGAGTCACTTGCTGCTTTGCGGCGTTCACGGCATGCAATTGCCCGCTAACCGTAGGTTTCAGCGGGGCATTGGCCTGAATATCTCCACTGGCGGTAAGCTGAATATTGCCGTCGCCAGTCAACGGTAATTCAGGCCATCCCCATTGTTGCAAAATATTCACCGGCACACCGCGTCCATTCAGGCTGATATGGGTCTGACGTTGTGGCGTTTGTGAAACACTGGCAGTGGCTTCCAGAATGCCTTTTTCAGTAAATGCACTCAGTTCGCTGATATTCACCGTGCTGCTGTTGGCGGTCAGCGCCAGCGACGGGCGACGAACATCAACACGATTGAATGTCGCGGCGGCGGCATTCAGATTCGCCGAGCCACTCCAGACGCCCCATTTATGATCGGTAACCAGCGTCAGGTTGGCACCGTAACCATCGAGCGTGGTGAGCTGCCACGGGAAGTCAGGGTCGATATCAATGATCAGATTGCGGCTGGCGCTAAATCTCTTCAGTTGCAGGCTGTTTAACCAACCGGGTGTCGTTTCCATCCACAACTGTTGCCAGTTTTTCGGCAAGGTATATTCCAGCCCGGCAATTGCCGCATCATCAAGGATCAACGTTTTCCCGTCACGCAGCCAGTTCCCTGACGTTCTGACCATACCCCCTTCCCAGCGGCTGGTGAACTGGCGCAGCGCTACGCCCTGCGGGGAAAATTCCGCGTTTATAATCGGGTCAAATAAATGCAGCGAACCATAAATGAACTCGCTAGCGTTCATCGACAGTTTGCCTTCTTGTGTCTGCCAGTCATCTTTACTGAAGGTCATGTTGCGCAAGCTGAGATCGAGGTCGGTCACCGCCCAGTCCGGACCTTGCAAACGAGCATCGATCACTTCCAGGCGACCAATCTGCAACGACGGGACAGAGCGTAATGGCGCAAAGAAGTCGGTTAGCGATTTTTCGCTTTGTAGACGGATATCCGCCATGCGCAGGTTTTCCACTTGCCAGCTGCCGTCGGCGTTACGCTGCGCGTTTCCGGTTAATGTCCCGCGCGCGATGTCGGCACCCAGGTTAGTCAGCGTAACGCGATCGTTATCAATACTGCCTTCAATCAGTACATTGGTGGCAGGAACATCATTGAGCGAAAGCGATCCGGCACTAAACTGAATCTGCGCCTTCGTACCCAGCACTTTACCGGCTTCTGGTGACCACGGAACCACGCCGCCATTTACCCGCTGCGCGCTCAGTTTCCATTCGCTATTCGGGCTATTAAACGCCATATCACGCAGTTGCAGACGATCGGCTTTGAACGGTAGCGGCGCGGTCTGGTCGGTGAGATTCAGCGTCCCGTTTTCCAGCAGGATGGTATCGACATGGCGTGGTTCGGTCAGTTGCCGACTACTTAGCGCAATGTCGACACTTTTGGCCACCAGGGTCGCGGGCTGGCCATCACGACCAAACGTGACATTCTCCAGCACGATATGAGATGGCGCGGAAAAACGGTGATCCATCGCCCCGAAGGCCAGATGATAGTCGCTATTCTCGGAAACCCATGCGCTGATATGTTCTGCTCCCCAGCGGGTTTGCAGAAGAAAATAGAGGCCAGCGATCACCACTAACAGAGCGATGAGAATGTAGAGAAGCAGCTTCCCAATAAATTTCATGGTCTTCCATCCCGTGAAATGCACATAAGGGAGTTATGCACGATTTACGCGCAATCCTCAAGGCGGGAATGGTGAAAGAGGTGAGACTGCGGCGGTAATTATCTTACCGCCGCCAGTGAATTACTGTTTTTCTGGTGGGAAAATCAGATTCAGCACGATGGCAGTAATACCGCCCGCGGCGATCCCGGAGGAGAGCAGGTTTTTCAGCCATTCAGGGGCAAACTGCAAAATCAGCGGCTGCTGAGACACGCCCAGACCAACCGCCAGCGACAGCGCGATAATCAGAATCGCCCGACGGTTCAGCGGCTCACGAGAAACGATACGCACACCGGAGGCGGCGATGGTGCCAAACATTACAAGCGTTGCGCCGCCCAGAACCGGTTCTGGAATGTGTTGTACAAAACCGCTCACTGCCGGGAACAGACCCAGCACGATCAACATCAGCGCGACGACAAAACCGACATAGCGGCTGGCAACACCAGTCAACTGGATCACTCCGTTGTTTTGCCCGAAGCAGGAGTTCGGGAAGGTGTTAAACACCGCCGAAACAAACGAGTTCAGGCCGTTTGCCAGCACGCCACCTTTCAGGCGTTTCATGTACAGCGGACCGGACACTGGCTGTTCGGAAACGTCAGAGGTCGCCGTGATATCGCCAATGGTTTCCAGCGAAGTGATCATAAAGACCAGCATCAGCGGCAGCAGCAGACTCCATTCAATGCCAAGACCGTAATAGAGCGGCGTTGGCACCATAATCAGTTCTTGCGTCATCGGTTCGTTGCTTTCTGGCAACATGCCCATAAACCACGCCAGCGCATATCCGGCCGCCATCGCAATCACCAGTGAGGCCACGCGTAAGTAAGGGTTACGTTGACGGTTAAGCAGGATAATTAAGGCTAAGACCACGCCTGCCAGCAGCAGATTTTTCGGTGCGCCGAAGGTGTTATCGCTCATGGCTGCGTAACCGCCGCCAATGGACGTTAACCCAACCTGAATTAGCGACAGGCCGATAATCATCACCACAACGCCAGAAACCAGCGGCGTAATAATGCGGCGCGCCAGATGCAGAACGCGGGAGATCACCATCTCGGTGCAACTTGCCAGCATCAACGTGCCGAACAAAGCCGCCATCATGGTAGGAACATCAGCACCACCGGTTTTCAGCGCGGTACCGCCCATAATCAGCGGGGCAACAAAGTTGAAGCTGGTGCCCTGAATAGACAACAGCCCGGAGCCAACCGGACCCCAGGCCTTAATTTGAATAATCGATGCCACACCGGAGGCAAACAGCGACATACTAATAATGTGTTGCGTGTCTTGTGCCGGTAAACCCAGCGCCTGGCAGATTAATAGCGCTGGCGTGATCACCGCAACGAACATCGCCAGCAGATGCTGACAGGCGGCAAACAGGGTTTGAGGAAGCGGCGGACGATCTTCAAGACGGTAAATCAGTTCGCTGTTTTGAGTCTGCGCAACCGGTTGCGCATTTTCTGACTCGAGGGTGGAAACAGACATCGAAAACAATCCCGTGGTAGCAAAGCGGGCATTTTAGCTGACCGAAAGAGAAAAGCAAACGTTTGCCACATCCTCATCTAAATATTTAAATGAGATAAATGCACTTTTTTATATAACTTTTGGTATTTTTCTGCTTAAAATCCATGCCATTTGTTCATTAACAGCTGAGAATTTGACCCAGGAAAGCATAACTCGATACCCGTCATAGTTCATGAAGTTGCCACTGCGCGATGAAGTATGACGAGTATGAAAGAGTGATGCGGATACAAAGGAGTAACTATGTTTCATCTCGATACTTTAGCAACGCTTGTTGCCGCAACGCTGACGTTGCTGCTCGGGCGTAAGTTGGTCCATTCCGTCTCCTTTTTGAAGAAATACACCATACCGGAACCTGTTGCGGGTGGTTTGTTGGTGGCGCTGGCGCTACTAGTACTGAAAAAAAGCATGGGCTGGGAAGTCAACTTTGATATGTCCCTGCGCGATCCGTTAATGCTGGCTTTCTTCGCCACCATTGGCCTGAACGCCAACATTGCCAGTTTGCGTGCCGGTGGGCGTGTGGTTGGCATCTTCTTGATTGTGGTTGTTGGTCTGTTGGTGATGCAAAATGCCATTGGCATTGGTATGGCTAGCCTGTTAGGGCTTGATCCGCTGATGGGGCTGTTGGCCGGTTCTATTACGCTTTCCGGCGGTCACGGTACGGGCGCTGCGTGGAGTAAATTGTTCATTGAACGTTATGGCTTCACCAATGCGACGGAAGTGGCGATGGCCTGTGCAACGTTCGGTCTGGTGCTGGGCGGCTTGATTGGCGGTCCGGTGGCGCGCTATCTGGTGAAACACTCCACCACGCCGAACGGTATTCCGGATGACCAGGAAGTCCCGACGGCGTTTGAAAAGCCGGATGTGGGCCGCATGATCACCTCGTTGGTGCTGATTGAAACTATCGCGCTGATTGCTATCTGCCTGACGGTGGGGAAAATTGTTGCGCAACTTTTGGCTGGCACTGCTTTTGAACTGCCGACCTTCGTCTGTGTACTGTTTGTTGGCGTGATTCTGAGCAACGGTCTGTCAATAATGGGCTTTTACCGCGTCTTTGAGCGTGCGGTATCCGTGCTGGGTAACGTAAGCTTGTCGTTGTTCCTGGCGATGGCGTTGATGGGGCTGAAACTGTGGGAGCTGGCTTCGCTGGCGCTGCCGATGCTGGCGATTCTGGTGGTACAGACCATCTTCATGGCGTTGTATGCCATCTTCGTTACCTGGCGCATGATGGGCAAAAACTACGATGCGGCAGTGCTGGCTGCGGGTCACTGTGGTTTTGGCCTCGGTGCAACGCCAACGGCAATCGCCAACATGCAGGCGATCACTGAACGCTTTGGCCCGTCGCACATGGCGTTTTTGGTGGTGCCGATGGTCGGTGCGTTCTTTATCGATATCGTCAATGCGCTGGTAATTAAGTTGTATTTGATGTTGCCGATTTTTGCCGGTTAACCGATGAAGCGGCGGTAGAAGTGCCGCCGCAACAAAGACAAATGCCTGATACGCTTCGCTTATCAAGCCTGCGTATTGATTCATAATTTATTGAATTTGTAGGGTGAATCGCATCCGGCAGGAAGGTAGGGTAACCTGAAATGGCGGTCTTCTCACTGCCGCCTTTTACGCATTCGAGTAACGTTCTGTCTCCGGCATCCAGCGTTCTATCAAGGCTTTTGCCTGTTGTGGGTAACGTTCGTGAATATGTCGCGCCAGGCGCTGAACTTCCGGGATCATCGCCTGATCGCGCAGTAAATCCGCCACTTTAAATTCAGCATTACCCGTCTGACGCGTGCCTAACAATTCGCCAGGGCCGCGAATCTCCAGATCTTTTTGCGCAATCACAAAACCGTCGTTACTGTCGCGCAGCACTTGCAGGCGAATTTGCGCCGTTTTAGAAAGCGGCGTTTTGTAGAGCAGCACACAGTGAGAAGCCACCGCGCCACGACCTACGCGCCCGCGCAGCTGGTGTAACTGCGCCAGACCCAGACGCTCAGGGTTTTCGATAATCATCAGGCTGGCGTTAGGCACATCAACACCGACTTCAATAACGGTAGTGGCAACCAGCAGATGTAGCTCACCTTGTTTAAACGACGCCATCACCGCCTGTTTCTCGGCTGGTTTCATCCGCCCGTGTACCAGGCCAACATTCAATTCTGGTAGCGCCAGTTTCAACTCTTCCCAGGTAGCTTCCGCCGCCTGCGCTTCCAGTAACTCTGACTCTTCAATCAACGTACAAACCCAGTACGCCTGACGACCTTCAGTTATGCAGGCGTGGCGCACGCGGTCAATGATGTCGGTACGGCGGGTATCAGGAATAGCGACCGTAGTCACTGGCGTGCGGCCTGGCGGCAGCTCATCTATCACCGAGGTATCGAGATCGGCATACGCCGTCATTGCCAGCGTGCGGGGGATCGGCGTGGCGGTCATGATCAACTGATGCGGATGGAAGCCCTGCTGCTGGCCTTTCTCCCACAATGCCAGACGCTGATGCACGCCAAAACGATGCTGTTCGTCGATAATCACCAGCGCCAGGCCGTTAAACTGCACCTGTTCCTGGAAGATGGCGTGTGTACCGACAATCATCTGCACCTGACCGCTGGCGATGGCTTCCTGCTGAGACAGTCGCGCTTTGCCTTTCTGCTTACCGGCGAGCCAGCCCACTTTGATACCGAGCGGTGCAAACCAGTTGCGGAAGTTATTGGCGTGCTGCTCGGCGAGTAATTCGGTTGGTGCCATCAGTGCCACCTGTTTGCCGTGGGCAATCGCACGCAGCGCGGCGAGGGCGGCGACCAGCGTTTTACCGGAACCTACATCGCCCTGTACCAGGCGCATCATCGGCACATCCAGCGCCATATCATGCTCGATCTCCGCCACTACGCGTGCCTGTGCGCCCGTTGGCTTGAACGGTAAGGCGGCGAGGAGTTTATTTTTCAGCGTGTCATTGGCGCTCAGCGGCTGGGCATGAAAACGCTGTGCTCCGGCACGTAAGGCTAACATGCTGAGGTTGTGCGCCAGCAGTTCTTCCAGAATCAGACGACGTTGCGCCGGATGCTGCCCGGTTTCCAGATCGCTAAGCTGTAGCGTCGGTGGCGGGCGGTGCAAAGTGCGCAACGCTTCCGGTAGCGTCATCATTCCTTGTGACAGTTCCGGCGGCAGGAGTTCTTCAATGGCGCAGGTGTCGAGCAGATCCAGCGCCTGGTCGGTTAATTTACGCAGCGTGGCCTGCTTTACGCCTTCCGTTGTTGGATAAACCGGCGTGAGCGTTTCCTGTAATTCTGGCGTGCTGAGATCGCCCTGCACGCGGTATTCCGGGTGGATCATCTCCGCACCATATTTACCGCGCTTTGCTTCGCCATAAGCCAGTACACGGCGGCCCGTCGCCAGGCTATTTTTCATTGCCGCGCTGAAATTGAAAAAGCGCATGGTGAGGATGCCGGAACCGTCGCTGATCTGGCAGGTCATCATCCGCCGACCGCCGAAGGAGATATTGCAGTTCAGCACTTCGCCTTCCACCGTGGCATAAACGCCCGGCAGTAGTTCTCCGATGGGGTAGAGATGGGTGCGATCTTCGTAGCGCAGGGGAAGGTGTAAGAGTAAATCCTGCACGGTATGCAGGTTGATTTTCGCCAGTTTGTTACTAAGCGCTGCGCCAACGCCCGTTAGGGAACTGAGCGGGACAGTATCTAACAGGCGGCCTTTCATGGCGCTTACCCTGCGGCCTGCATGGTGGACCACCAGTCAGCATCAGCTTCGATCTCGCCTTGCTGATTGACGTGGGGGTAAGGCAGGCCTTTGCGTTTTGCGACTTTCGCCAGCACCGGATAGCCGCCTTCAAACAACAGGCGTTGTTGCTCTGCTTCCGGCAACATGCTGTTTTCACGCAGGTACATGCCTGCATTTTGCCGCTGACGCTGGGCTTCGTAAAGAATGAGGGCTGAGGCAACGGAAACATTCAGCGACTGCACCATGCCGATCATCGGAATGATGATGTCCTGATCCGCCAGGGCCAATGCTTCCTGCGTGATGCCCGTTTTCTCCTGTCCCATCAAAATGCAGGTCGGGCGAGTGTAATCAATTTCGCGGAAATCGACAGCATTATCAGAAAGATGGGTTGCCAGAATCTGCATGCCCTGGCCTTTCAGATGAGCGACGGCATCGCCAATGGTGCGGTGTGTTTTCACCTGTACCCAGCTGTTACTACCCGCCGCTGCCGAAGCCATGGTGCGCATCCGGCTACCAGGCCAGACGGCGTGAACTTCATGTACGCCAACGGCATCTGCGGTACGAATAATCGCAGAAACGTTATGAGGTTTGTGGACCTGCTCCATGCAGACGGTCAGGTCAGGCTGCCGCCTGGCGAGCATTTCGCAGATGCGTGCATAACGTGTTGGGTTCATAAAACATTAATTTCGGTTTCGGGTGACTTTAATCACGTCTGGCATCACGCGGATTTTGCGCATGATATTCGCCAGATGCACACGGTCACGAGCGGTCAGACGAATAAAGGCGCTGTAGACGCGACCATCTTTCTCTTCCGTATTCAAACTTTGAATATTCGAGGTCGTGGTGTTAATTGCCGCCGTCAGGTTTGCCAGCGCACCCTGATGATTGAACATCTCCACCTTGATTTCGGTGATGAATTCCTGCGCCGTCTCTTTATCCCATTCCACAGCCATAAACTTCTCTGGCTCTTTCTGGTAGCCACGGATGTTACGGCAGGATTCATGGTGGATCACCAGACCTTTACCGGGGCTGACGTGGGCGATAATCGGGTCGCCAGGAATAGGGCGGCAGCATTTCGCAAAGGTGATCAGCACGCCATCGGCACCTTTAATTGGCAGATGTCCGTGACTTTGGGTTGCCGGTGGAATGGAGGCGTCCCCATGTTGTAGATTTTTCGCGACCACCACGCTCATTGCGTTACCAAGGCCGATTTCAGCCAGCAGATCGTCAAGCGTTGCCAGCTTCATGCGATCCAGCTCGCGCTGAATATTTTCCTGCGGGATTTCATTCAGCTTACGGCTACCACCCAAAGCATGGTTGAGCAGACGACGGCCCAGGCTTACAGAATCATCACGCTTGAGGTTTTTCAGCAACTGACGAATTTTGGCGCGCGCTTTTGAGCTAACGACAAAGTTCAGCCACGCGGCATTCGGGCGAGCGCCCGGTGCGGTAATGATTTCAACGGTTTGACCGCTGGTAAGCGGCTGCGACAGCGGGTAAGGCTGGCGGTCAACGCGTGCGCCCACGCAGGCATGACCGATATCGGTATGCACTGCATAAGCGAAGTCGACGGGCGTTGCACCGGCAGGCAGCTCGACAATGCGCCCTTCCGGTGTGAAAACGTAAATCTCATCCGGGAAGAGATCGGATTTAACGCTCTCGATAAATTCAAACGAACTACCGGCGCTCTGTTGCAGCTCCAGCAGGCTTTGCATCCAGCGCTGGGCGCGGATTTGTGCGGTAGTACTGGTTTCGCCGTGCTCTTTATAAGCCCAGTGCGCGGCAACACCCATCTCCGCCATCTGATCCATATCTTCGGTACGGATCTGGACCTCAACCGGCACGCCGTGCGGGCCAATCATCGAGGTGTGCAAAGACTGATAGCCGTTCGCTTTTGGAATGGCGATATAGTCTTTCACGCGGCCCGGACGCGGCTTGTACAGGCTGTGCATCTGGCCCAGCACGCGATAACAGGTGTCAGAATCATTGACGATCACGCGGAAAGCGTAGATGTCCATGATTGAGTGAAAACGCTGCTCTTTGAGCACCATTTTGCAGTAAATCGAATAAAGATGCTTTTCGCGACCACTGACGCGGCACGGTATTCCCGCTTCCTGCAAACGCCCTTCGATTTCAGAAAGAATCTTCTGGATCATCTCTTTACGGTTGCCGCGCGCGGCTTTCACCACTTCTTTGATTACGCGATAACGGTTGGGATACAGCGCCTCAAAACCCAGCTCTTCGAGTTCGGTTTTAATGTGGTGGATACCTAAACGGTGCGCCAGCGGGCTGTAAATTTCGAGAGTTTCACGGGCGATGCGGCGACGTTTGTCCGGGCGAAGTGAGCCCAGCGTGCGCATGTTGTGGGTACGGTCGGCAAGTTTGATGAGGATGACGCGGATATCCTGCACCATCGCCATAATCATCTTGCGAAAGTTTTCGGCCTGCGCCTCTTTCTTATCGCGGAACTTGAGTTTATCAAGTTTCGACACCCCCTCTACCAGCTCGGCGACGCTTTTACCAAAAAGCTGTTCCATATCCTGGTAGGTGGCGGGAGTATCTTCAATCACGTCATGCAGCAGCGCCGCCATCAGCGTTTCATAGTCGAGTTTCATCTCGGCCAGAATGCAGGCAACCGCTACCGGGTGCGTGATATAGGGTTCACCGCTTGAACGTGTTTGCCCCTCGTGAGCATCACGTGCAACGAGATACGCCTGCCGCAGACGCTTGATTTGGTCTTCCGGCAGGTAGGTTTGAATCAGTTGATTCAGGCTTTCAAACAGATACAAGGGCGACCCGCTTTGTGATTAACGACGACCTTCAGCAATAGCGGTAACGGCTTGTAATTCAGCGGCTTCCTGCTCTTGCTGTTCCTGGCGTTCGCGAACGTCGAGGATCTGGTTGTTGATCAGACCTTCTTCGATTTCGCGCAGCGCGATTACAGTGGTTTTATCGTTTTCTTCCGGTACCAGCGGATCCTTTCCGCCTACCTGCATCTGACGAGCGCGACGCGCGGCGACCAGTACCAGGTCAAAACGGTTACCAATTTTCTCTACAGCGTCCTGAACAGTTACGCGTGCCATACTTAAAAAGCTCCACAGGTGAAGAAATGACTGGGCATGATACTGAAATCAGGTTCAGTCTGCCAACAATTTGCTGATTAAAGCGTCATGACGCTGCTTTTGGCGGCTCATGCGCAGACGTTCGGCGCGAATAATGGTCTTCAAATCGGTCAACGCGGTATCGAAGTCATCATTCACAATCAGATAATCATATTCGGCGTAATGGCTCATTTCTGCAACAGCTTGCGCCATACGCTTTGCAATGACCTCTTCGCTGTCCTGACCGCGACCGCGTAGACGGCGGTCCAGTTCAATTTTGGACGGCGGTAAAATAAAGATACTCCGGGCGTGCGGCATCTTCTGGCGAATTTGCTGCGCGCCCTGCCAGTCGATATCGAGAAAAACATCGACACCGGTCGCCAGTACTTGCTCAATGGCCTCACGCGAAGTGCCATAGTAATTACCAAAAACTTCTGCGTGTTCGAGGAACGCATCTCTGCTAATCATTTCTTTAAATTCATCATGATTAACAAAGAAATAATGTTCACCGTGGACTTCACCAGGACGCGGTTGGCGTGTGGTGTGTGAAACAGAAACCTGGGTGTCATACAACGGTTGGGTTTTTAATAAAGCCTGAATCAGGCTGGATTTACCCGCGCCACTGGGGGCAGAAACAATATAAAGCGTGCCTTGAGCCATGAGTATCTTTCGTATGTGATTAGCGAAATAAAGCCTACATACGAGCTTATTATACACGGCGCGGCCATGTGACGTAGCCCTTGCTCACACTTTTTGCGCAAAGTTGTTGCGTTTTGCGTAGCTGCTTCCGCATTTGCCTGTCATTCACTGCAATAAAGACGATTTTCAGGAAGCGTCCTCGCAGACTCCGTTTTTGCCACTCGGCTTTGCTTTCATCACGTTGTATATCTGCCTGACTACCTACAGCGGAGGTGATGATGAAAGTATGGATGGCGATATTAATAAGTATCTTGTGCTGGCAATCATCTGTGTGGGCGGTCTGTCCGGCCTGGTCGCCAGCCAGAGCACAGGAAGAAATTTCCCGCCTGCAACAGCAAATAAAACAGTGGGACGATGACTACTGGAAGGAAGGAAAAAGTGAGGTGGAAGACGGTGTTTACGATCAGTTAAGCGCCCGTCTTACGCAGTGGCAACGCTGCTTTGGGAGCGAGCCCCGCGACGTGATGATGCCGCCTTTAAATGGTGCGGTTATGCATCCGGTTGCCCATACGGGTGTACGCAAAATGGTGGATAAAAACGCATTAAGTCTGTGGATGCGAGAACGTAGCGATCTTTGGGTGCAGCCAAAAGTTGATGGCGTTGCGGTAACCCTGGTTTATCGGGACGGGAAACTGAACAAAGCAATCAGTCGCGGTAATGGCCTGAAAGGCGAGGACTGGACGCAGAAAGTTAGCTTAATTTCCGCTGTGCCGCAAACCGTTAGCGGGCCTTTAGCCAACAGTACGCTTCAGGGGGAAATATTTCTCCAGCGCGAGGGGCATATCCAACAACAAATGGGGGGAATAAATGCCCGCGCAAAAGTTGCTGGCTTGATGATGCGCCAGGACGATAGCGACACGCTGAATTCTCTGGGCGTTTTTGTCTGGGCATGGCCGGATGGACCGCAGTTAATGTCTGATCGTTTAAAAGAGCTGGCTACCGCAGGTTTTACTCTAACGCAGACGTATACCCGTGCGGTGAAAAATGCTGATGAAGTTGCGCGCGTACGCAATGAGTGGTGGAAAGCGGAATTACCCTTCGTCACCGATGGCGTAGTTGTACGAGCGGCGAAAGAGCCAGAATCCCGCCATTGGCTACCGGGCCAGGCAGAGTGGCTGGTGGCCTGGAAATATCAACCTGTAGCTCAGGTTGCCGAAGTGAAGGCGATTCAGTTTGCGGTGGGTAAGAGCGGTAAAATATCGGTGGTTGCGTCACTCGCACCTGTCATGCTGGATGATAAAAAAGTCCAGCGGGTGAATATTGGTTCCGTCAGGCGCTGGCAGGAGTGGGATATTGCGCCTGGTGATCAGATCCTCGTCAGCCTTGCCGGTCAGGGTATTCCTCGCATTGATGATGTGGTCTGGCGCGGTGCAGAACGTACAAAACCGACACCACCAGAAAACCGCTTTAACTCGTTGACCTGCTACTTTGCTTCTGATGTTTGTCAGGAACAGTTCATTTCACGCTTAGTCTGGCTGGGGTCAAAACAGGTTCTGGGGCTGGATGGCATTGGTGAGGCCGGTTGGCGCGCGCTGCATCAGACTCATCGCTTTGAACATATCTTTTCCTGGCTTTTATTAACGCCAGAGCAATTACAGAACACGCCGGGGATCGCGAAAAGTAAAAGTGCGCAGCTATGGCATCAGTTTAATCTGGCTCGTAAGCAGCCTTTTACTCGCTGGGTGATGGCAATGGGAATACCGCTAACCCGGGCGGCGCTTAATGCCAGTGATGAACGGTCCTGGTCGCAACTTTTATTTAGCACGGAGCAGTTCTGGCAGCAGCTGCCGGGGACTGGATCGGGACGCGCCAGACAGGTTATTGAATGGAAGGAAAATGCGCAAATCAAGAAGCTGGGCAGTTGGCTGGCTGCCCAGCAGATCACAGGTTTTGAACCTTAGTGTCCTTCGTGGCTGTAGTAAAAGACCGGTAATCCCAGCTTAAGGCGTAGCGCCAGTAAGCGGGCAAAAAAGCCGAATACCAGGGTGGAGATAATTACCACATCATGGTTAGAAACATAGTGTTGCAGCGCGATGTACAGCACGGCGGAGGCAAATGAGACACCGGCATACAACTCTTTCTGGAATACCAGTGGGATACGTTTACAGAACATATCGCGCAAAACGCCGCCAAACACGCCGGTGGTTACCGCCGCGACAACGGCAATAATTGGGCCGTGCCCCATATCCAGTGCAACCTGTGCGCCGATGATAGAAAAGACCACCAGTCCAAGCGCATCGAGCACCAGAAACACTTTGCGCAGGTAAGGCATTACAGGAGCAACGATAGTGGTGAGTACTGCGGCGGTAGCGACGATAATCACATATTCCGGGTGTTTGACCCAGCCGAGCGGATAGTGGCCCAGCAGAATATCGCGCACTGACCCTCCGCCAATTGCGGTGGCGGTCGCAATAATAATTACGCCAAATGTATCCATGCGGCGTCGCCCGGCCGCCAGAGCCCCCGTCATGGCTTCGGCAGTAATGCCAACCAAATACAAAATGTGTAACAGCATGGTTCTCTCCCTAAAAATCTGTCTGGCAGGGTAGCGATTTGTGCGTATTGTCACGATTGAGATTTTTTAAGGTGAGAGGAAATTGATAACTTGTAGTTATGTGAAATCGCTATTTTCTGTAGCGTAGATGCATTCTTCTGACTTCTTGTCTGAGAAAATGCATAAGAAAAAATAGGTTAAAATTGAGGGGTGGAAAAGAAAGGTGCAATGTTTAGCCATTGTGTTCACCGCACCTGGACTTTGGCTTACGCATCGGGTATCTCAATCAACAAAAAGAGTTTTTAGTTTCTGCTATTTCTTCTCTGTAATTTTTACACTGTTTTCCAACTGCTTGATGCTGACCTGCGGGGTCGGCAACTCCTCAGGCATGGTTCCGCCAAGTTCCTGAATGGTTTGCATCACCTTGCTACCCACGTCAAAGTGTGTGGTATTAGCTTGCTGTTTTGAATTCACGCCATCCCGCTTGAGTTTTTCTTCTGTTTGGGTAGCTCGAAAGAGATTAGCCGCCAGTTCTGTTGAACCCATATGATCCAGGATCTTCTGATTCTTTTTCAGCCCCTTCCGCTGATGAATAGCTTTCTGATCTAATCCACCATACAGCCCCTGGTAACCATGATTCTGAAATATGGCGAAATCAGTAGCTGTCGCTACCCCAGCTTGCTGTGCTGCCTCAACCAATTGTTTGTTATGTTCTTTCAACTCATTTCTCAGAAACAGACGCTTTTCGTCTTCACGAAGTTGCTTAAATGCTTCATCGTCAGCAAGCTCCTGCCGTCGGGTCTGGATAGCAAAATAAGTCTGCCCTGCCGCAATGACCGGTTTCGCAGGGTCGCCGTTTTGTACTACCAGGTAACAGGCATAGCGGGAGAGTACGATGTCTTTTAATGCTCTTTTGGCATTTGAGCCAATTTTGACCATATCGAGGATCTCCTCGAAATGGTCATCAATTGTGTGACTGAACCGCCCCGGGTTTCCTGGAGAGTGTTTTATCTGTG
>UMEO01025663.1_pt1 | contig 23566 bp, 26 predicted proteins | sample 1964781 | NCBI WGS metagenome assembly UMEO01 (sample SAMEA4836023, study PRJEB28245) | human gut metagenome | biome: gut microbiome; material: fecal sample | place: Denmark | collected 2008 | reverse complement strand
GTACTCCCATCCCTTCTTCTACCTCGGTAGACACAAATGATCAGAGTACTATGGATGGTACAGATCCAGATGAAAGTATAGAAATACCCGCAGCCCCAACTAGTGCTTCTCCCGCTACAAGTGTTGCTCCTTCGATGTCTACTCCTTCTCCAAATACTCAGGCGATACAGGATACTTCTACAACTCAAGTTTCTGCTCCTAAGGTTGTTCAAAATGAGGAAGCTCCTGTTACTTCCGGTTCTTCTAGTAAAGAAACTGCGATTGTACCTGTTGGTAATAATCAAATGAATGCAGGTAATGCTCGTAATGCCAGTCGTTTAGAAAGTGATTTATATGCTTTGAATTTAGGTCTTAATGGTGATTATTAAAAATGGCCGAAGTCTTTAACAATAATTTGCAAGAATTTCTTGGGAATCTTGTGAAAGATGAACAGACTTCTTTTTTCACTAGAGATACTTTGAAGGATTTAACTTATAAGGATGAAAGTGAGTATCAAGATTCCCAAGCTTATAAGGATTTAAAACATAAAGAATCTAATAATTATTTTGCTGACTTATTAGAGGTTGTTTTATTAAAAGCCCATCAATTTAGGAAAGAAACTCTTTTAAGAGAAGCTATTCTAAAAGAAGAGATGGATTTTCAGGGAGAGTATTCCTTGGTTTATACTCAAGCAGAGTATGAAACCAATTCTCTTGCACAAATCCAAAGTATCAATGGTAAAGAGGGAGAAGGTTTTTTTAAAAATCTGGTTTCTAAATTTTTAATAGGTTCTCTTTTAACTAATGTTATAAAGACTTTAATAGTAACTCCTGTTAAGTTTGTATTTAAACAGGCTTTGAATTTTAGTTCTCTTGTTTTAAAAACTTTTTTAAGAACCGGAGTAGGACAATATATTGGAAAGGTTTTTACTCTGGCTCGACAAGTTTTAGTACGATATACAAGAGTAGCTGCGGTTTCTAAATTCTTTGTTCAAAGTGCTTTAACCGTAGGAAGGTATATTCTTACAAATCCTTATGCTTTAGCTGCCCTAGGTATTCTTACTTTAGCTGGGGGAGGTTATCTTTGGTACAGAAGCCGGGAGGAAAAAGAGGGAGCTCCTTATGAAGAAATAAAAGAGGAAGTTCCTACTAAGAAAAGGGTTTTTAAACCTACTGAACCTGTTGAATCCTCTCCTATTCAAAAAGAGAAAGTTTTTAAAAAGCCTCAAACTTATGCTCCTTCTACGGATGGTGAAGGACCAAAGACTCCACAAGAGGCGGGTAGGAGATATGATAAACCTTCGCCTGAAATTTTGATGGCCATGAAAAAAGCAGCTCAAGTAACTAATGTTCCTTTAGATTGGTTTATAAAAATGGCTTGGGTTGAATCTCGATTTAATCCAAAGGCGCGCCCTTGGTCTTCTAGACAACAAAGATTTTTATCTTCTGCTGGAGGTCTTTATCAATTTATTGACAGTACTTGGATCTCTATGTTGAAAAAATATGGAGAAAAGTATGATGTTCCTATTACGGCTTCTCGGTATGATCCTTATTATAGCTCTATTATTGCAGGTGCTATGTGGAAAGGAGAAGAACAAGAAAACGTAATTGACACCTATATTGCACATAACTTAGGTTCTGCTGGTTTGAGGAAGTATAAGCGGGCTTTGGCTTTATATCCTAATACCCCTGCTCCTAATGCTTTATCTCGATTGGGTTTATCTTCAGGGGCTTGGCAAAACAATCCACAGTTTTATTTTATAGGAAATAAGCCTTTGACTATGAAAGAGTCCTATGCTAAATACGCAGAAGCTTTAAACGGAGGAACAAAAGTTCTTGCTATGGTAAATGAAACTCCTAATACGGCTTCTCAAATTATTGAAAAACCTGTAGTAAAAGAAAAGGAAAAGAATAATACTATCCTTGCCTTTAATTCTCCTAAGAAACCAATTCCCCAAATGCCTGAACCGGTTATGTATAATGGAATATTAGTAAATTAGGTTTTATTATGTCTGAATTTTCCCCAAAACCGAGTGGTTCCCATGAGGTTATTATTACAAAAGAATACGATGATGGAACCCCTCCTTTAGTTATTCGTAGTTATTTACCGGAAGATTTTTCTTTCGACTTGGTTGCAAACTATTCCGAGCCTTTTGGAGATGTAACCAGTGATTTAGCTTCTAGTGGTGTCAAAGCGGGTTTATCTGCTACCACTGGAAGATCCTTAGTATTTTCTGCTTTAACCGCCCAAGTTTGGACAGGAAATGAGGCTCCTGAATTTTCTTTGGGTATATGGTTTGAAACAGAAACCGATCCTCGTATTGATGTAAGAGATCAAGTTTTTAAATTATTAACCCTTATAGCTCCTTCTAATGATACTGCCGCTGGTGGTAACTTAAAAGGGCCGGGTACTGTTTTTAGACTTCCTAGTAATGTAGTTATTCGAGAAAAAGAAGCCAAAGAAAAGGGAGCTACAAAAGAACAAATGAAGGATTCCCAACAACCTCAAAATCAGCAAGAAAATACTCCTGTTATAACAGATAAAAGAGTTTGGGAAAATAGTATAAGTAATGGAACGGTTTCTATTCAATTAGGTAGATATCTTTTCTTTCCTAGAGTAGTAATAACAGGTGTTTCTCCTAAATTTGCTTCATCTATGGATTTTGCTCGAAAGATTCCTCAAAACGCTGAAGTCGAATTAAGATTTAAATGTTTGTTTGCTCCTACTATTGAGGATTGGCAAAACATGTTATTAAAAGGAGAAGAACAAAAAGGGATTACCGATCAAGGATTAAAACCAGACGGTCTTATCAGTGGTATTAAATCTAAGATTACCGGAGCGGTTAATGAGGTTGGTAATAAGATTCAATCCGGCATTCAAGATATTACTGGCAAAGCAGATAAATGGACTAAAGATAATCTTTGGAAATAAAAATGGAAACAAGTCTATTAGATTGGTCAAAATGTACTCCGACATATTTTGATGAATTTGGAAATGAAAAATATAATGTTTTCAAAAGTCCTTACAAGAATATTCGTTTTACTGTAAAACAACAAGGATCTTATACTATAAAAGCTGATGATATTGGTAAAATTGCTATGATTAGTTATCGAATTTACGGTACTACAGCTTTTTGGAGGGCTCTCTTAGAATATAATAGCTTAAAAAATCCGGTTTCAGATATTTATCCCGGACAAGTTCTTAAAATACCGGATAAGGATTCTTTGGTTGCTTTATTTTCTAATCCTCCGGAAAGTCAGGAAAATTCAATTAGTAATACTTTGACGGTTTAAAAATGGGATTTAAATTAAAGGATGAATTAGAACTCACTATTTATTTCAATGGAGAAGAATATCCTTTAGACTCAGGAAATTCTTTTAATGAATTGAGATTAAGCGAAAGTACTAAACTTATTTTACCAACTCTTTATCTTAATATAGTGGATTCTGCTAATACCCTTGTTGATAAAGGTTTTTTAGATGGAACTATTATAAAGCTATGTATTTTATCAAAAGGTAAAGTATTACAGGAATTAGAGTTCGTTTTATATAGTTATAGAGTTTCTTATAATGGTGGAGCTTATTCTTATGAAATAGATGCTTATTTAAATGTTCCTAAGTATTGGTGTGGAGTTTTAATGAATCCTTTACAAGGGTCTTCCTCTTCTATTATGCAACAAATTGCACAAAATTGTGGACTTGTTTATGAAGGAGACGTTTCCCAAGATAGAAGAAGCGTTTGTTCTTTAAATACTCCCTATTGGCAATTAGCACGTAAAGTATGTAATACCGCTTGGGGTGGAAATCAAGCTTGTTTCCATCATGGAGTTACTTTGGATAAAGTTCTTCGTTTTAAAAATATTATGCGAATATCTAAAGTTACTAAAACTTTAAAAGCTTTTAATGCTCCTGAAGGAAAAGACGAATTAAGTATTTCCAGTTATTTTTGTACTTCTAATTCTGGTTCTTTGAATAGAGCAGGTGGTTATAGAGAAATTTTGGTAATTCAGTCTGTAGTGGAAAATCCTGAAGTTATTAAAGAAATTTCTATTAAAACTGATTCTAATAATCCGGATGTTTCTGCCTCTATTAGAGATCAAATTCAAAGGGGTTATATTAGATTTTCTCCTATTTCCTGTTCTCTCGGAGATAATAACCTTAATAAAGGTAAATATTATTCAGGACGTATTGATAAGATTTTTTCTTATGATATTTCTATGCAAGGAACGGAGCCTACTAAATTAGCTTTGTTTGATTTAGTAGCCTTTGTAGCTAAAGGAAAAGATGAGACTCCTGATTCTGTTGTTTCGGGTAAATATATTCTTACTGGAAAAACAATAACTATACAGGGAGCGGTTTATTCTGAAACATATTTTGCTACTCGTATGGGAACAAATTATAAAAATAAGGAGAAATAATGGCTTTTAATTCTTTAAATAAAAATGTTTTTTCACAAGAATCAGGGAATCTTTTTCTTTATGGAATCGTTGTGGATAATAATGATCCTCAAGGGTTAGATCGTATTAAAGTTCGGGTACCCGAATTATATGATCCTGATAAAGGAGAAGTTCCTTGGTGCTTGCCTATAAAATATTCTCCGTTTGGCCAAGGAAGTAGTTGGGGAGTTTATGGTGTTCCTGCAATTGGCTCAACTGTATGTATTCAAATACAACAAAATAATTTTGAATATCCCGTTTATGTAGGAACTCTTTTAAGAAATCCGGGGGAAGGTTTTGGATCTCCGGATGTTTGGGGTTTTAAAGATCCTAGTGGTAATTCTTTACATGTAAATACAAAAACTCAGAGTTGGGATTTTCATCAATCTTCCGGTATTTCCCTTCACATGGAGAATGGAAATTATTCACTAAAAATAAATGGAAAATGTGATATTAATATTGGAAATGATTGTAATGTAATCGCTGGAAATAATTGTAATGTCAAGGCAAATTCTGTGAAGGTAGATTCCCCTATTTCTGAGTTTACAGGAGTGGTAAAAGCTCCTACTATTAATGCAACTAATTCTTTAACAGTCGCTGGTATCGAAATGAAGACCCATGTTCACGGAGGAGTTGATCGGGGTAATTCTTCAACGGACGGGCCCCATTAAAAAATTTTATAAAAAGAGGATTTAAATGGCGTTAACTAAATATCAAAAGGATATTTCTAATGCGGTATGGTTGGACGTAAATCCGAATTATAATGATAGTATTTTACCCTCTGTATTGCCTAATGCTCAAGCGGTTTTAAAATGCTCTTTATATGCTCTTTTAAATTGTCCTAAGGGAGATCGAGGAGGTATTTTTGAACCGACTTATGGTACCGATTTGCCATGGTATTTGCAGGAACCTCTTGATGATACTACGGCTCAGAGTATTCGAAGGACTCTTTATTTAGCATTCGAAAAATGGGAACCTCGTATTGATTTAACGTCAGGAGGTATTTCAGTAACTCCTGATTATACTTTACCCGGTTATAGGTTAAGGGTAACCGGTAAATATAAACTTACGGGTGAAACTATTTCTCAAGACTATACTATAGCAATATAATGACCCAACAAATTATTTTTTCAGATATAGATGCAGATGTTACTCAATTCAAAGAAGATTTGGTAGCAGCTCTATCTAAAAATCAAGCTTGGAAAGGTACTTTAACCACTCAGGTTGGTACTGCCTTAATAGATTTCGTAGCTTCTTTAGGGGCTTTTAATCATCAGGCTATTTTAAACGCTTTTGAAAATTGTTTTTCGGAAACTGCGACCTGTGACGATGCTATTCGCTCTATTGCTTTAATGCAAGGATTACGAATGACTCGTAAAATGCCTTCTTATATTGATGTTTCTTTATCTTGTGAGGTTAATGTTTCTATACCTGCCTATAGTCAATTTATTTGTGCTGGATATGATTATTTCAATAGAGAAGTAATAGATTTAACCAGTAATGAATCTAAACAAATTAGACTTTATGAAGGTACTGTTCATAAAGCTGAAATGTCCGGTTTATCAACAGAACTTCAGGTTTGGTCTCCTCCGGAAACAAACTTTCAAGTTTCTGATCAAGATGTTTTAGTATTTATTAATAAAGAATCTATTCCTGTAACCTATAGTGGTTTGTGGAATTTTAAAGGGTTACCTGCTTGCACTGATTTAACTTCTATGGAAGGAAGATTAATTATTCAGTTTGGTAATCTTATGTACGGTTCTTTGCCAAGCATAAATGATAATGTTTTAATAACATACTGTACTACGAACGGTAATGCCGGTAATAACTATGTAACTTATGATAAAGAAGTCTCTGTTGATGGATTCACTCAAATTACGGGCAAGTCCCTTACTAACCCCGCAGGCGGTGCTGACGAAAAAACGGCTTATACTTACAAAAACAATACAGCGTCATCCTTCGGTACCTACGGCAGCGCTGTTACGAAATCCCAATATCAGGCAGTCGTAAATACCTATCCGGGAGTAATTGATGCTTATACTCAAGCTCAGAGAGAAATAGATCCCACGGATTATCGTTTTATGAATGTAATTCGAGTAACTGGTATTACAAATGTTCCATGGGATGCCGTTAAAAAACAGGAATTTTGCCAATGGTGTCAGGATCAATCTATGTATACTACTCGTTTTGTTTGGGTAGATGCTACTCCTAGCGTTATTGATGTAGATTTGGAATTATATTGTTATAATTCAGCTGTATTATCCTCGGTAAAACAAAACGTAGAAGAAGCTATTAAAAAATTATTTGCTCCTAGGGCGGGTATTTTAATGACGGATTTTTATATTTCTGATTTAATTTCCGCGGCTAGAAACGCAGATAGTGGGGTTGCTTTTGTTATAGTTAATTCTCCCGTTTCCGAGATGATAGTAACTCAAGCTAATGCCCCTACTTGTTATTTTGAAATACTACCGGAGGCTGGAACTTTAAAAGAATATTTTTATTCTTATGGAGTTACCTTCATAGATAATAAGGGAGTTGAATCTAAAAAATCTAGTTGGATTCACCCTCAAACTACTCAGGATAATAATGCTATTAAAATTACTTGGCGTAAAAATCCTGCGGCAGTTAAATATAGAATCTATGGAAGAGAATCAGAAAATATCGGATTGTTAGCCGAGGTAAATGCAGATACTCTAGAATATACTGATGATGGATCTGCTGTTCCTGATACTTCTAAATATTCTAGAGCTAAAGATACTATTATTCGTTATAATTCTTTGGGTTCTTTGAACATAAAAGCCTATTTTGCAGATAGACAACAAAGAGTTACTAACCAAATTCTTACTGAGATACCTACTCGTTCTAGTTTAGAGAATAATTAAAAATGTCTACTTTTGTGATAGATTATCCTTATCTTGATATGGATAAAAATCGTAGGTTAGGATATCGATTACGTATAAGATCCATATTACCGGAATATATGAAAGGCACCGATTTTTTCAATGCCTTTTATGACACTATTGATGAAGTATTTGATAAAAGAGTTTATGATAAAACTCATTTTTTATCCTCACTTCGTAACATGTGGTTATCCAATCCCACTATTGAACAAAAAATTGATTATGGGGAATTATTAGATCTTGAGGATTGGAGTTTACCACAAAATGAAATAGTAGTCAAACAGCTTAATCTTTTAGGACTACAATTTGGGGAAAGTGCTTCCCTTTTTTCGAATAAAGATTTTATTTCTTTTTGTCGTTTTTTAGGAATGTATTGGTTTGAAAAAGGTACTCAAACTTTTATGGATTTCGTAAATTTTTGTTGCGGTACTAATTTCGTTCTAGTCAATATGTGGACTGAAGATTATGTAAATTTTTATGAGGAAGGAGATGAAGCTATAGGCACACCCTTATGGGAAGGGGGTAGTTGGTATCCTACTACTCATATTACTTTTGTTTCTAAAGACGGTGCTACTAATATTTTAGCTCTTTTTCTATTGTTTAAAGAAATAGCTAATTATAATTTAGTCTTAGATAGTATTCGTATTGAATTCAATATGGATATTACCGATGGTATTGATCCGAGTGGTGGAGATGATTCTAGTAAATGGGGAAGAACTTTAAAATTTTCTTTACCTTATTCTTATCATACTTCTTTTCATATTCATACCTACGATCCGGAAGAAGAAGTTAAAAGACAAATATTTGGTTTCTTGGGTAGCTACCGATATAATTTTGATAATTCAATTTTCGGAGATAATATGGGTAAATTCCAAGAAGGGTATGGAACAGTTTATATTGAAAATTCAACCGGTGGATATGTAACCGCTTATCCTAATGGAAAAGTACCTCCTGGAACTGAAGTTAGAGTAGATGCTTATCCTGACGATAAATATGAATTGGTTGAAATTACTTGGAATAATAATATTATTAAAAACGGAACTAATTTTGTAATGCCTCAACAGGATGTAGTAGTTAGTGCTTCTTTTAATAGATTATTATTACCGGATGATGTTATTTATAATATTCAAATAGAAATTTCTTTACCTAACAATTCTACTAAGGTAGTTTCCATAAATCTTTTAAGAGAAAATACTGAAGAAAAGCCTTTAGAAGTAAAAATACAGGATTTTCTAAAAGAAGAAAATTTAGGTTATTTGATATATGAAGCTCTTATTGACAACGACAATATTGCTATACAACGTAAAGAAAGATCTATAGTTCTTTTTTATAAAGAGCTTCCGGAAACTATTCCCCAAGAAAGTACTATTTTAATTGATGGAATTGTTACTACTATATAATTTGGAAAGAAAATGAGTACTCCTAGTTTTGTAATTACAGATGCCGGCCTTAGAGCGGCGTTAATGGCTAATGAAGAAGGTTTTAAAGTTGTTTTAAAAAAGTTTTCTTTGGGCTCTGCTTTCGGTTATTTACCGACTCCGGAAGATAGTCAACTGAAGGGAAATATTCTTTATACAGCTTCTCCTTCTGCCTATTCTTATCGTGATAAAAATACTATTATGATAACCTGTACAGTTCCTCAAAGTGCAGGGCCTTTTGACTTCGGAGAAATAGGTCTTTACATGGAGGATGGGACTTTATTTGCTTTGGCTTCTTGGGATAGTTTAATTACGAAATATTCTTATTTGGAATCCGAAGTAGCTTCTTCTATTACTTTTTATTGTTATTTAAGTATTTCTCAAGGAGTTTCCGTAGTTACTATTGATTACGGTGAAAATCCTACTTCTATTGTCGAAATATTAGATGTTGAAAGTTGGGATGCTGTTTTACCACCGGATGAAATGACTCAAATTGTACCTGAATTAATTGTACATGAGAATAATCCGATGGGAGATGCTATTCTTTTAACAAGAACCGCTTTTAATAAATGGTCTATAGCTTCCGGTTATGTACCTGAATTTACCAAAGTAAATATATTAGCTTCTACTAATTCTTATTTAGAAATTGGTTGTGGTGCTCCCGGTATTGATCCTTCAAAATATAACGTAACTAATGTATCAGGGGCTTATTTGATGGGTTTCTCTGACGGTACTTTTGCTCCTTTTGAAAGAGTAGAGTACCTTGCTTCTTCTAACAGACTAAGACTTTATTATAAAAGAGTAGTTGATACTCCAAGGGATTTAGTAAGTAATTGTGTTTTATATGTAGCTTCTCAACATAAACGAGTTATTTCTTTAAATAATTTAGCCGGCGGTATTACTTGGGATGATATTCAAAATAAACCAACTACTTTTGAAGGTTATGGACTAACGGTTCCTTCTAACGAAATTGGTTGTGTAAGTTGCGTATGTACCGAAAATATTCCGGTTGGTAAAATGATTGCAATGGGTCAAACCCTAGCTATTTCTCAGTTTAGAAAATTATTTAACATAATCGGAACTTATTATGGTGGAGACGGTGTCAATACCTTCAAACTGCCTGATCTTCGTGGATATTTCCTTCGCTTTGCTGACTACAACAGAGGTATTGATGTAGGAAGGAGAGTAGGTACCACGCAGGATGATGCCGCCCCTGCCATTCGTGGCCGTGTAGGCAATTTCTCTGAATATGTTAATAAAATCAACGGCGTTACTAACGGAGCTTTTACTTACTATGATTCCGGAAATAGACAAGGTACTCGATCCGGTAGTAGTGATGTGCATTATTTTGTGGATTTTGATGCAAGTCGTAGCTCCGCTGTTTATGGAAGAGCAGGAGAAATTAGACCGAAAAATTTCGCTTTAATTGGTGTAATAACTTATGCATAGGTAATTACTCCAATAAGAGCAATATTTTTAACTCGTATTTCCTTAGGAGATCTTCCATAAACGGGAGAATTTCTAGAAGCGTCAATGGCTTGAACGTAATTATCATGGTCGGTATCGCCTGAACCGATAAATCCCCTTCCTCTACCGGTATCTACGTAAACGCATCCGGTACATTGCCCTTGAAATTCTCCAGCAGTATAATTTTCAGCATAAAGTCCAGAACCTTGAATATTTGGTGCTCCATCATCCTGCGTGGTACCTACTCTCCTTCCTACATCAATACCTCTGTTGTAGTCAGGAGAAAATTTTTCGGGTATAATAGGGAAGAGAAGGAGAAAATATGAAAATTAATGCTTATGAAAGGCTAAAAGCTTTTAGGATTAATTCCTCTTATTTGATTCAATCTTCCTCTAAGGAGATGGAAAGTTGGGGAACTACTTTGAATAATCCTCAGTACTATGAAAACGTCATTTTACCTAATAGCAAGAAAGTTTTTTCTTTGTTAGGTAAGAGTGTGTTTAAAGCTTCCTTAGGTACTAATGAGGAAATATTTTTTATAAAAAATCCCGGAATACCTCAGTTTGCAGACAGTATGATATTTTTATCTACTGTAATAAAATCAACTTCTCGAAATAAGTTCTTTAAAACTGGTATTCACCAAAGTATGATTTGGAAATATAGTTCTTTCATGCCCGGTAAGGGTCTTGGTCAGAACTTTATTAAAGTTTTATTAAAAAATAATCCGGTTTTTCCCTTAATGTCGGATATTAAACAAACTTCTTATGGCATGAATATGTGGATTAGTTTGTTGAACGATATTTATAAGGAGTATGATTGTTATTATGGATTGTCTGCTCCTTCTGATAAGAAGTGTTGTATTAAGATAGAGAAGGAAAAGGATATTTATCATTATGCAGGTGATATAGTTTCAAACGTAAATAAAGCTTATTCTTTTAGACATGCCTTTATTGTTCCAAAGAATTATGATTTAAGTAAATGTTTGTATTCTGACATTCCGGTTTTATCTTGTAAAGAAGCGGAAGAGTTTGATTTATTTAGAATACCTAAAGAATTAAACGAAATTGAAACAAAAAGGTTGTATAAAGAGTATCTTCAGCATGAAGAACCTGATTTTTAAAGGAAAATAAAAATGGTTTTAAAAAAACTTGCATTAAAAAGAGTATTACAATTAGATCCTTATGGTAAATTAATTGGAGATACTTTAGCTCAAGAACATCCTTATAATGAGGGTGAATGGATGATGCCTGAATATGCCATTGATGTTCCTCCTCCTAAAAATATGAGGGACGATTTTGATTATTACTATAATCGAGATACTGGTTATTGGGAACAAAGAAAAAAGCCGGTTGAAAAAGTTGAAGAAGATCCTTCTTACCAATTATCTGATTTAGAAAAAGCTAAAATTTATAGAAATAATATTTTAGATAATTATACTGTTATTATTGACAATATGGAATTTGAAGCCGACGAAAATAGTTTGCAGGCTATTCAGCAGTATGTAGAGTATGGAGAAGAAGATCCGGTCAAATGGGTATTAAAAAATAACGAGGTTAGGGAAGTATCGAAGGAAACTTTAAGAAAAGTTTTGTCTAAAGCAGTTACTTTTAAAACAACTCAATGGTCTAAAGTTGTTACTCAAGAAAAAGAATGGGCTAAGCTAGGTCAAGAAGTCTTAGAGGAAAATAAGTAGTTAAATAAGTAGCAAATTCATATTAAAAAGGCTCCAAATTGGAGCCTTTTATTTTTAATCCCATAATGGGTAACCCTTAAGGCTAAACCCTAATAGTATAATAAATTTTAATTTCGTAAGAGCAATTTCGAGCTCTTACCAAAATATTTATATTAACAGGAGATCATATTATGACAGACGTTTCTTTACTTCCTACTACCGGTCTTGTTGGAACAGGTTGTGGTTGGGGCAATGCAGGTGCTGCCGCTTTGGGCGCTTTTGTTGGATCTTGGTTTGGCAATGGCTGGGGGAGGCAACGGTTTTAATCGTGGTGGATGCGGTTGTGGTGAAGGTATTGCCGCAGGTGCTTCTGCTTGGGGTACAAACCTTGTTATGGATAATCTGAATCAGCTTCAGAATAGTGTCGGTCAAGTTAATGCCGGTATTAACAACCTTGGTTTAAATTTAGTTCAGGGACAGTGCGCTGTTCAGCGTCAAATCGGTGATGCGGCTTATGGTGTTCAGAACTCTCTTTGCCAAGGTTTTTCAGGAGTTAACGCTACCGTTAACAGCACTACCTCTCAGCTAATGAATGCAAACAATCAGGGTTTTGCTGGATTGAATGCTACTATTAATGCAACTAACGCTACTACTAATAACTATCTTGCACAAGGTTTTGCTGGGTTGAATACCGCAGTGCAGGCTAACGGTTATGAAAGCAGATTAGCTGTTAAAGACCTCGCCGCTCAGAACGCAAGTTGCTGCTGCGAAATTAAAAACGCTATTGCTGTTGATGGAGCTGCTACTCGTCAGCTTATTCAGAATAACTACATTAGCGAACTGCAGACTAAACTTTGCGACGCTAAGAGCAAGATTGCTACCCTTGAAAGCAATGCTTTTACTTCTGCGTCTAATCAGGCTCAGACTGCGCAGATTGTTGGTGCAATTCTCCCGCATATTCTTAGAGACACAACTACTACGACAACTCCAGCCGCTTAATTAGTTAGTACCTTCCCCGTAAAAGGGGGAAGGAAACCTCACAGGAGATATTAGATGGTTACACAGATTCAAGGTCAACGTGCAAAAGAGCTTATTACCGTAAATGGTATTCCTTATAGATTGAAAAAGGACGCTACAGATCCTACTGGTTATTTTCCTTATGAAAAAATGAGTTGGATAAATGCAGGATGCGACAAAATAGGAGAAAACGCCTATTGTTGTTGGATAGCGGGAGTAGTTCCTCCTGCTATGGGTAGTTTAGAAAAACCTGTATCTGTGTTTGCACTTGGTTTTAATTCGTGTGCTGTTCCAATGTCTCCTGCCATGCTGTCTAGAGAAGATATGGAAAGAATGCATTTTTATACGGCTGATTATTCTGATACTGCTAGGAGTTTTGTAGAGCAATTTTTAGGAATGCAATCTTCTTCTCCTTCTCAGCCTAATAGAGAAGTGATGTCGCCTTTCCCTAATTTATCTGAACAAAAACCTACACAATCAACTATGCAACCGCATGTAATGCCTTCCCCTATAAACCATAAGGAGTTTTTAAATGAGCAAGGCAAGTGATGAGATTATCAAAAAGAGTAAAGCAATCAGAGAAATAAATGATAGTCCTATGTCTATTATTCAAGGAATTATTCCTGTAGTCATGGGATATGTTCAAACTCGACAAATAACTAGAAATGGTGGCATAGATGCCGCTGCCCGTATTTTAGCTATTATTGAGATGGCTGATGAAAAAGAAGTTCCTGCTCAAGCTAAAATGAGTTCATTTCCTAAAGACATAAAAAAGGCGGTTATGCCAACCACCATGTAATAAAAAAGGGATCGAAAGATCCCTTTTTTATTTTTAAATTAAATCTTAGTATATACTATATCTGAAATAGCTCCCCACAATGCCGTTAATCCGTCATGCGCCTTGGTAAGTTTATCAAGGTTATTTATTGGCATTGGAATATTCACACCATTTATAGTCCATTTATTCTTATAGTATGTAAGGTTAGCAAATATAGGGCCGTTATTACCATAATAATCTGGTTTGATTGTTAGGTCTATAGTGTATGTTTCTCTTGATTCGTCTATTTCTTTATCCGTAATAATACAAGAGTAATTACTGCATATTTCTTCAAGGTCATCCATAAACTGTTCTATGGTTTGACCCTTAGCAGAGGTTAATCTTTTCTTAGCATTTACTATCATAATATTTTTCCTTTAAAATATATAGGTATTATAAAACAATTAAAACCACTTGGTATAATAATTTCCGGGATAATATCTTCCCCAACCGGTTACCGGAGTTATGGTAATAGCGACGGCGCCTATGCTGCCGGAAGAATCTTTTCCTCCTTCTCCGCTACCATCTCCTGCAGTGTTTCCTTTAATAGTCAGGTTTTGTTTGAAAGGTTTAAACTCGTTATCTAAAGCATTTTGTAAATTTCCTCTTATTGTATCTAAGTATTGTGTACGGTCTACGGTTAATTGAATAGCGGCTCCTTGGAAATCAAAAGCTTTTTCTCCTTCGGCTAAATACTGAGATTCCAAAGCCATTAATTCTGCCCACATCAACCAGTATTCTCTAATTCCTCCTTTAGCATTGGTAAAAGTAAAAGAAGTTATAATACCATAAGCTCCATTGAATCTATCTGCTCCTCTTCTCAACCATGTTAAAAGACAAGGCATTGTATAAACAAGATCAGGAGCTCCATACAAAGTAGTTCGGGCTTTATTAACCTTTTCTAAAATATCCTTAGCTGCGGAAAGAATACTAGGATTTACTACCCATAATTTTTTATTTTCTTGGAAAGTATCCAATGGAGAAGAACTTAATGAATATTTAAAAATAACATCGTAGTTGTCTAAGGATACTGCTAAATCATGGGTATCAATATAACCGCCATATCTCCAGCCGGAAGAAACTTTTTCTCCAAAATTACTCATATCTTGTGAAGCTAAAAGTTTATTATCTTTATAAAGCTCCATAATTACCTTATCTGCAGGATATTGAGTAATAATTTGCATGCAAGTTTTAGTCCCTTGCAATTCTACCGTATCTTCTGTTCCTAAATACTCTGTCCCTTCTTTGCTTTCTATTTTAAGAGTTTCAAATTGATAGAATTTTTCTTTATTTAAAATAAGGCAATAACGAATTTGATATCGCTTGGTAATTGAAGTTGGGGATAAAGTCGAAGGAACGGTTATTAAGCATTTAGCTTCTAAAGCGTTGGTAATCTCGTTTTGAATAAGATCAAAAGAATTGCCGGAAGCTAAAATATTGGATTCAGAGTCTATTAAATCCCAAACAACATATTTTTCTCCCTCGAGTTCAATATCTTTAGGCAACGTAAAAACTACTGTCCCTACCGCAGAGTTCCCAGCTTGCATAGTTCCTAATAAATCCATAAAGCTATCAGGAGCTAATTTTTTATCTTCAAATAAAGGAGTATCATCTACTTGCATTACTATGGTAATGGGACTACTTTCTTCTATAGTTTTTATTAAAAAAGAAAGGCCGTAGGTAGTATGATTTTCTCCTCCAACAAACTTTATGAATAGGGTTTTTTCTTCACAAAAAAATTCTGTTTCGATATCCGGAAACATTTTAATAAGCTCTGCTTCCTGAATATTTTCTTTAAAATAAGAAAGGTCTACTTTAACTTGAACCGTTTCTTGTGGAGTTTTTGAAAAAATAAAGGTTTTCATAGTAAATTCTCATCACTTTTTATAAAATTTTATGATATTGGTTTTTTAAGAGAAGAAAATGTTAGCAGAAAGGCTTAAAACTTTATGTCAAAATATTTTTACAGAATTTTCTTTTTCAGAAAATAATATACATATCATTGGAAATATTTCTTATCATTCCTATTCTCAAAATGATCAGGAGGAACTAATAGCCCTTAAGCGAATTACAATTTCCTCTTTGATGGGATGGATTTCCAAGATTCTTTTTAAAGATGTTTACGCTTTAAGATATTTAAATTTAGAAGAATATGTTACTCCAATTCAAGGAACTTCTAAGAAAATATTTTCTATAAGTTTTGTAGCAAATCCTTTGCCTAAATACTCTCAATATTCTTATGTAGATAAATTCATACAGGTTAATGCTACTAAAATAATGAATTGTGATAATATTCAAATAGATATTGAATTTCTTTCTCCGTTAGAATAATTTTATTTTAAAAGGAAAAAGATATGAATATTCAATTAACTAATTATGGAGTGGAATTATTACAGGGTTCTATTCCATTTAAAATTACTAAATATGAATTAGGAAGCGCTTATAATTATAGTCCTTCTTTAGATGCCAGTTCTCTTGAGGGAGAACTTGTTTATTCCGGATCTCCTACTGATCCTATAGTAATAAATGCTAACACAATTAAATATTCTATTGCTTTAGGTTATACTGTCGGTGATTTTACTTTCGGTGAAATTGCATTATATGTAGAAGATAAGTGCGTAGCTCTTGTAGTTTCTGACAGCCCTGTCACCAAACAAAAATATTCTTCTGCTAAGCAGGGCAATGCTTTGGTATTAGATATTTATATTGGAATGACTGGGAGAAATTATTATGCTTGGGTAGATGAATTAAAAAATAGTTCAGAGTTTGAAATACCAACTATCGAATCTGTTGATTATCTCCCTCCTCCTTCTAAATCTTCTCCTAATTTTTATATAATTTCTGCTCCCAGTCTCGAAGCTTCTACTACTTTAGCTTATACTACTAATATAGGTATTTGGAATTTTGATGTATATCAATATTCAAGTGTTAAACAGCTTAAAATAATAGATTCAACTTCTACTTCTATTACTTTTGATTTTGGTAATCTTTCTAAAGAAGAAATTCGAGCATTATCTCCTAAATACTTTGGGGAGAGTATTGTTCAATTTTATGTTTCTTCTATTCCGGGTATTTGTAGAAATATTTTACAGACTATTCAGGATGAAAAAGGTTTAACCGTTTATTTTGCTACTCCTTTAGCAAAATTACCGAATAAAGAAGATACTGTTTTAGTTTATGCAAGAGTAGGTAATTCTTTTGTAGAAGATTTTGAATTACCTGTCGCCACTTCTACTACTTTAGGCGGTATTAAAGTCGGAGAAGGATTGCAAGTATCCTCTGATGGAACTCTTTCTAGTTCTATTTCTGAAAATGAAATTAATAATTCTATTAAAAAATTATTAGGAGTTCCGGGAGGAATTGCATCTTTAACTGAGCTTCCTGAAAATGCTTCTGAGCAACAAGAGTTAGAGTCTACAAGACTGCCTGAAAGAAATCTCACTGTAGGCGCTCTTTATATGCCTGAGGGCACGTGGGATGCCTCTACAAATTCTATAAACGGTGATGCTAGTTATAAGTTAGTTTCAGGCGGAAAAATAATGTACAAAAAAGCGTCTACCGTTTATGTGCCCTATGCATGCAGAGGATACGTTTTAGAAGTAGGCGTTTCCGGTAATACAGAAATAGATGGAATTTCCAACTGGCAAGCTGGCGATCTTATTCTTTCTACAGGTAAAGTTTGGAGAAAAATTAGCGGTTCTCAAGGAGGAATTAGCGGAGGATTATCAATACCCAATAAATCAGGTCTTGTATATTATGAAAGTAGCAATCAATCTACTAGAGGATTAGAAATTAAAAGTAATTCTCTTGATGTTTCTATAGATACTAACATAAATATAGAGTTACCTGAAAACGAAAGTATAACGCCCGGAATTTATTCGAGTGTTATGGTTAATAAAAACGGAATTATTATAGAAGCCTCTAATATAGTAAGAGGCGGTAATTTTTAAGGAAAATAAATGGCAGAAAACCAAACTATTATTCTCAAATACTCTGCAACCGCAGGTAATGTTCCAACACTTGCTAATTTAGTACGCGGTGAACTTGCGATTAACTCTGCAGATGGTAAATTATTTATCCGTAAAGCAGGTGCTACGGAAGCCGATGATACTATTATTAGTATTAACGTAAAAGATCCTTCTCTTGGTACTTTAGGCGGAGTTGTTTTAGATAGTGTTTCCTCAGGTCAAGCTCTTGTTTATGACGGTACATCTTCAGAGTGGAAAAACGTTACCTTAGCTTCTACTCATATCAGCGACTTTGAAAACGCCGTTAAAACAATTATTGCAAGCGAGTTAGGAAGCTCTACAGATTTTGTTACTGTAACAGGTGATCAGGATATCGATGGAGTTAAAACTTTTACTTCTATTCCTAAAGTTTCTGCCGCTCAGACTATGGAAGGCGGGGATACGGAAGTTGCAAAACTTGGTCTTTTAAAAGAACAAACTATTTATACTGATACTTCTGAAACAGGAGCAACTGTTACCGTTGGTGGTGTTGCTAAGGGTAAGAAGTATGCTAATACTGATATTATTCAGGTAATTGATGATATTTTGCATCCTTATGTTGCACCAACAGGTGTTTCTCTTACAATGACCGCAACAGGCGGTACCTTTGAAGCAGGTACAACTGTTCAGGTTACAACAGGTACTGTAAAATGGACAAACGGTTCTCAGCTTATTTCTAAGGCCGAAGTTCTTCAGGGAAGCACCGTTGTTGGTAGTGCTGATCTTTCTGCTTCCGCTACAACTTCTACAATTACGCTTACTAACCCAATTTCTGTAACATCAAATACTTCCTTTACAGCTCGCGTTACCGATGCTACTAAGACAACCTCAGGTGGTAATGTCGGATATTCCTTTGTATATCCGTTCTATTGGGGTGTTGTAGACGCAGATGTTACGGCTCCTACTGCTGAACAGGTAGCTGCTCTTACTAAGGTTGTTCAGGCTAAGGGAAATAAAACCTTTACATATACTACTAATGGACAGAGAAAGGTAGTCGCTTATCCCAAGGCTTACGGTACTTTGAAGAAAGCAATCGACCCGAACGGCTTTGATAATATTGATGCTATGGTTCGTACCGAAGTTTCTATTACTGGATTAGATGGTACTGCTCAGGCTTATTATGTTTATACAAGCTCAGGCGTTTCCAGCATTACTGAAGCTTATACATACTCTTTCTAATTAGTTAATAGGAAAATAATAAATGGCAAATATTGAACAAAGTATTAAAGTTGGTAATGGTTTTGCTCTTAAGGCACCGTCACCTGTTGATTTAAAAACAACCGCTGCAACAATTGCTGAAAGAGATTCCTACGTTTCTCAGGGGTTTGGTTATCCCGGTATGATTGTTTACGTGGAAGCTGATGATACTTATTATAAGTATACGGGTTCCGCTTGGGTTAAGTTCTTAGGAGAAACAGCGTCTGCCTCTGAAGTCGTTAAACTTACAGGCGATCAAACTATTGATGGTGTAAAAACTTTCAATGACGCTCCTAAGATTGGTATAAAAACGGTTACTACAGTTGAAGATGTCGATACGGCGATTTCTACAAAGCTTACTACAGAAATCGGTACATCTATTCAGGCTCATCACGATAACTTAGATAAATTAAGCGCTTTATCTGCAAATGGTATTGTTGTAAAAACAGCTGACGGTTTTGTAAATCGTGCTTTAGAGTCTGATTCTCTTACTATTACAAATACCGATGGCACTGCAGGTAATCCTAAGATTGAACTTAGCGATAGCGGCGTAACCGCAGGTGATTATACCAAAGTTACTGTTGACGCTAAGGGTGTTGTTACTGCAGGTTCTAATCCTACAACTTTAACAGGTTACGGAATTACCGACGCTGTTAGTAAAGCAGGTGATACTGTTACAGGTAAATTAACATACTCAGGCGTTGACGAGACTACTTTTGCAAATAATGATCTTGTCACAAAACAGTATGTTGATAAAATCGCTGAAGGCCATGTTCCTCATGAAGCTTGTGAGTATGCATATACTACTAATATCGAAGGTACTTATGCTGACGGTAGCGATTCCGCTCATCCGGGTGTAGGAGCTACATTTACTCCAACTACTCCTGATGCTTCTCTTGCAGAAAATGACCGTGTTTTGTTAGCTGGCCAAACTGATGCTACACAAAATGGCGTTTACATAGTTAATGCTGATAAATCTTTAACTCGCGCTTCTGACCTTGACGGCAATCCCTCTCAGGAAGTTTATGCAGGTGCTTCATTCTTTATTTTAGCAGGTGCAAATAAAGGTGCTACTTTCTCTCTTGCTAATAAGAATGTTGTATTTGGAACAACGGAGCTTACGTTTGTACAAACTAATGCTCAGATTGAATACTCTGCTGGTGCAGGTATTTCTATTACAGGAACTTCTATCTCTGTTGAACAGGGTACAACGGTTTCTGTTATCGGCGGTAAACTTGAAGTTTCCTCGGGTACAGGTAATAAAGATAAAGTTTTAGTAGCTGGTGAAGATGGCACAGTCGCTACTTATAAAGAAATTTCTTTAAATACAGTTACAGGTACTCTTTCTGTTGCTAAGGGCGGTACAGGAGCTACTACTCTAGACGCTAATAAGATTATTTTAGGTAATGGTGCCGATCCTGTTGCTTTTGTTGAAAACCAAGAAGGCGTTTTAGTAGGAACCGCTTCAGGAGCTCCATCTTTTGGAAAGGCTAATCTTACTACCCATGTTGAAGGCATTCTTCCTGTTGCTAACGGTGGTACAGGAGCTTCTACAAAAGCAGGTGCCTTTGATGCTTTAGCTCCGACAGTATCTAAAGGTGATTTAATTGTAAATAACGGAACCGCTAATGTCGCTTTATCTGCTGGTACTAACGGATCTATTTTAGTAGCCGATAGTACTGCATCTACAGGATATACATGGACTAATGTTATTCGTGGCGGTACATTCTAATTAAAAAAGAAAATGGGTGAGTTTTCTCACCCTTTTTTAAAAAGGATTTTATATGACGGATATTACAGAAAATCCTAGACAAGAACAAGAAATACCGGTAATTCCTGTTACTCACCCATATTCTGAAACTGCTGGAAATATTCCTACACCAGCTAGACTTTTAGTTGGTCAAATTGCAATTAACGGCGCTGATAAAAAACTCTATACAAAAGACAGTCAAGGTAATATTATTGCGGTTGGTGGTGATATTAAATGGGGTTCCATTGCTGGCGATATAAATGATCAGACAGATTTATTTGCTGCTTTTGTTACTTTAACAGAGTGGAATAAAGTTGCAGATTTTATTGACGGTATTTTGGACGGTACTGTTAATCTTAATCCTGCTCCTATTACACCTGATCCTGTTGAAACTTTTGAGCAAGCCTTGGGAGAATAATAAATGGCAGAAAATACTACTGAAAAATCCCGTGACCAGCAAATTAACGATTTAGCAACAAGAGTAGCAACCGAATTTAAAAGTGTAAAAGCTTCGATTCCTAATACAAATACTCTTATCCCTAAGACAGAAAATAGAGGGGAACTTGCTGGTTGGCAGAATGAAGGAATTTTAGGGGCAGTAAGTTATACAGGAGAAATGGCCTCCTTTATCACAGCTGGTAGTCCCGATGCAATGTCATATAACGGTGGTAGTGTAACCACGTTTGAGGTTTGTCCTACATGTAAAGATAATAATGGTTATATGGGGGATTCTATTATCGGAAACATCTCTTGGGTGAAGACTTTAAGAATCGTGAATTTACCAGCATGCTCTATTTCGTTTGGTACTGAATTTACATGGATTACAGGTGAAGCTCCAACAATAGAAGTCGGAGATATAATTGTAATTTTTTGGAGCGGAACGCATGGTTTCTTAAACATTCTTAAAGCAAATCCGAGCTAAAGAGGTCTAAATGATTAAAAAGTATCTTTACAATAATAAAGAGTATTTATCTGAGTATTCTGTTCGCCAAGCTATTTGGAAAGAAGAACGCAAAGTCTTCGGAAAAGAACCTGAAGAAAACCGTGCCGAATTTTGGGAAAATTTAGGAGTTACTTATTCTGAACAGCCTGATCCTCCTATTATTCAGCATATTCCTACTTTAGAAGAAGAAAAGACAATTAAATTAGCTCATCTTAATGATGCTTTCCAGCAGTGGAGAAACGATGACGCTACTTTAATATCTTCTTTAGGTTTTACAGCAGACGCTGATGAGCGTGCAATGATCGACGTATCAGGTTTAGTTGCCTTAGATTCTCCTGCTACTTTTATGGATGCAGATAATGTACCTCACGAACTTTCTGCGGAGGAATTAAAAACTTTGCAAAAAGAAATTATTCAAAGCGGTAGCTATGCTTATCAGGTAAAATGGACTTTGCGAAATGCTATCAATGAGGCTGAAACAAAAGAAGTTTTAAATAATATTGAATTGACTTTTACTCCTGTAAATTTTTCTGAGGAATAGTTTACGCTAGTATATAAGGTATTTTAAAATGCTTAATAATCCAGCCTTGCTTTTATTTAGGTCTCTTGACGAAGACTGCCTGCACTTTATTGCTGGCACAAGTAAAACAAATTACCAGTTAAGTACGAATGAACTTGATTACTACCGAGTTGATATTAACGGGCACAGAACTTCGCAGCAGATAAATTCTTTAACTTGGAATGCTGGCGACAGGGTTAGGATTATCAAGAAAAAGAATTATGGGAATTGGTATAACGTAATTGGCTCACAACCGACCGACATGACCTATGTTGGAGCGCAACTAGAATGTAAATTTTCAGAATTAGAGCCAAAGCATTGGTTATCTCCGTTACCTAATCTTTTACCTGATGACTCTTTTGTAGGCTTAATAAGAATCTTTAATGGTTGTACAACCTTGCAAAGCGTATGTGATTATTTGTTTGTTAATATGCCCCATTCAAATAATATGGCTAGATTATTTCAAGGGTGTACTGCATTAACAACGGTGCCTGAGCATATATTTGATGGTGTTTACGAAAATATGCTATCAGTAGCAGGTCTTTTTCAAGATAGTGGGATTACAAGTTGTCCTAGTCTCTTTTATGAAAAGCAATACCCTGCTTATAGTAGTGCTCACGATATTTTTAAAAATAGCCCAATAACTAGTGTCCCAACAGATTTTTTCAATAATCTTATGAAATCAGGTAAAACTTATACTTATAATAACTGTTTTGAAGACACACCCAATCTTGAATCTGCCCCTCTTAAGTTTGTAGGTGGACAATATAATCCTAATAATTCTGCTGGTCGAACACAATTTCGATATGTTTTTAATAATTCTAAAATGCTTCAAAAATCTGGAATTGTTATTGATCTAACAGAATATAGCAACGTTGGTATTAACGATGATACTGATGGATGGAGTATTGTGCATTTTTGGGGTTATAACAATTCAGTGCCAAATCTAAAACCCTGCACGGTTAAAGTTAAAAGAAATAGTCTTACTGCTTCTACTCTTGAAAAGAAAAAAGCTTCAGGTGATATGACAAATACTTTTAATATTCAGTATGTTAACTAATGCACTGCTATTTTCTGTTTACAAAAAACAAGATCTCCTCATAATTAATCTTATAAACACCCTCCCGGAGGATATGCCATCTGTTTCAAAGGCACGTCCTATTATTTTGTACTATACAAACGACGAAGGGGAAATGAAATCCGTTATTTGCGAGGTTAATAAGGGTTATTCGTTTCCTGTAGGAAAAGTTATAGGGGTTAGAACTAATTTTAATCCTGCTCAATATAAAATAGGCCAACTAATTTATGAGTCTTCTAGTGGTATCGCGGATATATTAAAGTCTATGTCTTTTACGATGGAAGCAGGTCACTCATATCTTAAAGTAAAAATAGTTAATAGGTAAAA
>UMEO01007001.1_pt1 | contig 25133 bp, 28 predicted proteins | sample 1964781 | NCBI WGS metagenome assembly UMEO01 (sample SAMEA4836023, study PRJEB28245) | human gut metagenome | biome: gut microbiome; material: fecal sample | place: Denmark | collected 2008 | reverse complement strand
TGGTTCAGATTCCACTGTGTTTCCTGGCAAAGTCTTTGGAAAGCATGAGCTTATGCCATGTTGCATACTTCTGTAAAGGTTGGGAGAATGCAAGAGGATGCAAGATTGAACATGATGCAGCTGTTGCATACGGATTAGACATTATTTACGAGGAGTGAGAAGATGATTAAAGGATTTTTATTAGCGTTTAATTTAATTCTGATTGTAATGTTCTTGATCGGAATGATTTTCGGAGTAAAAACAAAAGAAACAGGAATGGGATTGTTAAGCGGATCTATTGCATTGATAATTACATTAAATTCCCTGTTCATTCTAAATTCGTAAGATTCTGTGAGGTGGAGGAAAAGGTAGACTCTATGACCGGTACAGGTAGATTGATACATTGGTTCAAATCCAACGCGGTGCGTATATTAATATAGGGAGTGAAGTAACTCTGTGCGCAGTGGTTCCGAATGGTAATAATCTCAATCATGTGTGGTGCAAATCCACACCCTCACAATCGCCGTGGTTTTCGTTCATTGCATGATTCCTTTCACCACATAGCGGAATGCTGTTAAGAGCCATCGCACGGCTCGTGTGGTTTCGTAGTTGGACAACGAGTGAGTTTCAGAACTGCAAATATGAGCTTATGCGTTGTTTGTATCTACGGTGATTGCTCATTATCGGTTAACGAAAAACTCTTGTGTTAGTAGAATGTGCAGATTCAAAAGCACATGGCATGGTTTTGGTCGGTATGGTTCAACTCCATAGGCAATCATTGTCAGTAAAGACATTAAAAACAGAGTGGAAGTCTCTTAAAAAACTCCGGCTACCATATCGGCGTTCGCGAGAAAATGGATATGGAAAAAGGTCTGTTTCTGTCGCTCCCGACAATTAATCGAGAGTGCATACTAGTTACAGAAAGTGATCTTGTATCAATCCCAAAGCCTTGCAAGTGGTAATGCTGGCAGTCGAATGACAGGTATTGAGAAAAACCTATGAAGTCCTCATAGACATAAAATGGATAACCGCTCAACCGAACGCGGTATATAAAAACATAAGGACTATATGAGAAATAGTCTGGTTTCTCTGTGTACGTTGCAGAATATATGGCAGAGAGTAAAAAGATTCAGCAAAAATCCACTCGTGGTCGGTTTGAAGTCCTGTAATGTTATAGAACCGACAAAAAACTTAATCCAAAGGAGATAAGAAAAATTCAGTGATTGCAGTATTCTGGATGCTTTGGATATTCGCTAGAAGCAAAGGGTGGTTTATAAAGCGAATTAGTGTCAAGCATGGCACGATAAACATGAATGCAAGCCGGGAAGACCGGCTTTAGCCCTATGGTGTAATGGTAGCACATGAGACTTTGACTCTCACGGAACAGGTTCAAATCCTGTTAGGGTTGTTAAAAACATGATTAACTCAGTGAAGAACGATTTTTCAGTCGTGCTGAGAGACTCAGGAATAATAGGATTGTTGCTATCGGGATACTGGTAGTAACATCAACCGTCTGTGGCATGTGAATGTCATGGAACGCATAGAAACTGTGCGTAGCGCCGAGTCGTGTATCATCATAGAGAGGTCAATAGCAGAACCCTTGTGGTCGGCGTATAATAGACGCTTGCGGTGCAAGAATAACCCATTGATGTGAGTGAGGCCGTGGCTCACGGACTAGATGGGAAACACGAAAGAAGCCGATTTGCCTTGAATCCAAGAAATTGGAGTATAACACAAGAAGTTTGTGAAAGTAGCGGTATGGCAAATTATTTAAAATGAAAATAGTGTGGACTTGAAATCCGTGATTATAAGATATTTTCTGAAAGAACCGTGAAATTTATGGGTATCAATCCCACATGTGCTTTGACAGCGGTAAGAAGCATCAGGTCGCTCCGAAATGCTCAGACTTATCGTCGCATTGGCAGAATATGACTGGTTTATGATGAATAAGGGGAAACCCTAATCATGTTTTTTGTAACTAGCGAAATTTGCGGTTGTTTCGCAACACTACCAATTCAAAACAAATATAGTTTTTATGTCGTCGATATACACAACAAACCGCAATGCAGGATGTTAGCTCAGATGGTAGAGCACTGACTTTTAAACAGAGAGCATGGGTTCGAGTCCCATACATTCTGTTTGTCCGGCTCATTACCGGATAGACGAGCTCATGAGGTCACTGACTCGGCGAAAAAAATGAATGCTCGGATAGGAGCAACTACAATCATAGGAAGTTGTTCTTATCTGGGAAACCTCACAGAAAGGGGAATAGTTATGTGTAAATTTTGTGAAAATAAAAAGAGAATTGAATTTGATGATGGGAAAGAAACATGGAATATTGAAAATAACGAAAAAGGTTATGAAATGATTTATGCAAATCATGAGACCGGAAGATTGAAAAGTATCACTATTTCAAATTGCCCTATCTGCGGAAGAAAATTAACAGATGGAGAAGAAAAGCATATGCACGAAAATGAAGAAAAGTTTACAAAATGCGATAAATGCGAGCAATTAGAAGAGTGTAAGAAAAACGGAAAGGTTCTCAATACTCGATGGAGTTGCGATGATTTTGACCATTATATTCCAAACATAGGAACGTTTTGCGAAAAAAGAGAAGTTGAAACAGATAAATATTTTGAAGAACTACTTGATGAAGCCAAAAAACTAAACAACAGACATCAATCCGATTGCATCACAATCAATCAGCTTCAAACGACGATAGATGTGCTTGTGGATAAGTTGGCGAGATTACGGGAGATTCACGGATTGTAACCTAAGAGGTTTATGAGGAATGATAAATAAACTGTGTAATTTGTACATTAAGAGGAAAACTAAAAATTTAACGGTGATTCCGCTGTTTACTATGACATTTAATTACAAAAAGTACAAGGAATTTGGTAAAGAAAATAGTTGTATGTTGTATACACTACATCCGGATATTGCGCGAGATGAATTTCTGAAAGAAAATTTGCAGAAATGCGTAGATTACATAAGAGATAATTACGATATGGAAATTTTTACTAAAATTTGAAACGAGGTAATGAATTTGAATAAAAAAGAGATTCAGAAAAAGATTGTGGAGCAGTCTTGGACTATTGCGAAAGCGATTTGTAAAGGGAAAGATGTGGAATTACGGAAGTCTGCAAGTGGAGTGTCGGTTGCGGAGGTTTCTAAGAAAGTGGTGGAGAGATGAGTATAGCGAAAGTATTTATTTCTACGATATTGATGATACCGTACATATGCTTGTTAGGAGCCGTGACATTTAGTGCGGAATTTCCAGATGGAACAGAAATCTGCTACAACGGATGGATGGCATAATATATCTAGTTCGATTTTTGCTCGAATTTATAAAACGCGAACAGGAAATTGAAGAAGATATGTTTTGATAGTTGAAAAACAAATAAAATAATATACAATAGAATCAAAAAGAGCGGTGATTCTATATGAGTATAATTACTTTTGAAACGGCAAATATACCAATTTCAGTTGCAGCAGAAGCATTAAAAATGGATTGTCAGACAGTGAGGTTACTTTTGCAGAACAACCTAGTTGATTGGGGGATTGCTTTTAAAAGAGGAAGTAGTAAGAAATTCACATATCTGATCTATCCTAAAAAATTCTATGAAACAACAGGGTTTGCATATAAACCAGTATTTATAGCGGAAGAAGAAAATAATATCTAACGGCGTATCCAAGATGGAGGATATGTAACAAGTCGAAATGGAGACTTCTTTTATTTTTGAGTAAAGGAGGTCTCTTTCTTTATGTCTTTGGAACTTCGACAAGCAATTCAATCATACGAAAATTATATATCAGATAACGGAATAGATGAATCGGTCATTGATGCAATGATTGAAGCATGCAAAGTGGCATATCAGACAGAAAAAGATATTCCGTATGCGCTCAAAGTGTCTGCAAGGACGAAAGAGATTATAGAGAATTTTGTTCTAAATCTGACTGGTACGGACATTTGGGGATTAGAGAAATATTCTTTTGAAAACAAGGTCAAGTATGAAATTATAGACAAGTTTTATGAGGTTCTCTTGTTGGAAGCGCAAAATAAGATTGTTGACAGTGGTTTTCGATATTTAGAACGAAAAAGAGAACCAAAAGAACGATTTTACATGCCGAGAAGAAAACAATTATTGAAAATTGGTCTTGTTGATGCGCTGCAAGGAATGATTGATGATAAATACGATATTTTGTGCATGTCGTTAATACCTGGTGCCGGTAAAACCACAATCGAAAAATTCTTAAATGCTCTAGTAATTGGATGGTTTCCGAAAGACTTCACGCTTTTTTATTCTCATAGTGGAGATATTACACGAATGTACTATGATGGCGTATACGATATTGTGACAAACACGGATGAATATACATGGAATGAGATTTTCCCGGATTTACACGTTACAAGTACCAATGCGAAGATGGAGCAGTTTAACGTAGGGAAATACAAGCCATTCCCAAGTGTGCAATGTACATCTGTCGGAAGTAAAAATGCGGGTAAGGTTCGTGCTTCCAAGTTTTTACTGGTTGATGATATGATTGGCGGTATCGAAGAAGCGATGAATCCTAGTATTTTGGACAAGCTGTGGGATAAATACGCAGTAGACGCACGTCAGAGAAAGATACAGGACACAGACGGAAAAAACTGTAAGGAAATACACATAGCGACCCGGTGGAGCGTTCATGACGTTATCGGGCGTATTCAAAATATGTATGCTGGAAACTCAAGAGTAAAAGTAATTGCGGTGCCAGATATTGACCCGATTACAGGAGAAAGCAATTTTGAATATGAATATAGCGGTTTTACAAAGGAGTTTTTCGCAGACCAACAATTACTTATGGATGATATTTCTTATCGGTGCTTGTATAAGCAGGAACCGATTGAACGTGAGGGGTTGTTGTTCCCGGATGATAAAATCAGACGTTATCTGCATTTACCACATGGAGAACCAGAGATTATCACGGCTCAATGCGATACAAAAGGAAAAGGAACAGACTATTTTGTTATGCCTGTATTGCAGAAGTACGGAGAGGATTATTATTGCGTGGATTGTGTTTGTGACAATACCGCTGACTATGAAATGCAGTACGAAAATGCGTCAAATGCAATTGTGAATAACGAAGTGCAAGAGTGCGAATTTGAGCGTAATGCTGGCGGCGATCGTGTGGCAATGGAAGTAAATAAGCGTGTAGAGCAAAAAGGATGGATATGCAATATTACAGACGTTCCGACAGAGACAAACAAGGAAGCGAGAATATTTCAATGTTCTAACTGGATTTTACAACACGTTATATTCAAGGATTCGTCACTTTACAAACCGAATGAACCATACGGAGTGATGATGTCACTTTTGAAACAATATTCAGTTTCAGGAAAAAAACAGTTGGATGATGTGCCGGATGTTTTTTCAAACTTTGCTATACGAATGACAAAAGGAAACAGAGTTGCAAAAGCCGAAGCAATACATAACCCATTCAGAGGAGGATACGGATATGGATACTAAGACATATTTGCAGCAGATAGAAAGACTAGATAGAAAAATTCAGAATAAATTTTCCGAAATCGCACAGTTAAAAACGATGGCAACATCCATAACTGTTGCACAGAAAGATGTTAATGTTCAGACTTCATCGGATAAAGATAGAATGGGAAGTGCTGTTGCAAAGATTGTAGATTTGGAAACTGAAGCAAATGAAATGATTTGCGAATACATTCAAAAACGAGCAATGATTATACAGCAAATAGAAACTATTTCTGATACAAATATGTATCATATTCTTTTTAATAGGTATGTGATGATGAAAGGTTTAGGAACAATTGCTGTTGAAATTGGGTATTCATTTAAGCAGGTGTGCCGCATACACGGAAATGCGTTGAAGGAGTTTGAAAAAATGTATGGATCAATGTATTTAAAATGCGCTTAGCTTGTCCGTAAATGTCCTATAATGTCCACTAATGTCATCTAGATGTCCAAAAGTTGACATGATATAATAATAATCAGAGAAATAATAAATATTTTCCATAAACATAAAACCCATAAGTATGATTGGAAGAGGACGCGATTAAGCGTCCTTTTTTCGTGGAGAAAATTATGAAAAAATATAAAGAAAAGAAGATCTATTGCCCCAAATGTCATAGATCTGTCGGCACTTACGATGGACGATCAACCATCAATAAAGTTTGCAAATGTAAAAACTGTAATAAAAGAGTTTTGTATCACGTTGATACAGGAGAAACAGAAATTAAAAAGATTCCAAAAAGAAATTGTTCTTCTGGAATGACGTTTATTTAAGGCGGTGCTTTATGTATAACTATCCACATAAAAATTACAGACCGTTCTCTGCTATTTGCGATTGTGGATTTGGGAGAAAAATCATTTACACAAGGAAAAAGCAGATTACATGGCGAAATATCGTAGATGAATTGAATAAAGCACTTGCGATTCACAGACAGAATGCAACGGAAATCGAGTATCTTGACCGGTATTATCGTGGCGATCAACCGATTTTGTATCGAAAAAAGGTTAATAGACCGGAAGTCAATAATAAAATCGCTGTGAATCTTGCGTATGAGTTGGTGGAGCGTAAAACCGCTGATATTTGCGCAGAGCCAATACAATACGTTCTTCGTGGGACGGACGATAAGAAGTCAGACGAAATTTCATGGCTGAATGCGATTATGGATTCCGAAAATAAACAGGAATGCGACATTGATATTTGCAGATGGCGTTCCATTTGCGGTACTGCATATCGCTTTATCGGGAACGATGAGGGAAATGGATCGGTATTGGATGAAAGTGATTTTGAGTTATCTTCTGAAAATCCGATGTACACATTTGTGGTGTACTTCCCAAACAATAAACCGGCTTTTTCTTGTCAGATTAGAGAAGATGAAAATGGTCAAGAATTTTATTTCTGTTACACAAACAGTCAATGGTTTGAGATTTCAGAGGGAAAATTGAGAAGATTCGGGATAAATGGGAATGGAGCAATCCCGGTGATTGAATATCCGAATAATTCCCGGAGACTTTCTGATATTGAAATGACGATTTCCATTACAGATGCAATCAACACACTTTCTTCCGACAGAATCAATGGAATTGAACAGTTCGTTTCCTCATGGGTAAAATTCGTAAACTGCGAAGTGGATAAAGACAGTTTCTTGAGTATGAGACAAGAGGGAGCACTTGTTGTGAAGTCCAACAATGGAACTGAAAATAAAGCTGACGTAGATGTAATGACAACGGAACTCAATCAGACGGAAGGGCAAGTGGTGTTCAACGATTTGTTTGAACGATTTCTTGATATTCAAGGATTGGCAAATCGGGGCAATATCAATACCGGTGGTGATACTCAAGGCGCAGTCAATCTTCGTAACGGACATTATGATGCCGGACTTCGTACTGCTATTAATGAGCCTATCCTTAAAAAGTCGGAGAATATGTCTATCAAGATTATTCTGAACCGATTGAGAATTTCAAAAGGATTTACACTTGTGCCGAGTGACGTGGAAATTCACGTCAACCATAATAAATTGGATAACCTACTTACAAAAACAGAAGCCCTAAAAATGCTGCTTGAAAGCGGTATTTATTATAAGAGAGCAATTAAGACGGTTGACTTATTCAGTGACCCAGAACAAGTATCAACGGAAAGTTCAGAAAGAATGAAGATTCTTTATCCAGATAAGATAGAAAAACAAGAAAAATAGAAGAAACAGCTAATAAAGAAGTATCCGAACAGTAATCGGCTACTTTTTTATTTTATAAATTTGCAGTTATGCGTCAAATAGCAAAAGGTAAAAATCCAAGCTGATAGAACAGCGAAATCAAATGTAGATCACGGAGGTAATCAAAATGACAAGAGAAGAAGCAAGACAAAACTTAGTAGCTTTAGGGATTGAGGAGCCAAGTGAAGCACAGGTAACAAATTATCTGAATCAGTTTCATAGCAACCGACCGAACCCACAACCTACACCGCAACCAACACCGGCACCACAGCCGAATCCGACACCGGAGCCAACACCAAATCCAGAACCGGATGACAATACAAGAGCATTGCAGGAGCGGATTGAACAGTTGGAACGTGAGAATGTGCAGAAAGATATTCGCGCATACGCTGCGGAAAAAGGATTGACCGGGGAACAGGCAGAAAGTGTTTTGGCTGGATTTCAGACAGATTTAGAAGCTGCCAAGAAAGCGATTGACTCTATCGCACAGATTATTTCCGATAAAGAAACCGCAGCAGCCACAGCAAAAGAGCAGGAGTTGTTGAATGGCACTCCAAACCCTAGCGGTGGAACTGGAGGTGAAGATGAAAAATCAACTGCCGAAAAGTTAGCTTTAAAAATGTTCGGCAGTGATAAGAAACAGGAAAACGGCGTTTTATCGCACTATATTTAGGAGGTATAAAAATGGCACTTTCAAATATGCAATATGAAAAAACGGAATATGCAGGTGACGTGCAGATTTTAAAAAGAAAACCATTTGAAGCAATTGCAGCTACTCTTGATTTTTCAGCAGTAAATGACAAGACCACAAGTGGAAAAAAAGTTATAAAAGCAGGAACACCAATCGGGAAAACCGGAGCAAAAGATAACACAGCAACAGTTGTGGGAATTTTGCTACATGATGTGACGGAAGATAGACCGCAAGGAACACTTTTGAAAAAAGCGTATATCGACAAAGCGATTGCAGAGGAACATTCCGGCGTAACTTACGAAGCAGAGGTTATGACAGCACTTCCGATGATTGTGTTTGAATAAGGAGGAAAAGCGAAATGTTAGTAAATGAAGTAGTAAATTCTCAATCTATTGCGTTATCAGCAACAAATGACGCAAGCAATCAGATTCCGTATCTGGGGTTACAGTGGTTCCCGGAAAGAAAAAAATCTGGATTAGATTTATCTTGGATTAAAACACACAAAGGTCTCCCGGTAACTCTTGCGCCGTCTAACTTTGATGCACTGCCTACCATTCGTGCAAGAGAAGGGCTTAAGAAAGAAAAAACACAGATGGCATTCTTTAGAGAACAAATGATTGTTACAGAAGAGGATGCGCAGGAAATTGACAGAATCAGAGAAGAAAGCGATCCATACCTTGAATCAGCTTTACGCTCAATTTATGATGACACAAACACCCTTGTTCGAGGAGCAGAAGTTGTTCCAGAGAGAATGAGAATGTCTCTACTTTCAACCGTAGAAGGACATCCAACAATCGGAATCGAGAGTGATGGAGTGAAGTATGCTTATGATTATGATCCGGACGGCTCATACGCAAAAGAGCATTATGCTAAACTTGATGGAACTTCCATGTGGAGCGATTCTGAGAATTCAACTCCATTGACAGATTTAAACAATGCGAGAAAAGCACTTGCAAAAAAAGGTAGAATTGCAAGATATGCATTAATGAATTCTAATACATTCCAATATCTTCTGGATAGTAAGCAAGTGAGAAATTCTATTCTTGCACAGAATGCAACGGCAGTAATTGAAGTGACAGATGAAAATGTTATTTCAATCGTAAAAAATAGAACAAAATTAACTATTGTTCTTTATGACAAAATGTATGTGGATGACGCAGGAAAAGAACAGTATTTTTATCCAGATAATAAAGTCACATTGCTTCCTGAAGGAACACTTGGTTCTACTTGGTTTGGAACAACTCCGGAAGAAAGAACTGCAAGACAAGTTGCAGATGTTGATGTGGCAGTTTATGGAGTCGGAATTGCTGTTGCAACAAAAACAGAGTACGGACCTCCGGCAATTACTTCTGTAACAGCTTCCGAAATCACTCTTCCATCTTATGAAAATATGGAAAGCACATTTGTATTAGAGGTTCACCACGATTAATAAGGAGGAAAAGAGATGATTTATCCGTATATTGTCGTGAAAAATGGGAAGTGGTATAAGTCCGGCGAAAATGTGCCGGACGATTCAGAAAATGTTTTGGAAACAGGAGAGAAGACGAATTACACCAAAACAGAAATTCATCGTATGCCGGTGGAAGAACTTCGGAAACTGGCAACGGAACAAGGGATTGACGGTGCAGAGTATTTAAACGGATCAGACATCAAGAGACTTCTCATTGAGAAAATGGAATTATAGGAGAAAGAGGTATGGCGTACTCACGATTAGAACAACTTAAAATTCGGTTGAGACAATCTGATGTTTCGTTTGAACAAGAAGATGGGTTTTTAGAACAACTTATCTCGCAAGCGGAACAGGATGTACGTCTTTACCGAAATTATCCAAACAATTATACAGAGGAGATGATTGAAAAGGATATGAAGAAATTTGACAGTATCATTGTGAATTTGGCTTTGTATGATTGCAACCAAGAAGGAGGAGAGTTCCAGATTTCCTCTTCTGAAAACGGAACATCAAGGAGCTGGATTGACCGGGATAAAATTCTTGGAAAAGTTACTCCTTTTGTGCAGATTCTATAGAAAGGGTACGGTGATCCGATCATCTCCCGGCTACTGGGTTAAGTAGCAGACGATTGTGCGTACCATAGAGGTGAGTTCACCGTGATGGTGCAGGGATATGGCATTTGGCGGTGGTGGGCAGTCATATAAAAACAGAACTTGGAGGTGCATGATGGACACACCAATTACGAGAGCGGAACATGAAGAGTTCGCAAAGCGTATGGATGCGGAAAATAAGAGACTACATCACCGCATTAATGATGTAGAAGATACAGTAAAAAAAATACAAGACTTAGCACAATCGGTGGAACGACTTGCAATCTCCATTGAGAGTATGGCACAGGAACAAAAAGAACAGGGAGATCGTCTGGAAGTTCTTGAGGGAAGAGATGGAGAAAAGTGGAGACAAATTTCCGGCTACGTCATTACTACCATTGTTGGAATTGTGATTGGTTTTGTATGTTATAAAATTGGATTGGGAGGATTTTAAAATGAATGATAAGATGTATGACATTTTAAAATGGGTTGCCATGTACTTACTTCCGGCAGCAGGAACATTGTACTTTGCTCTTGCTGGGATTTGGGGTCTCCCATATGGAGAAGAGGTTGTAGGTACTATTACTGCAATTGATACATTCCTTGGAGTCATTCTTGGAATTAGCACAGCGCAGTACAATAAGAAGGTATGTAAGAATGCGACTACTGGAAAAGAATAAGCAAAATTTAAAGTACGCACTTCAAATCGGTGAAGTTCCAATTTACGAGCGAGACGAAGAGGGAAACATCATTTACATTGATGTTGATGGTCAGAAAGTTCCAGTAGAAACAGGAGAGACAGAAATCGGATATGACAAAACAGTAGATTTCCGAGGGAATATCGCAATGTCTGGTGGTGAATCAGAAGCAAAGTCTTTTGGTGTAGATATTAGCGACTATGATGCGATTCTCTTAATGGAGAAAGACAGAATACAGATTGATGAAACGTCTCTAATTTGGCATACAAGCGAAGTTAAGTACATAGATAAACAAAATACCATTGTAGACAGAAAGTCGGCTGATTACTCAGTAAAACGTGTTCAGCCGAGTCTTAATTTTACAAGGTATCTTTTAAAAAGGATTGTGAAGTAGCATGTCAAAAAAAGTGTTAAAAGCAAATATCTTTTCACCGTCCAGTATTCAAGAATTGCAGAAACAATTAGGAAATTACAAAGAATCTCTGAACGATAAATGCGAACAATTTGTAAGAGAACTTGCGGAAAGTGGAATTTCCGTAGCAAAACAGAACGTAGGAAGCTACGGGAAGTATATCACATTTTCCGTTAAGGCAGAACAAAACCAAAACGGATGCAAAGGGGTTCTAGTTGCAAGCAATACAGGAATCATTAAGAGTGAATGGCGAACACAGGACGGAGTGAAAACAGCAGATGTAAGTCCTCTTCTTATGGCTGAGTTTGGTTCTGGTATGAAAGCAGAAAATCCGATGAACGTTCCGGGAGTTGGACAAGGTACGTTCCCGGGCGGAACACATGGTAATGACCCTAGCGGTTGGTGGTGGATGGATTTGAATGGAGAGTGGCATCATTCAAGAGGTGTTACGCCTACAATGCCGATGTATCACGCTAGCCTTGAAATGATTGCAAAAGTGCAAAGTGTCGCAAAAAGAGTATTCGGAGGTTGATAAAATGCTTGACATGTTGGAATCACAAGTTTACACGAGGATAAAGACTCAATTTCCGAGTAAGCTGAAAGAAAAATACAAGGACATCAAATTTACAACAGAAAATAAAGTGGATGCACTTCCAAGATTCCCGACCGTTTACATACATGAACTGCCGGGGGCGGAAGTTGGTTCAGATTTACAGGGAGATACAATAAATGCTGTCTGGTCTTCCTTTCAGATTGAAGTAACCACAAACACAAAACAGTCCGAAACGAAAGAAGTTATGGATGAAGTTGTGAAAATTATGAAAAAAATGAGATTCCAAGTGATATCAACACCGGAATTTCAGAATACAGGCAGTACATATCGAAGAGTAGCACGTTTTCGGCGAATAATTGCCGATGGCGATATTTTATAAGACCGATCATAAAAAGTGATCGCTTACTGCAAAAAATTAGCGGGGGAAAGGAGAAAAAATATGATTGCAGGAATTTCTACATTAGGAATTACATTTGGTTATGGAGTTGAAACAACTGCCGAACAAAAACCAGCTAAATTTACAAAGCTTAATCGAATTAATTCAATTGGTGGAATCACGATTGAAAATGAGCAGATTGATGCGTCTGCGGTTGAAGATGCTGTTAAACGATATATCCGAGGGGCAGCAGATACGGGAGGTTCATTCCCTGTCGGTGTAAACTTCACAAGTGAAACAAAAGAAGAATGGAAAAAGGTTATCGAAGATTACGCAAAGCTTACAGGTGGAAAAAGAATGTGGTTCGAAACGATCATTCCGGGGTTTGAGGATGCATTTTTTGTAATTGCGCAGCCGCCGACAGCTCTTCCACAGCCGGAAATTGGGCAAAATGAATTGCTTGTCATGGAGAATAACTTAACAATTGAAGAGTACAAAGGAATGGAAGCAAAGGTGGAATTTGAAAGCCAAACCGAGTAGTGCAAATTCTGAAATGGCTGAAACAGAACTTGAAGAAACATTATATTAGCATATGAGTGGGGCGGTCTTCGGACTGCCCCCTCCGATTAAATGGAGGGTAAATAGGATGAAAACAATTCAGATTGGAAATGAACAGTATACACTTGAATATGGTTTTGAAGCGGCGGAAAACAAGGTTGTTGTGCAAAGAATGTTCAACGCGCTGTCTATGTCCTATATTGGGAAAAGATTGGATTTAGATGGAGACAACAGTAAATTGGACGTTGCCGCAGCGATGATTGACGGAACAGCAGATTTGGTATCAGATATGCCGTTCATCTGCAAAGATGCGTTTTATGCTGGATTACTGGAACACCATAATGTGTCCGTAAGCGAATCCAAGGAACTGATGAAACAGTACATGAAAGAGAATGGTCTGTCCTTTAAGGGGCTTTATGAGCAGATAAAAGAAACAATGGAAGATGACGGTTTTTTCGATTTGACGGGGCTGACAGAGATGGTCGAAGAGATGAACAATTCGGAAGAGACGGAAGAGAAAAAGCAGCCGAAGAAACCACAGGATCACAAACCGAAGTCAACTTCCACAAAATAATTTGGGAAGAATATCTTCCAAATGCTCTTAGAATTGGAATTTCTTACAATGATTTTTGGCATTTGACTCCGAAAAAATTAGAAATATTCGCAAAAACATACAGAGATTGCATGCATGACAGAGATTATGAAAACTGGTTGATGGGTCAATATAATATGAAAGCTTTTTCAGTTGTGCTTGATCAAATCTTATGTGGAATGAACAGGAGAAAATCAAATGCAAAATATTTCAAAGAACCGATTTTAAAAATGGAAGAAAGAAAAAGTGAGCCTTTATCGGAAAAAGAAATTCAGTTACAACGGGAGTTGTTTGTTGCAAAATTGGAATCTATGAAAACAAATTTTGAAATCAATCACAAGGATAACAGTGTGTCATAGCCTGTTATCCTTTTTAATTTGTCATTGAAAGGATGTGTGAGAGATGGGAACGACAGTTGATAGCCTTGAAATACAGTTACAGGCGCAAGCTGGAAAAGCGAATAATGCAATTGACACACTGATAACAAAATTAGGGACATTAAACACATCTCTTACGAAAATCAACGGAAGCGGTTTATCTGGTGTAGCAAATGGTGTAGACAAGCTAAGCCGTTCTATGCAAGGTTTAAAAAATGTCGGAACAGCAGATTATACAAGACTTGCCAATGGAATTGAAAAAATCGCAAATCTGAATAGCGGTCAGATTTATAAGGCATCTGGCGCAATCGTAAAATTCGGGAAAGGTATTCAAGGATTAAATTCTATTAATGTTTCAAAAACATCGAAGCAAGTAGCTGATTTGGCGAATGGAATTGCACGTCTTGGGTATAAGAGTTCTACAAAAGCAATTGATAATATCCCGAAATTGTCAAAAGCAATGTTAGAACTGATGCATAACCTATCCAAAGCACCTAGAGTCAGTCAAAATCTTATTGATATGACAAATGCTCTAGGGAGACTTGCGAGAACAGGAGCTTCTTCTGGTCGCGCTGCGAGCTCACTCGGAAATAGTTTAAACACTTATACGAAGTCTACGCACAAGGCTAGGAGTGGTTCGAGAGGACTTGCTTCTGCATTAGGTAAGATGTATGCAACATACTGGCTACTATTCCGCTTTGCTGGAAAGATCAAGGACTCAATCACTCTTGCTTCTGATCTTGTTGAAGTACAGAACGTAGTGGACACTGTATTTGGCAATATGTCAAGCAAAGTAGAAGAATACGCACAGAAGTCTATTGAACAATTCGGGATGTCTGAATTGTCATTTAAACAGTACGCAAGCCGGTTTCAAGCAATGGGTTCTGCAATGGGGATTGATACAAGTTCTATTGAAAGTGCTAATTCATTTCTAAACAAAGCCACTGGTGGATATGTCGGTCTATCTGACTCTATGGCAGATGTATCCTTGACATTAACTCAATTAACGGCAGATATGGCATCTTTCTACAATGTCAGTCAAAAAGATGTTGCTGAAGATTTGGCGGCTATCTTCACAGGAGAGACACGACCTCTTAGGCAGTATGGTCTCGATCTTACACAAGCCACATTACAAGAATGGGCTATGAAGAACGGTTTAGATGCGAACGTTCAGTCTATGTCACAGGCTGAAAAGACCATGCTGCGTTACAGATACGTACTTGCAAATACAGCATCAGCGCAAGGAGACTTCGCCAGAACAAGCGGTAGAATGTGTGCCGCCTAATACGGAAACGTATTATGAAAAAATCGAGCAAAATCGGTGAAGGCTAAGTTGACTTAACTAGAACATTATAGTATAATATGTTCGAGGTGATTTAGTGCGAACATATTATATTTATAAAGCCACAAATAAAATAAACGGAAAATCATATATTGGACAGACTATAAATTATAAAAACCGTCTTTGGCAACATAGAAGATGCTATGAAAAAGAAGATTGTAAATTCCATGATGCTATAAAAGAATTTGGTTTTGATAATTTTGAGTGGGAAGTAATTGAAACATGTGAAAGAAAAGAAGAAGCAGACAATCTGGAGCGAAAATATATTGAATTATTTGATTCGTACAGAAATGGGTATAACGAAAACAAAGGGAGCGTTGGAGGGCATAACGCAAAATCAATTGTCTGTTTGAATCTCAATGGTGATTTTATAAAAAGGTATGACAGTGCAGCGGATGCGGAAAAAGATGGATTTAATAATGTTAACGTGCTGTTGTGCTGCAAAAACAAATTAAAAACATGCAAAAATCATCTATTCATGTTTGAAGAGGATTATGATGCTAATGGAGCAAGAGAGTATATTAAGCCAGCTTCAACAAGCAGAAAAAAAGTTGTTCAATGTGATTTGGAAGGAAATTTAATTGCTAGATATGACAGTGTTCAAGAAGCGTCTGAAAAATCAGGAGCAAATAGAACAACAATATCAGGTGTACTTTCAAAAACATATAAGTCTGCGAATGGCTTCATTTTTGTTTATGAAGATGATTTTCCTATAAAAGATTTGAGTGTTTACTATAAAAAGAAAAAAGGTAGAAAGATAGCTCAAGTAGATATTAAAAGTGGTGAAATAATAGATGTATATGAAAGAATTTCAGATGCCGGAAAGATCCTTGGAGTCAATTACAAAGGGATACAAAAAGTAGTTGATAAGCCGGAGAGAACCGCATTTGGATATAAATGGATAAGTCAATAAGTTAATACCGAGGTAATCAATCAGATTTCGAAAGGCTGATTGACACCGTAACGCGTAGGGAGTGAATAAATATAATCTCCCCAAGAGTGCTCGACAACCATAAGACGTAGTGATACGTCTTATTTTTATGGTTGAAAATGTACGCTGACCTTATAGGAAACTATAAGAAGTATTGGATAAAAAGCCGATACGGTAACAAAGTGACATGGGCGAACCAAATACGTATCTTACAAGAACAAATCAAGAAATTTGCATCAATTATAGGAACTGGTTTTATCGCAGCGTTTAAGCCATTTGTTCAGACACTTAATAAAGTCATGGCGAAAGTCATTGATTTTACTCAAAATGTATTAAATGCACTTGGTCAGATTTTCGGATGGGAATTTGAAATCAGTGGCGGAGGGTTTTCTGATGATTTGGGAGAGGTATCTACTGATATAGAAGATTCAGCAGGAAGCGCAGGAGATTTAGCCGGAAATTTAGGACAAGCTGCAAAAAATGCGAAAAAATTGGTAACTCTTGGAATTGATGAATTGAATATAAACGCCCCTGATGATAAAAACGCTGGTGGAGGTGGTTCTGGCGGTTCTGGCGGCTCGGGTTCAGGCGGTGTTGGTTCTGGTGGAAATGGCGGTTTAGTTGCGAACTTTAAGCAAAACGATAAGTTGTTGGAAGCGTATAAGAGTAGTATACGAACATTGGAGCAGCTTGGTAGCTATATAGGAGATACACTATCAAAAGCAATGGAAAGCATTGACTGGAACAGTGTATATAAAAAAGCTGAGAATTTTGGAAGTGGACTAGCAAAATTCTTAAATGGATTGATTTCGCCTAGATTATTTTATAATCTTGGAAAAACGATAGCCAATTCGATTAATACAGCTTTCCACGCTGTAAACGCATTTGCGATTGAGTTTGATTGGAAAGATTTTGGAAAGTCGTTAGCAAAAAGTTTAAAAGGATTTTTTGAAAATTGGGATGCTGGACTATCAGCCGAAACCTTTAGCAATGTAGTAAGGGGAATTTTGCAAGCAATGACAGAATTCCTAGAAACTCTAGACAATGACGATACATTTGAGGATATGGGGCAGAGAATTGTTGATTTTCTGTGCGGTATTGATTGGGCTGGTCTTTCTTGGGACTTATCAAAGTTTTTTGTTGCATTAACATCAGCAATGTTAAATCTTCCAAACGATTTAGCAAGAGGAGTTGCACAAGGATTCGCCGATAAAATCTTCGGAAAAGGAACTATCGAGATTCCGGAAATTGCGCTTTCTCCTGCTAGCTTAGCTGGTCTGCAATTACAATTTAGAAAAATATTAGAATGGGGAACAACGACTGCGGTTTCGATTGCAGGACAATTTCAAAAAGGATGGTCAGCGACACAACAATCGTGGGCAAGAGGAGAAGGGTTTTTTGAAGGCGTTTGGACTGGAATAAAAATTACTTTTTCGCCAGTAACTCAGTGGTTTGGGGAGAAGTTCAGCCAAGCATACGAGTCTGTAAAAAATGCGTGGGCGTTTGTGGGAACATGGTTTTCGCAAAAATGGACAGATATTAAAAATGCGTTTAAAAATGTCAAGCAGTGGTTCAAAGACGTGTTCAAAGGAGCGTATGATGGCGTCACTAGCATTTGGTCTGGAATAAAATCGTTTTTCGGAAAAGTAGCCAATTGGATTATCAATCCGATACAAAAAGCGGTCAATGGAGTGATTGATGGCATAAACTGGGTGTTTGATAAAGTCGGTGCGAAAAAACCATTAAAAAACTGGACAAATTATCCGAAGTTTGCATCTGGTTCGAACGGTCTTCCAAGCGATACGATTGGAGTCGTGAATGACCAAGCTGGTTCTACTTATAAAGAGTTGATTGTTCCACCTCATGGAAAACCATTTATTCCAGAGGGAAGAAATGTCATGCTTCCGATGGAAAAAGGCACAAAGATTATGCCGGCCGGACAGACAAAAGCGCTTATGGACGGAATGCCGAAATTCAAAAATGGTATTGGTTCGTTCTTTAGTAACGCATGGGAAAAGTTTACAAATTTTACAGGGGATGTACTTGATTATGTAGAACATCCAAGTAAGATTTTGCAAATTGCAATTGATAAGTTTACGGATTTGTCGGGAGTATCAAAATTCTTTGTTCCGCTTGCAACTGGCGCGGTAAATAAAGTGTTTGACAGTGCGGTATCTTACATCGAAAAATTGTTTGACTCAGTAGGAGGAAAAGGAATTAACGGTGCAATTAAATGGGCGATTGGAATTGCAAATGATAATAAACATGGTTATGATCAAGCGCACAGAACTGGTCCCGACTACGATTGTAGTTCTTTTGTAACGACAGCACTAAAAAAAGCAGGATTCAATATCGGAATTGGAACAACAAGTTCTATGTATGGGCAGTTAATGACTGCGGGATTCAAAAACGTTGCAAATTCTGTAAATCTTTCTAGCGGAAAAGGGCTGAAAAAAGGAGATGTCCTGTTAAGACCGGGAGCGCACACCGCAATGTATGTAGGAGATGGAAAAATTGTACATGCTTCCATCAATGAACTTGGGCGAGTTACAGGAGGAAAAACAGGAGACCAGACAGGAAAAGAGATTGCGACAAGAAGTTATTATAATTACCCTTGGACATATGTTTTTCGGTATGCAAAAGGATTTAAGAACGGAATCGGAAGAATCGGACTTTCTGATTTAATCCCTCAATATTCTGTTGGTGGTTTCCCGGAAGATGGATTGTTTATGGCGAACAGAGGGGAACTTGTTGGACAATTCTCAAATGGGCAGACCGCAGTTGCAAATAACTATCAAATTGTCGGGGGAATCAAAGACGGAGTAAAAGAAGCAGTTTCAGAAATACTAGCACCGTACCTCTCTGATATTGCACAAAATACAAGAGAAACTGCTGACAAAGATTTGACAGTGCGTATTCAAGATAGAGATATCGTAACTTCTTATGAAAGAGGAAAGAGAAGAAGCGGATATTCGTTTACTTAAAAGAAAAGCATCTACGTTTGTAGGTGCTTTTCTTATGAAAAAATAAGGAGGTGGTCAGATGGCTTTATCATCATTTTTGAACGTAAATGGTTATGATTGGCCATGTCCGGCAAGAGGATTTTCTTGGACGATTACAACAACAGTAAATGGTGCAAGAAACGTAAATAATGCAGTAATAGGAACCAGAGTTGGAAGAGATTTATACAAACTGGATAATTTAAAATGGGTTGGTCTGTCGCCGAAAACACGTAAGATGATGTTGGATTCTATTAAACCGTTTTATGTGCCTGTTACGTTTGAGGATATGGCTAATCCCGGACATCCGATTACGATTATTATGTACCCAGGAGACAGAAAAGGAACACCGCTTTTCGTTGATAGGCTTACGCATATGGTTACGCAGGATGAAACATTAGAGTTCAATTTGATTGACGCAGGTAGGTGATAATATGCAAGCGGTGAGTGATGCTTATATAGAATCCATGAAGAGTCCGTTTAGGAATCGAGAATATATCAGAGCAAGTATAGGAATTATTAATTCTGATGCTCAAAATAATGCAATTGCAGATAAGACAAACGTATTCACCTATTTTTCAGACCAAAAGAAACCGTTTACGGATTACTCTGTAAATCAAGTTTATGCGACAGCAGAAGAAAACTTCTCCAAAGTTGACGGTAGTATGTATTTTCTTCCTAAGAAGGAAAGCGGATTGTCATATTATAACAACGGTATGGTGACAGAGGAGCTTTTGGGTGAAATTCGTATATCATTTAGTGGTTTGACAGCACTGGATATTAAAGGACTTACCATTGATTTTGGAGACAGTTACCCGACAAAATTTACTGTAGAAAATGAATCTGTAAAATACCAATACGAGAATAATAATCCAATGTTTGTTACAGAAGATGTATTTGATGGAACATCTTTTATTCTGATAAAGCCTACAGAAATGGTCAACGGGCAAGGTAGACTAAGAATTAGAAAAATTAATTTTGGAATCGTAGATTCGTTTGGAAATGATGAAGTTCTTTCTTATTCACTGAATGAATTCGTATCTTCCACAACAGAATCGTTACCAAGCAAAGACATTGAACTGGTCGTGGATAATCAAGACTCTTTCTATAATCCAGATAATCTTGAAAGTGCAATCGGATATTTGGAATTAGGTCAGGAAGTAAAAGTTTCTTCTGGATATGATGTAAGCGGAAATGGAGATATCGAATGGTTGCCGGAAATGCTTACCTACTTAAAAAGTTGGAATGCCACTGATACAAAAGTACAGTTCATTTGCACAGACTTATTTGACTCTATGGTCGGAACGTATTACAAAGGTCTTTTTAGAGAACAAGGAATATCACTCTATGACTTAGCTGTGGACGTATTTGAAGATGCCGGATTTAGTAGAGATAAGTATTATATAGATTCTTATTTAAAAGACATATTTGTATACAATCCAATTCCACCAGTGAAACATAGTGAAGCGTTACAAATAATAGCAAACGCCGGACGTTGTGCACTTTACGATGATCGGGATGGAAGAATCCACTTGCAAGCGTCTTTTAAACCGGATATGTCTATTTCTTCAAACGGAGAAACGAAGTATAGTAAGGTTTCTAACATATTAAACGACACAAAAAAAGATGCTTATGCAGTGTGCAGTAAGGACTTCTCCAAGGTGGATGGAAGTCTATTTTTTATGCCACAAAACCAAAGCGAATATAAAAATGTTGGATATGTAAGTGAGCAAATTGCTAATTCTGATGGAGTATTCATAGAGAATCCAAAACTAACGGTATTGTTAGAGTCTGGATTTATTGCCTATGGATTCAAGGTTAATTTCAGAAACGTTGTTCCGAAAGAGTTTGTAATACGCACATATTATGATGGAAAAGAAGTGGAGATGTTGACTATAAATCCAACAAGAGAAAATTATGATACGCAAAAGCGTTTTGAACTTTTTGATAAAGTTGAAATTGAATTTACAAAAGGATATCCGAATAGCCGAGTGTTCATTGATAATATAACGGTTGGCGATGTTACGAATTATCACATAGAAAGAGATGATTTGAACAGTTCTCCTGTTTCTTTGAGACAAGATAAAGTCCGGAAAATATCCGTAATAAGAAACAACTACTACAAAGATAATACACAGCAAGAACTACTGACAGAAGAGGTGGAATTAAATCCAACTGATGTTGAACGGACGTTTTATTTCCGAGAACCATCGTATGACCTATCTGTAACAGTAGAAGAAAACAATGTAATCAAAGCTTCTATTGTAGATAAGAGTAATTATTTTGTCAGAGTTAAGTTTACAGGAGTTACGGGGAAATCAACCGTAAGAGTAAGAATAGACGGAAAAGAATATAAACGGGAAATAAACAGATACGTGGTTTCACACAATCAAAACGGTGAAGATATAGAATGGGACAACCCATTGATAAGTACGGAATCGTTAGCAAAAGAGTTAGAAATGTGGCTGGCATCCTACTACTTAGGACGCGTAACATACGAAATCGACTGGCGCGGAGACCCAAGAGTTGATGCGAATGATTTGTTTTATTACGAATTAAAAGATGGAAGAGAGCAAATGATTCGAGCCTATGAAAATAGTTTATCTTTTAATGGTGCATGGTCTGGAAAAATAAAAGCGAGGGCGGTGGTTGTATAAATGATTGAGTGGATAAATCCAAAAGTTAATTGGACAGAAAATGATCGCTTTAATATAAGTGACTATAACCGAATCAAAAACAATTTATCTTATTTAAGAGAAAGAGCAAACAGTATCATAAGACCATTTTCTATAGAGGATATGGGAAATGACTTAGCGGAATACACATCTTATTGGGATGTAAACGTGTTCAATTCGTTCGAAAAGAACTTAGATATTGTAAATGAAAATGCGTACAAAATGGATTATGGGACAAGACAAGTTTTTTACGAAAATGGTATGTTTATAAAATATGACGAATTAAATAGGATAGAATCCGCCATGTTAGATATTTACAGTTGGATGGAACGACAATCACAAGGGCAAAGAAGATTGTCATTCACATTAGGTAGATTTAAGGAGGTAAGAATATAATGGCAAAACAAGAATTACCAGTTGATTTCAAAGATGATGTTTTACAAGCGGCAATGGCGGGTAAGAGGAAGTATAGGGTAATACAAAATGAAGATGGAACAATCTCGCTTGATGATGTCACTGAGTATTCACAAATAGGTAATAGTTATGGGGCTGCTCAAATGAATGCAACGAATATGGCGGTAAATGAAAGCTTTGACAAAAACAAAGTGATTGATTCTCTTGATGATATTGCAGCGAATGAGTCGGCGGGGTATGCTGCCGGCGCATTAGCAGTTCGTGAACTAAATGGCAATTCGTATGAATTACATTCCGACGGATATACACATTATAAAAAATATAATAACGGCATGCTTGAAGTGTGGGGACTGGTTAGCGTTAGTTACACGAACGGTTTAGGAACAATCGTTTTCCCTGATGACTATTGTTTTGTTGATTATTCATCGTATACGTTGTTCGTAAGTCCGGCATACGTAGATAGAGACAACGCTTTCGAAATCATGTCCACGCAGAAGATGAGCGGGAAGCTCGCAAATGTATATTCCCGTAAATATCCGGGCTTGTCAGACAAACTTCCAACCCATGACTGTGATTTTTACGCTATCGGACGATGGAAATAGTTGTTAATCAACAGAAACTGCTGTCCAATGTACTTTTGCACTGTGCTCCGTTGTGGATGTATTCACATACACTTCTGCCATAGTAGTACTTACGCTTTTTACGGCAATCTTGTCCGCGTAAATCTGGGTTGTTTCTATAGAACAGCTTATTGCTGGAGGACTGGTAAATTTTTTGTTAAACGGTATTTCCACAACAACAGTAGACTGATTCCCAACTCTTGTACTAACAACACCGCCATCCATCGAATTTTTTAATTTGCCATTTAGTAAGTGGTAGAAATATGTAACTCGTCAACCAGAGAGCCAATGCAGGCTCTTATTTTTATGAAAAAATATTCATTTTTATTAAGGAGGTATCATTATGAAATCATATAACGTACATGCAGGTCACTGTCCACAAGGAAAAGGTGCAAGTGGAGCAGTTGGACTATTACAGGAATCCGTAGAAGATAGAAAAGTCAAGAATCGTGTAATCTCTGCATTAAAAAATAACGGACATATTGTTTACGACTGTACTTGTGAAGAGAAAACAACAAAGAATGGGTGTTTAAAGAAAATTGTAGAAAAGTGTAATGCACACAAAGTTGATTTAGATGTTTCCATTCATCTAAATGCTGGTGGTGGAAATGGTGTAGAAGTATGGTGTTATGATAATAAAACTGCATCAATTGCAGAGCAGATATGTACCAACGTATCTAATACACTCGGAATTCCAAATAGAGGAGTTAAATACTCTAAGGGTTGGTACGTGCTTAAGCATACAAAGGCTCCGGCTCTTTTGGTGGAGTGTTGTTTCGTAGACAACCATAACGACTACAGCAAATGGAACGCCGACAAGTGTGGAGATGCTATTGCTTCTGCTATCGCAGGAAAGACTGTAAAAGGAAACACAACTTCTAGCAGTTCAACAACGTCAAAACCTACATCATCAAAACCTACATCGTCAGGGAAAGAACCAGCGTTGGGAATGGGTGATCGTGGTTCTGATGTTAAGGAATTGCAAAAACTTTTAATTTCAAAAGGCTATTCATGCGGAAGTTCAGGAGCGGATGGTATTTTCGGCTCTGGAACAAAAAGTGCAGTGATTAAATTCCAAAAGGCAAATGGTCTTACAGCAGATGGATTGGCAGGAAAACGAACAATGGAGAAATTGAGGAGTGTTTCATTTTTTTATAAAAATTGGGTATCAAGATTGCAAACAGAATGTAACAAACAAGGTTTTAGCAATCAAAAAGTAGATGGCATTGCTGGCAAGAATACTTTAGCTGGATGTCCAACTATTAAAAGTGGTGCTAAAGGCGGTATTACAAAACTTTTACAAGAAAGATTAATTAGTTTTGGCTATTCATGCGGAAGTTTAGGAGCGGATGGTTTATTTGGAAGTGAAACAAAAAATGCTGTAATCAAATTTCAGAAAGCAAAAGGATTATCTGCCGACGGTATTGTTGGTCGGAATACATGGAGAGAATTACTTAGATTATAGGAGGAGCTTATGGCTTATATTAAATTTTTAGGAGATACAGTTGTACATAAAGCAACTGTAATCCCAGAAAAGCATATCGTAACGTTGAAATTTGAAAAAGAAGTCGTTTTAAATAACAGTGGTTTTAACGTGTACCTTGATGAAAAATGCGAGTACGATATTGGCGGAACCAAATACCAAGGGTTCACAACTGTATATAGGAACGATTCTGAAACTGAAAAGTATAACGGGTATCAGCTATCTGATAATGGGATCGTTTACGTAGAACCGGAACCGTTGCCAGAACCGGAGCCACAAGAGCCGACATTAGAAGAATTAAAAGAAATGAAAATTTCAGAAATGAACTCCGAGCAACAGAAAGTGATTCGAGATGGTATTGACGTAAAACTTTCGAGCGGATTAATGGAACATTTCACACTGACAGAGCATGACCAAACGTCTCTTATGGGATTACAGACAAAGGTATTAGCCGGAGAAGAAAATATTCCTTGGCATACATCCGATGAAACGGAACATTGTAAGTTCTATAGTAATGCGGATATGGCGTTAATTACAGAATCTGCGCTTGCGCACGTTGCGTACCATGTTACGCTGTTTAGGGATTTGCGAATTTATATTCGTTCCATGAAAACGAAAGAAGAAGTAAAAGCGGTAACATATAATACCGTAATACCGG
>UMEO01020319.1_pt1 | contig 26848 bp, 23 predicted proteins | sample 1964781 | NCBI WGS metagenome assembly UMEO01 (sample SAMEA4836023, study PRJEB28245) | human gut metagenome | biome: gut microbiome; material: fecal sample | place: Denmark | collected 2008 | reverse complement strand
CTCTAAAAGACTGCACACTTCCTCAAGATAATAAGATGCAACCTGCCTTTCTGTTACGATGCAAAGTTTCCGTTCTTTTATTCCAAAAACAGAAAGTTCTTTTACTAATTGATTAAAATTATTCTCAATTACAATATCATATACCTTTTTACCCTCTGCAGTTACTTCTAATCTTTTTGTTTCCATTGTTCCCTCCAGAATAAATATTTACACAGAGAGGGGATATATGAACGGCCTCCACTCCGTCCATATATCCCCTCTGTCTTTTCTCGTTCAACTATTCTTTTATCACCTTTTATGTATTCGCTTTATGTATCTGACATCTATGTCAGCTTAAAACTTCGTAAGTTCCGGGGACAACATATCCTCGCTTACAATCTCGTCTCTTAAATCTCCAGATACTTCAATATTACCTGGTGCCACAATAAAGATATTATTAGAAATCGCTTTAAGAGAGCCATCTACTGCGAAACTTGCTCCACCGATAAAATCAATGATTCTCTGTGCCTGTCCGATTTCGATTCCCTCTAAGTTCACCACAATTGTCTTGCCTTCCTTTAAGAAATCTGCTACAATCTGTGCTTCATTAAATGTCTGAGGTCTGATTACTTTCACACTTTCACCTTCTTCTTCTTTTCCATGAAATGGGATTACTCTGCTCTGACTGTCCTCATCGTCTTCCTGTGATTCTGTAAGATCTTTCTTCTTACGTCTTAAGGAAAGAATCGGTTTATGAGGTTCTTCTTCCTCATCTTCCATCTCTTCTTCGTCATAACCTTCTTCTTCGGTTACTTCGTTATATTCCTCATCAAACGGTTCCGTCTCGTCATCAGCATCATTTAACTTCATCATGTTTAAGAACTTTTCTGCGAACTTCACCCCATGTACCTCCTGTTATTTATTATAATTCCGCGCCCCAAAGATTCCGGTACCAACTCGTACCATTGTTGCACCTTCTTCAATGGCTACTTCATAATCATTGGTCATACCCATAGACAAAATGTCCATAGATACATTATCAATGTTTTTCTCTCTAATGTCAACAAATAATTTGTGTAATTTCTTAAAATAACAGCGATTTTCTTCTGGATTTGCCACAAAAGGAGCACTTGTCATCAGTCCTCTGATGTGGATATGTGGAAATTTGCTAATTTCTTCTACAAGACTCATCACCTCTGGACCGTCGATACCAAACTTCGTATCTTCCTGCGCGATATTTACCTGTACAAGTATCTGTGCGTCCACACCTTTTTTTACCGCTTCTTTCTCAATCTGTTTTGCCAAATGAAGGGAATCTACAGAATGAATCAATTCTACTTTATCAATAATATATTTCACTTTATTTGTCTGTAAATGTCCAATCATATGCCAATGTACCGGTTTTGAAATATTCTCATATTTATCACACAGTTCCTGTACATAATTTTCTCCATATTCAAGCTGTCCTGTCTCTAAAAGTTCCTCAATATCAGAGAGAGGTTTCATCTTACTTACCGCAACAAGCGTAACTTCCTCCGGTTTTCTTCCTACACGTTCACATGCTTTTTTTATGTTGTTTTGTACATTTTTTAAATTTTCCTTCAGCATCAGTAAATCACCTGGCCTTCCTTCACTGTATCACTATTTAAAATAATTCTATCATAAAGTTCTATTTTACTGCCGGAAGTAGAAACAATGCAATAATCTCCATTCCTTTCAACCATATCCACCAGAGCAAAAACCGCATAACCCTTATTTACCATATATACCCCCAGAATCTCTACCTTATCGCTGTCTTTTATGGTATATATCTTTTGTTTATCCGTCTCAGATATAATAATTCCGGTCTTCAAATCTTTCGATACAACATAGGCATATTTATCATTTGTTTTATAGACAATGGCTGAAGTCTGTCTTAATACTTTTTCTCCCTTTTTGTTTGTTTCCATAATATTAAGCTGGTCTTTTTCAGCAGAATTGCCTCCGTGCACAAGAAAACTTTTCGGGATTCTGTAAACACTCTTTTTCACAAGAGAACTGGACGGAATTTTTAATCCATTCGTTTCTGATAATGTAAGTGATACAGACAGATACCGCTGATTTAAATAGCGCTGTATATAATTATCAAATGACAGTATCACATAATACTTTCCATTCTGTTTCAGGCAGCGGTAGGATGTTGTTGTCGTAAAATTATCTTTTTGAAACGTAACCTGTATGGATGAATTATCCTCTGCTCTTTTTTTGAGGCGGTTATAACCATTTTGTCCAACCGGCACCATCAGCTGCCAGTCCTGCCCTTTTATAAAACGATATACCGGAGAACCGGCTTTTTGCTTCTTATTCGTTCTAAGATCACTCATCTTCGCCTTACTAAGAAATGTTTCTTCTGACACCTGGCTCTGCTTTAAATTCTCCTGCCCATCAGACACAAAGGAAACCAGTCCCTCCTGTGCAGAGGTTACTTCAACGTAAGAATCTTTTCCATATTTTTCTTCCAATTCTGCTTTATGCTCTGTCAACATCGCATCCGTATAATCTAACAGTGTATTGTTTATGTCATTCTGCGTTTCATAGGATAGGGAAAAATGATTATCCGTATATCCCTCACTAAAAATTTTTAACTTTTCTATGATCTGTTCTTTTTCATCAAGACTCATTGTATTCTTTTTTTCGAGTACTTTTTTTAAATAATCCTGAATCTCACCGGTAGTATCTATCATATATACTACACCGTTTTTATTTACCATCGCACCATCCTGGACATAGTAAGTAATATATCCATCCTGCGCTGCATTGACCAGATTTTCCTGGCGAAGAATTACTCCGGTCCCTTCTATGTTATCCACAATATCGCTTGCACTCACCTCATAAATAGCAAGCTTATCTTTTCCAATATAGGTAAGCATATATGCCATCAGATATACTACAATAACAAGAAACACCAGTGTTCCAAGATTGATGTGTATATGTAGCTTTCCCTTTTCTTTTCCGGCCATATTACATCTCCCATCTATTTAGCGCCGCGCCATTTAGATAATCACAGCGTATCCCCTGAACATACTGCCGTTCTTCCATAAGTGCTTTCCACTCATCTGTAAGCTTCCACCAACTGTTTCCCCAATTTGAAAAGGCAGAATCTTTTTCCGGTATTCGGCTAAATAGTCTCTCTACAACAATATCTTTTCTTAAAAGAGAGATAAATTCTGCCAGGCGTTCTATATACTCCTGTTTTGAACATATCTGTATATTGCCCGCTTCATATTCTTTATATAATGCACATTCCTTTGGAATATATAAAGAATGTAACTTTACCATAGAAACTGGCAGTGCAGATAATACTCTTGCAGACTCTCTGGCATCCTCCATCGTATCTCCTGGAAGATTCAAGATCATATGCACACAAACTGGAAAATGATATGGCGCAATCAATAATACAGCATTAATAAATTCCGCCAGACCATGTCCTCTGTTCATAGCCGATAATGTATGATAATTCACTGTCTGAAGTCCTAATTCTATCGAAACTTCAATACCCGTCCGCTCACGGAAATTCTGAAATGCTTCCAAATAATCCTGTCTTATGCAATCCGGCCTTGTTGAAAGAGAAATTTCAACGATATTCTCCATTCCAGCGGCCTCTTCCATATATTGAAGCAAGGCAGGCAGCGGCAAAAACGTATTTGTATAATTTTGAAAATACACAATAAACTTATGAGCATGATACCTTTTCTCTACTTTTTCCCTGGAGGACTGTAACTGCTCTAACACAGGCATCGTACTTTCTTTTGCTTCAAATCCTGTTCCTGCATCTGCACAAAAGAGACATCCGCCTCCCTCTTTTCTATTCGGACAGGTAACCGGAAGATTTACCGGAAGCTTATATACCTTTTCTCCATATTTTTCTTTTAAATACTTTGAATATGCGTAATAATATTGTTTTTCCATTTTAGCTTAAACCATAAAAAGGCAGCCTCATAGTATTATGAGGCGCCTTAAACCTTTTCGTATCTTATTCAAATTCCAGATATCCGCCATGTATGTATATTACCGGACGGTTCTGTATCAGATAACATCGGATTATAATGCGTGAGAAACGTATTTCTGTACAGATTCCGGCATATTTTCTTTATCTACGGAAGCGCTGATTACGAAACTTACTCCAAACTTCTCGGATAAAGCATCCAGTTTTTCAACTGCATAGTCAAGGTTGTCTTTGATACAAGCTGTTGTAAGGAAACTGTCAAGATAAATCTTATCTAAGTCATGATCCTGAGAGATAATTCCTGCGATAAATCCGAGGAACATATCTGTATCTGTAACATTAAATTCAGGAACTACGATAAGACGAATCTGATTGCTAAGCTCATACATATGCTTATTGTTCTTATCAAGGTAAACGATCGTGCCTTTTGTCAGCTTAATGTCATCATTTACCTGCTGAATTAAAATTTTAGTTTTTCCTTTTCCTTTCGCTCCTGCAATAATATCAATCATGTGAATATCCTCCTTTAGATATGTTATTGGACCGTAGTCCTTTCTTTTGTAATATGAAAGGCTCGTGCCACTTTCTTATATGCTATATTATAATTTATATCATATAAAAGCACAACCTTTAATTTGCAGTTTTCTCTAACAACTGTGACATAGATGAGTACAGCATATCTTTTGTTTCTGCTCCAAGTACTACAGAAAAGAAACGCTCTCCCTTTTTATTCTTTGTCATTAGGATCAGGCAGGACTTAGCCATGGAAGTAGTTCCTGTCTTTCCACCATACATAACAACGCCCTCCGGCACTGGGAATTCATTCAACAGATAGTAGTTTGTACTCTGCATATACTCATTAATTTGTGTTTTCTTCGGCGTAGTGTATGTCATTGTATAATCTTTAGAAGATACCGTATCAACAAAAGTATCATACTTTACAGCTTCTTTAAATATCAGATAAAGATCATACGCCGTTGTATAATGATTATTATCATGAAGTCCATTCGGATTTACGAAATGGGTATGCGTCGCTCCTAATTCTTTGGCCTTTGCATTCATCATGTCAATAAATTTAGATTCGGAGCCAGCCACATACTCTGCAAGTATCACTGCACAGTCATTCGCTGATTTGATAAGCATTGTATGAAAAACCTGCCCTACCGTAACAGTGTCTCCCTTCGTAAGCGTACTGATAACCGCTCCATTCTCCGTCAGATTAATATCATGTTTTAACGTAATTTCATCATCCATATTTCCATGTTCTAATGTTAATAAAGCCGTCATGACCTTTGTAATACTCGCTGGATACAATCTATCAAAACAATGATAAGATTCTAATACTTCATTGGTGCTGTCATTGATGAGCAGATCCGCATAATCATTACTCTGATAATTTGGATCGGTCGCTTCTGAATCAGATAACACTGCCAGATCCGATGCCATGCCTTTAAGATCTGACCCCACCTCTTCTTTATTTTTTGCATAATAAGAGGCAAAAGAATCTGTAGTCTTAAAAGGCGCTGTACTGCATCCACTACATAATGCTGCTGCCAAAACCAAAATGCTTATTGTGCATATTAATTTCTTTTTCATAGTCACTCTTTTCTTTTTGTCCTATCTGTACATCTCACGCCACTCAAGATCTCCTCTTTCAAGTGCCTTAACTAATAATTCGGCAGTTGCAAGATTCGTTGCAAGTGGAATATTGTGTACATCACATAAATGCATAACATTGAAGATATCTGGCTCATGAACCTGCTGGTTCTGTGGATCACGCAGAAAGATAACCATGTCTATAAGGTTATGTTCAATCTGTGAAGCCATCTGCTGTTCTCCGCCAAGCGGGCCTGCCAGATATTTGTGTATTGTAAGGTTGGTCACTTCCTCAATCAGTCTTCCGGTCGTTGCTGTAGCAAACAACTCATGCTTATTGAGAATTCCTCGATACGCAATACAAAAGTTCTGCATCAGTTTCTTTTTTCCATCATGTGCGATTAATCCAATATTCATATATTTCCCCTCCTAGTAATGTCTTTGTAATCCTATATTTAGCACAATCCCTATACCTGCCATATAACTTAAAAGTGATGTTAATCCATAGCTTACGAATGGTAACGGCAATCCTGTATTCGGAAGAAATTCCGTTGCCACTCCAATGTTTATAAATGATTGAAAGCCTATAAGCGCCGCCATTCCCGAGGCAATGAGCCGCCCGCTCATATTCTTTGCCACATATGCCGTCTTTAAACATTCTATCACTATTATAGCCAATAATGCAATAACAATAACACTTCCAACAAAACCAGTTTCCTCTCCTACTACCGAGAAAATAAAGTCCGTCTGCTGTTCCGATACAAAACCGGTATCTGCTACAGTAACATCGGCTATGGTATTATTATTTAATCCCTTTCCGTACAGCTTTCCTGAACCGATTGCCATAACAGAATTATCCTGCTGATACGCTGATGTGGATGAGTATTTTGACGGTTCTAAGAAAGTCATAATTCGGGTAACCTGATAATCATGCAGTAAGATCTGATTCGGTGTCTGAATATACCATATGAATAAAAATCCAAGTGGTATCATTACTGGTATAATGATCTTCAACCATTTCTTAATTAAAGCCATTGAAAATCCACCTACAAAAATGACAGACAGTAAAATAAACGTAATGTCTAATGTTGTAGACAAGTTCGGTTCTATTACTACCAGAAAAAGAGGCAGGGCACATAAAAGAGCAAGTTTAAGCAGTACTTTCCACTCCATGAGATCTTCCTCATGCTCCTGTATGTATACCGCCACAAATATAATCATAATAATCTTAGTCAGCTCTGATGGCTGCAGTCTGGTAAATCCAAGATTAATCCATCTTTGTGCACCATTTACACTAACACCGACAAGCTTTACGAGAACAAGGAGTACAATATTAATCATATATAAAACTCTGTTGAAACCACATACAAAATTAAAATTTACAACAGACAAAAACAACATTACTCCTGTACAAAATATAAGTCCAACTAGCTGCTTGCTCGTGTAGCTGCTGTCCGCACTATTGATAAACAATACTCCCATTCCACTCAAGATGAGAACCGCGCCTATCAATACCCAATTATAATTTTTAAATTGGTATTTCTGCTTTAACATGTTTGTCCTCCTGTATTCGCTACCTTGGAGACCGCAACTCCTTAATCGGAATATTAGCATAAATTGCCGGAACATTTCTGTGTCCGCCATCCGATTCCATCTGCGTTATCTGAATATCTAATCCGTCTGTATCAATCTCCATGTACTTCGAAATCACTTTTATTATGTCGTTTTTTATTAATTCCATCGTTTCCGGCGAGCAGTTTGCACGATCCGACACTAAAACGAGTTTCAACCTGTCCTTCGCCGTATTTCCCGATGTTTTTTTTCTAAGAAAGCCATCCATGAACCCCATTAGATTCTCCCCCTTTAATAGCCACGCTTAAATAAGTTTGCTATTTTTTTCAGAATGCTTTCTGTCTCGAATTCCATAATTGGCACTTCTTCTCCAAGCACTCTATGACAAATATTAGCAAACGCTTTTCCAGCCTGTGTATCAGAACCAACAAGAGGTTCTCCTTCATTTGTTGCAATAACAATACTCTCATCATCTGGGACAACCCCAATTAAATCAATAGCCAGAATATCAACAACATCTTCTACAGACATCATGTCTCCACGCTTGACCATATCCATGCGGATTCTATTGATAACTAATTCAATCTTTTTCAGCTCTTCTGCCTCTAAAAGTCCGATAATCCTGTCTGCATCACGAATTGCTGAAACTTCCGGAGTCGTTACAATGATTGCTCTGTCTGCACCTGCAATCGCATTCTTAAAGCCCTGCTCAATTCCTGCCGGACAGTCAAGAAGAATATAATCAAAGTCTTTTCTTAATTCATCTACTAACTTTCTCATCTGCTCTGGACTTACTGCACTTTTATCTCTTGTCTGCGCCGATGGAAGCAAGAAAAGATTAGAATATCTCTTATCTTTGATTAATGCCTGTTTTAAACGACAGTTTCCTTCCACAACGTCTACAAGATTATATACAATGCGATTCTCAAGTCCCATAACCACATCGAGGTTACGAAGTCCGATATCTGTATCAATCATAACAACTTTCTTTCCAAGTTTTGCAAGCCCCGTTCCAATATTGGCCGTTGTAGTGGTCTTCCCAACTCCACCTTTTCCAGATGTAATAACAATTACCTCACTCATCTCTGTTCTCCTTTATATTCATTAACTAATACTGATTTCGCTAATCAACGACCTCGTAATCGTCTCAATGAAAATACTGTCATTCTCCACGAATGCAAGCTTTGCCAGCAGTTCCTGACGATTCTTCTTTTTGGCATTCTTCTTTGTATTCTTCACCCTCTGATCCGGCGAGCGCGCAATATAACTGCCAATCTGAATCTGCATTGGTTCCATCATAAGCGCCGCTACAAAAGCACTATTATCCTCTGGATAGCCTGCATGTACCGTTCCTTTAAGGCAGCCTAATACAACAACATTGCCACCTGCAACAATCTGCGCCCCCGGATTAATATCCCCAAGAATTACTATACTTCCATCTACTTCTATCTTCTGTCCGGAACGTAATGTTCCACGGTAAAACTGTCCATTCTTTGCAATGCGGTTTTCCGGAAAAGACTCTGCTTCCTGCTGTTTCTTTTCCTTCTTTTCTTCTTCTCTTATCTCATTAAGTACCTTTGCGAACTGCGTCTCATATACTTTTGCACCATCAATCACACAACTGATATTCAGTCCGCTGTTTTCAGATATTGTATCAACCAAAAGATTCTGTTCTCCTGACGTGAGCTCACGTCCTGTAAAACTGACTGCAATCGGTTTATTTAAATCGAAAAAATGAGTAGATTCCTTAAACTTGTTCCCGACTTCCCGAAGAAGTTCTTCAAAAGGAAGTGTCGGATTCAACACAATCTGAAATCCATATTTATTCCCTTTAATAATGACGGAACTTTTCATATCTCCTCCTGTTTTCTAACATGTGCTCCCGGAATCTTTCTGTACTTGAATTTGTGAGAGTACATCATTAATCATTACTTCCATCTGAACCTGTAGGCAGTAATGCTGTTGTTGCTTTTTTCTCTGCCTTGCTGGCCTTTCCAAAATAGTACTTATAGATATCTCTGGCAATCTCTGCCGCATTTGCTGAAGTATAACCATTTGGCACTACTACAGTCATGGTAATATCTGGATTGTCATATGGAGCATAAGATATAAATAATGCATGGTTCGGACGCTTTTTATTTTCCTGTGCCGTACCAGTTTTACCTGCTACCTTCATACCCTGTTTCTCATACAGATATTTGATAGAACTGTCCTTACCATTTACCACTCCAATCATACCCTTTTTGATCAGATCAAATGTGGAAGACTTTATGTCTAACTTCTCTTCTGTTCTCTTCTTATATGATGTAATTACACTGCCCGAAGAATCTGTTGTCTTCTCTATAAGAGAGAGGTCTATTAAATTCTTATGATTTACAAGAGAAGTTACATATCTTGAAATCTGACTTGGTGTATAACTGTGTGTACCCTGTCCAATTGCAGAACGAATCGCATCTTCATCAGAAATATGTGGTTCGTATTCTGTAATCTCTACTCCGGATTTACGATTAAAACCGTACATAGATGCATATTTCTTTAACTTTGTCAGACCTCTCTGGCTATTATACGTTCCATTCACTGTACCAAGATTATATCCCATCTGATAGAAGAAGAAGTTACAAGATACTGCGATTGCCCCACTTACATTAAGAGATCCATGTGCATTCGGATAAATCCAGCATTTAGCTGCCGGTGAAATCTTATCAAAAATCCCTGTACACTTCACATATGTAGAGGCATTCGCTACCCCCTCTTCTAAAACTGCTGTGGAAGAAATTGGCTTAAATGTAGATCCTGGTGCCGTCCTTGACTGCGTTGCTCTGTTTAACATTGGAGAAGATAAATCCGTATTAAGCGATGCATAATAGGAAGAGTCAATTCCATTCGCAAGGCGGTTATTATTATAACTTGGATAAGAAACCATTGCCTTTACCTCCCCTGTATCTGGATCTGTGATAACAACAGAACCAGAACATGGATCAAGTGCGAGCTGAGCCGGCGTAATCTCTATATTCTTTATCTTCTTATACATAAAGTTATAGGCAGACATTTTACCTGTATACAAACTATTATAGTCCTTATCTTTCTTTTTATCAAGAACTCCCTGATCATACAAAAGCAGACAGACCTTCTTGCCGCTTAAATTGCCATTTTTAATCATATACTCATATAAAATTTTATCAAAGTCTTCCTCAGATTTCAATGCATCAACAATATAATTTATCAATTCATCATAAATTTCATCTGCATCATAATAATCAGACTTTATGTTAAAAGAACTGATATTAATCCACTCATTATTAATCGCATGTCTTAAAAATTTACGGAACGTAATCTTCTCATCTTTCCAGTCAAGGTATACCTGATCATTCTCGTCAATTGAAGAAGCAACAAGAATACCATCGTTCTCAAGCATCTTGTAAATATAGCTTACATAGTCTTGTTTTTCTTCACTTAAGTTCTTACGGATTGTCGTGCCGCTCTGCAAATCTTTTCGAAGAGTACTAAGAACCGTTTCCTGCTTTTTCCTGTAAATCTGATAGACATCTTTTTCATTCGTTTTGGCCTTTTTCCTTGAAAGCTTGGAAATATTAATAATATTATTATCAATAAGTGCATAATACACATCTTTTATTGGAACTCTCTTTTCAGAACCTGCTGTGTCTGCTGTTGTCAGATGTGCAAGCAGAATTCCTGCAAGACGTCTCTCTAAAATATTATATGCATATTTTTGTAAATCTGCATCAATCGTCAGATAAACATTATTTCCGGCAGATGCCTTTGTTGTCTTTACTGTCTTAATAACCTTACCAAGATTATCTACCAAAACATCTTTCTGGCCTTTCTTACCCTGGAGAGTACTTTCCATTGTTTTTTCAATTCCGGTTTTTCCTACAACATCGTTTGCTTCATACTTGCCGCCATTGCCATTCAGTTCTTTTAATTCACTTTCTGAAACAACACCTGTATATCCTAAAACAGAAGAAAAATATTTGGCATCATTATATTTACGAAGAGAGTCTGCCTTAATTGAAACTCCCGGATATTCATCATCATGTTCTGAAATTGCCGCGATACTTTTATCGCTGATATTCGTTGCTACGGTAATCGGCGTTGTCTGAGAATAACGATTCATAAATACATCATATCTTACAGACATAATCTTTAATGTATCCTCTGTAGAATAACTATCTGCGATTCCAAACATATTACCTGTTCCCTGCGGTCCGTTCTTTCCACTTCTTAAATATTCATATACCTCTTCTGGTGTAGAATTCAAATACTTCTCCGCTTTCTTTTTCTCGTCTCCTGAAAGATTATCAATATTGGTAATACCATAAATATCTTTTTTAAATCTGGCCAGCGAAGAACCTGATACCGTAAACTTCAGTTTTCCCTTACTGTTTACTGTCATAGGAAGACTGTAGTTTATCGTATCTCCATTCGTTTCAAGCACCTTGATCAGCTTGTAGATTACTTCGTTCTTAACATCATTCTCTGTTACTTTCTGACCATTCTTCCCATTCGCATTCGTTCTCTCACGAGCAATTCGGCTTGTCTCGTCCGTATTTTCCAATGTCACCGTATAAGCCAGCTGGTTATAGGCTAACGTTTTTCCATTACAGTCATAAATATTACCTCTTGCACCACTGATTTCTATCGTCTTTTTTATTTTGTAATTAAAGTTTGCTAAATGTTCGTCACCCTGTATAATCTGCAAAACAAAAAGACGATAAATAAGGAGGCAGAATAACACCATCAGCAGTACTCCTATGATTATAATACGATTTGAAAGCAGCTCTATAATCTGTCCTCTTAATTTTGTTTTATCTTTTTCCTGCTTTTTCTTGAACTTAAACAAAATCTGCACCCCTCTTTTCGTTCTTTTCCAGCCAATCATTTATCCTTAATAAAATCTGGTAGCATACAAGCCCTACCGCTACGGTATATACCATTTCCGGGAGAATAATATTCTTAAGGTAGTAAATAATCCGCAAATGATTCTGTAAAAGTCCGCAGAGAATATACATAATAAATCCATAAATCAAATCATTCACTCCGATTAAAACGAGAGGAAGAATATTATCATCAGAATAATAAATCCGATTAAAAAATCCATCTACGAAACCGAATACCATATATAAAAAGGCAAATCCACCGATTGTCGAACCGTAAAAAATATCCATCAGCAGACCACAGAAGAAGCCAACGATCATTCCTGGTTTCTGTCCGCGCATTACCGCTACTGAGGAAATAAGAATAAGTAAAATATTTGGCGTGATTCCTGCTAACTTAATCAACTCAAACACAGATGTCTGTAATATAAAACAAATAAATACCAGCACTGCTGTCACAATTCCTCGTTTCATAATAAATCCCTTCTTACACAAATGGCGGAAAGAGAAATATCTGTACGATACTCTTATTTCCGCCTGATTTATCCTTTAATCTGCACTGTCGCTGTCTGCGGGAACTTCTTTTAACTGTGTGATGACCAACACATCCTCGATATGCTGAAAATCCACAAATGGAGTTACCTTAGCAGACTTTGTAAGATTGGAGGAGTCTGTGGAAATCTTGCTTACTGTTCCGATTTTGATTCCCTCTAAGTACTTAGAACTGATATGTGACGTAATCAGCTCCTCTCCCTCTTTCATATCTGCATCTTTACTAATATAGGTCACATCAATTGTGCCATCTTTTTGCACAGACTCGCTGTTCCCCTGTACAACACAGGTGTCTCCTGCCTGTGAAGACTTTGCACTGACACTACTGCTATCATTAATGATAGAACATACTTTAGCATAGGTACGGCCAGTCTCTGTCACAATTCCTACCAGCCCGCCATCCGCTATAACGTTCATATTCACCTTAATTCCATCTTTGGAACCTTTATTAATAACAAATGTGTTATACCAGTTGCCGCTTCCTTTACTGATGACTCTTGCGCCAACCTTCTTGTACTGAGAATAGGCCTTGTCTATCTTCAAGAGCTTCTGCAGATTATTTAATTCTTTTTCGTTGGTACTTAAAGTTTCGTTTTCCTGTGTTAACTCTCTGACTTTTTCATTAAGCTTTGCATTCTCTTTTTTTAGTTCTTTCATACTCTTAAAAGAGCCAGCATGATCGCCTACCCATACACCAAAAGAGTTAATTCCGTCCTGCATTGGGATTACTACTGTTTCTGCAACCGCAGAGAGAGGTTTCACTGCATCTTTTAATACTGCACTGACTGACAGAAGCAATATGCAGATGATTGTCAGAAAGACAAGCATCGTTTTGGGTGAAAACTCAAAATTATGACGATTTTTCATAGTACCACTCCCTGATTAGTGAAAATCAGAATCCTGTAAATTATGAGCCAGTCTTTCATAATCCGGATTTTCCATGATCATTCCAAGTCCTTTTACTACAGTAAGTTCTGGCTCTTCCATCTTCATAATAGAAAGACCTGTCTCCTGCTGAATAAGAAGATCAAGATTCTTGATATGTGTAGAACCACCAGTCATACATACACCATCATGCATGATATCCATAGATAATTCTGGCGGAGTTTTCTCTAAAATAAACTTGATTGCATCAATGATAGAAGAAAGGCTTTCTGACATTGCCTCAAAAATCAGATGATTTGTAACAGTTACCTTATTAGGAAGTCCCGTAATAAGATTACGTCCCATTACATCATAGGTAATCTCCTCATCCTCTTTGATACCGCTGGCAAGCTGCATTTTCAGTCTCTCTGCACTCTTCATACCAATCACAAGATTATGCTTTTTCTTTACAGTCTGCTGGATTGCCTCATCAAACTTTGTTCCACCAATTTTTAAGAGACGGCTCTGCACGATTCCTCCAAGACTGATCAGACTGATTTCTGTTGTATCTGCTCCAATATTAACAATAAGACGGCCGGTTGCATCCATTACGTCAAGTCCTGCACCAAGTGCATCTGCAATTGGCTTCTCCACAATACGAATCTTCTTTGTCTTTAAAGAAGAACTTGCGATCAGGTCATAGAATGCACGTTTCTCTACTTCTGTAATATCAGATGGTACTGCGATATAAAACTCTGCGTTACCGCCGGCAGCAAGACCTTCTGCAAACTTTTTGCCATGCATTCCTTTAAAATAAAGCTGGATCATCGTCTGCATCGCTGTAAAATCAGCAATAACACCGTTGATGATTGGCTGTTTTACTTCAATGTTCTTCGGTGCTTTCTCATACATAGAATATGCTTCATCACCTAATGCTAATGGTTCTTTTTTCTTCACCATAGCAATCATGTTCTTCTGATGTAAAATTACTCCTGCAGCTTTCTGGTAAATTTTGATGGAATTCGTTCCCATATCAATTCCATATATTTTTTCAGACATTGGTATGTCTCCTTTCGTTAGCATTTATACATGAAACAAATGCGGCATTACCGCATTTGTTTCTACTCTTTGTCAGCGTACTTTTAAAATCCTTTATACCTGATTTTAAAAGTACATTTATCCTCACATCATCTGCTGTTCTCTTAAGCTGGTATAACACTTATCCCCTATAATGATATGATCAGAAAGCGGAATCCCCAGGAGTTCTCCCGCCTCTTTTATCTGTTTTGTAATCACAAGATCTTCTCTGCTTGGTTCTGGACATCCCGACGGATGATTATGAATCAAAATCATGTAAACTGCCTCGTACCGAAGCGCCTCCACAAAAATGGTCCGAACCGGAACCCAGGAACTGTTCGCTGTTCCTTTCGACAGTAAAATCTCTTTCATCAGCCTGTGCCGTCCATCCAAAAGAAGAAGCATTACCTTTTCAACACAAAGATGCCGCATCTCTTCCATATAATAGGACGCAATATACTCTGGCGAGCTAAAATCACTCTCTTCTTTAATAGAAGCTCTTGCCAGACGTTTCGACAACTCCAGTGCACACAAAATCTCAATTGCCTTGACATTCCCTATTCCCGGAATCGTCTTTAACATCTCCATATCCAGATGATACAAGCCTGCCAATCCTTTATAAACAGGATGTCTGTCCAAAAGTGCAAATGCAAGTTCTAATGCCGAGTAGTTCTTCGTTCCACAACGGATAAGTACGGCAAGTAATTCTCCGTCTGTAAGGCTCTCTGCTCCTGCCTTCAAACACTTCTCATATGGACGTTCTGTTTCCGGGCGCTGCTTCATCGTTACTGACTGTCTTTCCATATTGGTCCCTCCTGAATTCTCTCCAGACACGGACACGCTGATTGAAAATATTTTACCATAAAAACAAACTTTTGTATATAGGGTTCAAGGGTAGGTTTCGTTAACTTTCTGTGTCATTTATTAAGATATTTTTAAGTTTTCCTGTCTCATATATTTTTTGCAGAGACATCATAATTCCATATTTGGCATGTTCCCATGTAAGTCCGCCCTGGAAATAAACGGCATATGGTTCTTTCATCGGACCATCTGCACTAAGTTCAATCGAGGAACCGGAAACAAATGCTCCCGCAGCCATAATTACCTGTGCATCATATCCTGGCATATCCCACGGTTCTGGACGAACAAAACTGTCTACCGGTGCGGCCGCCTGAATTCCCTCACAGAAAGCTACCATAAGTTCTGGATCATGGAATTCTACTTCCTGAATAATATCATGACGGCTCTCCTTGCTGTCAGGAATTACTTTAAATCCTAACTTTTCATAAATATTTGCCGCAAAAACCGCACCCTTTAACGCGCCCTTTACAACTGTTGGTGCTAAGAAAAGTCCCTGTGTAAGTGAAGTTGTAACGCCAAGCGTTGCTCCCACCTCTTTGCCAAGTCCAGGAGAAGTCAGACGGTAAGCTGCCCTGTCGATACATTCCTTTGTTCCACAAAGATAACCGCCGATCGGAGCAAGTCCGCCACCCGGATTCTTAATCAGAGAACCGACAATCAAGTCTGCTCCTACCTGTGATGGTTCCTCAATCTCAACGAACTCTCCATAACAGTTATCTACCATACAGAGTACATCTGGTTTTCTTTCCTTAATAAAATGAATCAACTCTCCAATTCTTTTTACAGAAAGAGTCGGGCGGGAGGCATAGCCTTTGGAACGCTGAATAGTAACAAGCTTTGTTTTTTCATTTAATGCCTTCTCAATACCATCCCAGTCAAACTCACCATCTGGCAGCAAATCTACCTGATGGTAACTGATGCCATATTCTGCAAGAGAGCCATTGGACGGACGAATCCCTATAACTTCTTCCAACGTATCATATGGCTTGCCTACAGGGGATAACAGTTCATCTCCTGGTCTAAGCTGGCTCATTAATGCAAGCGCAAGCGCATGTGTTCCACAGGTAATCTGTGGTCTTACCAATGCATCTTCTGTTCCAAATACATCAGCATAAATCTTTTCTAATGTCTCTCTTCCAATATCATTATATCCATAGCCAGTTGTCGGTGCAAAGCAAGCCTCACTTAAATGATTTTTCTGCATCGCACGGAGCACCTTCATCTGATTACATTCTGCAGTTTTATCTATAGATAAAAAGCGGTCTTTTAATTCTTCCTCTACTTTCATGCAAAAGTCGTAGACCGGCTTTGCGATTCCCATCTGTGCATAATACTCTTCCAGTATCTTATCTCTTTGTTCCATTACAGATTCCTTTCTCTTTTATTATATTTAAAACAGAATCAAGCAGGTTCTTTTCCTGTTCATATTCCTTTTTATTCAGCCAGACAACTTCTTTTTCCCGTCGAAACCAGGTAAGCTGTCTTTTTGCAAAACGTCTTGTATCTCTTTTGACTTTATCGACAGTCTCCTCTAAAGACATCTCCCCATCAAAATAATCAAAAAACTCTTTATAGCCAAGTCCCTGCATGGATACAAGATCCTTTGTGTATCCTTCTTCTATCAATCCTTTTACTTCCTCAAGAAGCCCGTCCTCCATCATCAGATCGACACGTCTGTTGATGCGGTCATACAGCACTTCTCTATCGTGATATAATACAAAATACGCAAAATTATAAGGGGAGTCTTTCTGCCTTTGTTCCTTATTATGCTCCGATAACTTATGTCCGGTCTCTTTATGGTATTCGAGTGCCCGGATTACTCTTTTTACATTATTAAAATGTACAATCTGTGCATATTCCGGGTCAACTTCCTTAAGAATTTCGTAAAGATATTCTTTTCCTTTTTCTTTCGCAAGCTGTTCTAATTCCTTTCGGTAACTCTCCTTTCCTTCATGCTCTGAAAAGTCAATATCATAAAGCAACGCCTGAATGTAAAATCCAGTTCCCCCGACAATAATCGGGATATGACCTGCAGCATAAATCTTCTCCATCGCAGCTTTCGCTCTTTCTACAAAAACAACGACGTTGAATTCTTCTGATGGATCAAATTCATCTACCAGATAATGCGGCACTCCGTCCATTTCTTCCGGACGAATCTTTGCTGTACCGATATCCATCTTTTTATACACCTGCATGGAATCTGCACTGATAATCTCTCCGCCAATACTTTTTGCCAGACCAATAGAAAGCTTTGTCTTTCCGGCGGCTGTCGGTCCGGTTAATATAATAAGAGGTTTTTTCTGTTCCACAACCATCCCCCTCTACTGTACTCGCTTAAACTTTTTTTCTAATTCATACTTTGTCATAGAAATAATCGTTGGACGGCCATGTGGACACTGATATGGATTATCGAGCTTCATAAGCTGATCCATCAGTGCATCCATCTCCTGATAAGACATGGCTGTATTACCCTTTACGGCTGCCTTGCAAGCCATCGTTGCCAATCTGTCTGTGATCATTTCTAAATTCATCTTACCACTGTTTTCCTCTATCTGGTCAAAAATTTCGATAAACAGCTCCTGCGGGTCAATTCCGAGCAGATTCGCCGGAACCCCACGAATACAATACTCGTTTCCGCCGAATTCTTCAATAAGAAATCCAAGTTTTTTGAAAGATTCTTCACAAATCTTAAACTTCTGCTGTTCTTTTATGCTAAAAGTAAGAATGACCGGAGGGGCAACCATCTGCTGGACAATTGTATTATTTTCCAAATCTTTCTTTAACTTCTCATACATTACCTTTTCATGTGCCGCATGCTGATCTACAAAAAACAGCTTCTCATCAAATTCTACCAGCCAGTAGGTGCGGAACACCTGCCCGATGATACGGTGCTTTGGACGGGCTTCTTCGGAAAGGAGCGGAACATCGGCGAAGCTCATTTGGGTGCCTTTTCCGTAAGTATCTGCTTCTTTCAGGAGTTCTTTCTGTCCACTTGGCTTTTTATCCTGTTTTATTTGTCTGTCATCACTTTCCGAATATTCTTCGGCTTTTGCAGTACTTTCATCCATTGATTTTGGAATCACATCATCAATCTCTTTTTTGATTGCGTTGTTCTCTCCGACATGCAGTCGGGCAATTCTTTCTTCTATCGAACTTCTTCGATTTGAAATTTCTGTTGCATTTTCTGAATTTTCACCGTGTACCCCTGAATAACTATCGACACTTCCAGACATATTTCCCGTAGTGTTTTGGGCAGGATTTTGAATAGGATTTTGTGCATTATTCCCGTCATTGCCCTGGACAGAATCTCGCACATTATTTTCCATACTATTTTTTGCTAAAACAGATACCCTTTGCTCTGCAGCATCTCCCTGCTCTTTTCTCTTCTCAATCTCTCGAATCTTTTCTTGAGAGAGAGAGGAAAAACGCTCTTCAATCGCCCGTCTCTTTCTTTCAAATGGCTCTGGAATCTTCTTTACGCTTTCTTTTCCTTTCTTATCATTACCGATCCCTACTTTGGGAATCAGTTCTTTTTTTACAAAGCTGCTTCGAACTGCACTCATCACAGAGGAATACAGTTCTTCCGCATTTCGAAAACGCATCTCCATCTTTGCCGGGTGAACATTGGCATCAAAACAATGCGGGTCCATCGAAATCATTAAAGCTGTAAACGGGAACTTATGCACCATTGCATGTCCTTTATAACCTTCCTCAATCGCCTTGCTGATGATATTATTTTTCAGATAACGGCCGTTTACAAAATAATTCTCATAATTTCGATTTCCTCGGGAAATAACCGGCTTTCCGATATAACCGTCTACCAGAATTCCGTTTTCATTTCCCTTTACAGGAAGAAGATTCATCGCCACATCTCTTCCGAAAATGTTGTAGATCACATCTTTTAGATTTCCGTTACCGGAAGTAGATATTTTATTTTTATTATCACAGATAAACTTAAAAGAAATATCTGGATGGCTCAAGGCAAGACGCTGGATAAAGGATTCTACATAACCTGCCTCGGTCATTTTTGATTTTAAGAACTTTCTTCTTGCCGGTGTGTTAAAGAAAAGATTACGGATGATAAAAGTGGTTCCTTCAGGACATCCAATTTCATCATAGCTCTTTTCTTCTCCACCCTCTATCACATAGCGGATACCAGAAATTCCTTCATCTGTTTTCGTTACCAGTTCTACTTTGGCAACCGATGCGATACTCGATAAAGCTTCGCCTCGAAAACCAAGAGACACAACGGTCTCTAAATCACTCGCAGAACGGATCTTGCTGGTCGCATGCGGAAGAAAAGCCTTTCGAACCTGTTCTTTCTCAATGCCGCAGCCGTTATCTGTAATTCGTATAAAATCAATACCGCCGCCTTTGATTTCTACGGTAACTGCTGTAGAGTTGGCATCTACAGCATTTTCCACAAGCTCTTTTACAATAGAGGACGGTCGTTCAACAACTTCTCCGGCAGCAATCTGATTAATCGTACTCTGGTCAAGAACTCTTATCTCTGGCATAATTTCTCCCTTCTGACATTTTTATCTTTTCTCTATTATTCCATCACTTTTTATTTTTATGATCTCAATGCATTCATTATTATAGATATATCACTATGTTTGTATTAAGGAATAAACATACTATGTAACAGTCAATTTACTTACACTTCTTCTGCAACTCGTAAAGCTGATTCATTGCTTCCATCGGTGTCATATTACTGATATCTAACTTCTTCAATGTTTCTTCTACTTCACTTTTCTTTGGCTGTTCCGCAACCATTCCCATCGTATCAAACAGGGAAATCTGTACTGGTTCTACCTCTTCTGTATGTTTCTTTCCAATATTTTTTGTATTCGCTGTAATATCAGACTCTTCTAGTTCTGCTGCGATTTCCTTTGCTCTTTCTATAACAACTTCTGGAACGCCTGCAAGCTTGGCAACCTGAATACCATAACTCTTATCAGCACTTCCCTTAATAATCTTACGCAGGAAAATAATCGTATCACCTTTTTCCTGTACGGCAATGCAGTAATTATTAACACCTGGAAGCTTACCTTCTAATTCAGTAAGTTCATGATAGTGAGTCGCAAATAGTGTTTTCGCACCAGATAGTGAAGAACCAGCTATGTACTCTACAACTGCCCACGCAATAGAAAGTCCATCAAAAGTACTTGTTCCTCGTCCGATTTCATCAAGAATCAGGAGACTGTCCTTTGTCGCATGACGCAAAATATTGGCAACCTCACTCATTTCCACCATAAAGGTACTCTGCCCAGACGCTAAGTCATCAGAGGCACCTACTCTTGTGAAAATACGGTCCACGAGACCAATGTTAGCAGACTTTGCCGGAACAAAAGAACCAATCTGTGCCATCAGTACGATAAGCGCAGTCTGTCTCATATAGGTAGACTTTCCTGCCATATTCGGTCCGGTAATAATATCCACACGATTCTTTTTATGGTCAAGTAACGTATCATTGGCCACAAAAAGTTCCCCAGACATCATTTTTTCTACAACTGGATGGCGGCCATCTTTAATGTCGATAACGCCTCTCTGATTCAGCGTTGGTCTTACATACTGGTTTGTCTCTGCGACAAGCGCAAGAGAAGCAAACACGTCTGTCCATGCAATCACACTTGCTGTCTTCTGGATTCGCTCCATCTCAGCAGCAAGTTTTTCACGGATTGCCACATAAGTCTCATATTCTAAAGCGTACAACCTATCTTCCGCTCCAAGAATCGTTCTTGCAAGTTCGGACAGTTCTTCTGTTGTATAACGTTCTGCATTGGCAAGTGTCTGACGGCGAATATAGTAATCTGGCACTAAATCTTTATAAGAATTGGTTACCTCTATATAATAGCCAAACACTTTATTATAACGCACACGGAGATTTTTAATTCCTGTCTTTTCACGCTCTCGTTCTTCTAACTCGGCAAGCCAGGTTTTTCCATCGGTCTTTGCCTTCTTCAAATGATCAATTTCCTCATCAAATCCTTCTTTGATGATGCCGCCTTCCTTGATTGGGATTGGTGGGTCTTCCTCAATTGATGCCTCCAGTAACTCATGAAGATCTTCTAATGTATCCAAATCCCCGGCCATTTTAGCAAGAACCCCTTTACTGAACTGTGCAAGAATATCCTTGATATATGGCAGATACTGAATCGATGTCTTAAAAGAAATCAAGTCTCTTGGGTTCGCACTACGATAACTTACTTTCATTGTAAGACGTTCTAGATCATAGATAGAATTCATGTACTCACGAAGTTCTTCACGCGCCATAAGATTATCTTTTAACATTTCCACCGCATCCAGTCTGTCCTGAATCGCTGTTTTATGAATCAGTGGCTGTTCGATCATCTTACGGAGCATTCTCGCTCCCATCGCTGTTTTTGTCTTATCAAGCACCCACAAAAGACTTCCTTTTTTTCCTTTTTCTCTCAACGTCTCACAAAGCTCTAAGTTTCTTCTCGTAGAACTATCGATCACCATATAATTTTCTGTGGAATACACTTTTAATTCCATTAAATGTGAAAGAGAATTCTTCTGAGTTTCATGAAGATACTGTAATAACGCACCACTTGCAATCACACCAAACGGATAATCCGTAAGACCGATTCCTTCTAAATTCGCAAGATTATACTGTTCTTTAATTAACATTTCACAATTATCTTTTTCAAAATAATAACTTGCAACCGGAGAAATAACTGCGCCGACCTTATCCTTGATAAAGTCAAAGTCCATGCCGCAGATACAAAATGCATCATTGCAGATAATCTCTGATGGCTGGAACTTATTCATCTCATCAAAAAGTGCGTCCTGATGTTCAACCTGCGTTGTTCGAAATTCACCGGTAGACAAATCACACACACCGATTCCGAACAGGTCATCTTCACAGAACACACTCATAATGAAATTATTTTTTGACTCATCAAGGCTCTGGGTCATAACATTGGTTCCCGGTGTAACTACACGGATAACATCCCTCTTTACAATTCCTTTGGCAGCCTTTGGATCCTCCACCTGCTCACAGATGGCAACACGAAATCCTTTCTCTACTAACTTATTAATATATGGTTCACAGGAATGGAAAGGCACCCCGCACATAGGCGCCTTTTCTTCCTGGCCACAATTTTTCCCAGTAAGAGTGATCTCTAACTCTCTTGACGCGGTAAGCGCATCCTCATAAAACATTTCATAGAAGTCTCCCAGACGATAAAACAAAATACAATCTTTATATTTATTCTTTATCTGGAAATACTGTTCCATCATCGGAGTCAGTTTAGCCATTGACGCTCAACCTCCCCAGATAATAGAATCCTTTGGATTCCTCTAATACAACAGGAACAATCTTTCCAATTAAAGAAGCATCTCCCTTAAAATGTACGACGCTGTTATTAGATAATCTTCCGGTAACCATTGTATCATCTTTCTCATCAATTTCTTCTACTAACACCAGTTCTGTATTACCAGTAAGCTTACCATTTTGCTCTTTTGCCGCCTCATTTACTACTTTTAATAAGCGGTCAAATCTTTCATGTACCACATCGTCTGGCACCTGGTCTGGCATTTTTGCCGCCGGAGTTCCAGAACGTTTAGAATAAATAAAGGTAAATGCACTATCGTATTTTGCCTTTCTCACGACATCAAGTGTCTCCTGAAAATCTTCCTCTGTTTCTCCCGGAAAACCTACGATAATATCTGTTGTAATCGCAATATCAGGCACAGCGGTACGAATCTTATCTACCAGCTCAAGATAATGCTCTTTTGTATATTTTCTATTCATTAACTTCAAAATACGACTGCTTCCTGACTGTACTGGCAAATGAAGATGCTTACAAATCTTCTTGGAATGTGCCATTACCTCAATAAGCTCATCAGACAAATCCTTTGGATGAGAAGTCATAAAACGAATTCTCTCGATTCCCTCTACCTCTTCTACCATTGTAAGAAGCTTTGCAAAACTGATTGGATTCTCCAAGTTCTTACCATAGGAGTTTACATTCTGTCCAAGAAGCATGACTTCCACAACACCCTCGGATGCTAACTTCTTCACCTCTGCTACAATATCTTCCGGCTTTCTGCTTCGCTCTCTTCCTCTTACATAAGGAACGATACAGTAACTACAGAAGTTATTACAGCCAAACATAATATTTACGCCAGCCTTAAATCCAAACTTACGGTCACTTGGCAGGTCCTCAATAATCTGGTCTGTCTTCTCCCAGACATCAAATACTCTCTTTCTTCCAGAAAGGCATTCATATAAAAGCTCTGCCAGCTTAAAAATATTGTGAGTTCCAAAAACCACATCGACAAACTTGAATGTTGTCTTTACCTTTTCCTGTTCCTCCGGCTCCTGCATCATACAGCCACACATGGCAATAACCATCTCTGGATTCTTCTTTTTATAATTCTTTAAAGCACCAAGTCTTCCATAAACACGAACATTCGCATTCTCACGAACTGTACAAGTATTATAGTAGACAAAGTCAGCCTTTTCTGTGTCCGCTTTCACATAACCGATATCCTCAAGAATACCATTTAACTTCTCAGAATCCTTAAAATTCATCTGGCATCCAAAAGTCTGATCATAGAATGTCAGCTTACGTCCAATCTCTAATTCTCTTTCCTTTATAATCTCTCTACACTTTGCAATAAAATACCGCTGTCTCTCCGGTTCCTGTTCCGGTGCAGGCGCGGTCGTATCAATTAATTCATAGTTTATATTCGTCATTATAATTATTTAACCTCCAAGTGTGTAAAATCAACTTTTTACGCAGATAGAGATATTATAGGATAACTTTTTTTATTTTTCAAGAAAAAAGTACTTGATTTTTATTTTTGTCTGTGCTATATTAGACAAGTCGCAACGATATGGTCGATTGGTCAAGCGGCTAAGACGTCGCCCTCTCACGGCGAAAACAGGGGTTCGATTCCCCTATCGACTATTTATTTTTTAAAACAAAATAAAAAAGTACTTGATTTTCACTTTGACTTGTGATATAGTAGTCAAGTCGTAACGACATGGTCGATTGGTCAAGCGGCTAAGACGTCGCCCTCTCACGGCGAAAACAGGGGTTCGATTCCCCTATCGACTATTTATTTTAAAAGGTTTGTCTGTCTAGGCAAACCTTTTTTGTTTCATAAATAAAATCCTTTCGTTTGCCATAGGCGGAAACCCACTACCTTTAGGTGGTGGGAGGAGCCTTGTTAACTGTTACCCAATATGCTACAATAGCCGTAGCAGTTCTTAAAGAGAAAACCGTTAGATGTGCTGCTCATTAAAGACACTCTTTTGTACATTGACAAGATATGAGGTTGCAATACGAAATTCGTGTATTGCGTAAAATCTTAACCGTAAAAGATTTTTTTACTGTATAGCATGGGAAGTTTAGTACCTGATACAGTTACAGATGAGCATGTCTTGTCTGTAAAGGGTGCTGTCAGTCACCCTATGATGTAACGCCACTTTAGATAGCAATATCTATCGGGGATTAAAGGTCGGAGGTGTAAGCCGTTAGTACGACTGGGCAGTTACAAACCCATGACCTTTAGGTCGTGGGTAGTTGACAAAGGAGGCACTTCTATGGCTTTTTTTGACACCTTAAAACAAAACCTTATGACTGCCAGCCAGGTTACAATGGATAAATCAAAAAATACCGCTGAGATTTTAAAATTAAAAGACCAGATTCGCCAGGATAAACGAGAGATTCGTTCTGCTACTTATAAAATCGGGGAGATTTATCGAGAGCTTCACTCCGAAAACCATGAAGAGGCTTATGAGGATTGAGTGTTTAGAACAGGCGATTGAGTGGAAGGAAGATGCGCTGAAGAATTTGAAACAAGAGGATTAATTGCTCTCTAGATTTTAAAAAAACAGACGGAAATAAAAAATAGATATATAGTATCTGTTCCATATCACTGCACGAATAATGCTTACCCGCATTATTCGCTTGCTCCAAAGTCACAGATACTATATATCTATTTTTTTATTTCCTGTCTTTGATAAATTGGAGAGGTTATTCAAATTTTAGGTTACTACTTATACTTTTAAACGCCTGTCCTTGGCTACTTCTCTCCTTCTATGCTTAACAAGAAATCTATTACTCCGTTCCTACTATTTTTAAACTGTCGCCCTCCGATAATGTAAAAATGCCCGTACATCGACAGAATTCTACAAACATGAAAAATAGGTGATTTTGTTTCTCTTTCGTAGAATTAATGAAGGAGATATGGTAAAATATTTGTAAACTTTGGCTGGTCAACAGAAAGTGGGGAAATAAGGTAGAAAAGAAGCGGGAATTCGGGCGATGGATTAAAATAGAAACATATTGGAATGTAAATATGCTTTCGTACAAATCAGTATAGGATGTTCCACTTATTAAAATAGAAACATATTGGAATGTAAATGAATTTTCTCAATCGCATCGCCTACGAAGTACTCAATTAAAATAGAAACATATTGGAATGTAAATATGGTAGCTGCTACCTGAGACATTGCAGTATCAAATTAAAATAGAAACATATTGGAATGTAAATAAATGTCCGGCACTTCCTCTGGTGCGACAAACGGTATTAAAATAGAAACATATTGGAATGTAAATACTGATGATGCATCAAAAGCTTTAGATCAGTTAGGTATTAAAATAGAAACATATTGGAATGTAAATGATCATTGGCAAACCCGGATTGCACCGCGTCGTAGGCATTAAAATAGAAACATATTGGAATGTAAATGAGTGCATCAAGCTTTCTGTCAGTTTTGACAAGGATTAAAATAGAAACATATTGGAATGTAAATAAATATGCTCATGCGCCGTTTTGCCTTTGCAATGTTATTAAAATAGAAACATATTGGAATGTAAATAGAAAACAATCTTCGTTGTCCGATTTCGATGCCATTATTAAAATAGAAACATATTGGAATGTAAATTAAAAACATTAATAGTTCCATTCTGGAAGGCAAAGCAATTAAAATAGAAACATATTGGAATGTAAATTATTGTAGTTAACGCCTGCGATAGCCTGTTTGTTATATTAAAATAGAAACATATTGGAATGTAAATCTCTTTGAAATCGTATCTTGTCCACCGTCGGGTCTGAATTAAAATAGAGATATATTGGAATGTAAATTCCTTTTGCAAAGTAGGCAACATCGGCTGTTGAGAATTTAAATAGGGACATATCGGAATGTAAATCTAAATGAAATGTAGGTAGCGAGATGAATTGTATAATTTAATAGGGACATATTGGAATGTAAATTCAGTTCCAGCCGCTCCATGTCTTCATCCTGCGGATTTAAATAGAGACATATTGGAAAGATAAGAGCAAACAATTTAATATCAAATCATCATATTATCGCTTTAAATTCATAAAACAATTTACTTTATCACGAAATCAGCATAATTCGTCAGAAAAGCAACAAAAATAGGAAAATATGTGATAATATAATCGAAATGCTATTTATTTGTTT
>UMEO01003620.1_pt1 | contig 28895 bp, 26 predicted proteins | sample 1964781 | NCBI WGS metagenome assembly UMEO01 (sample SAMEA4836023, study PRJEB28245) | human gut metagenome | biome: gut microbiome; material: fecal sample | place: Denmark | collected 2008 | reverse complement strand
GGACAGTTATTCTATTTCTTTGAATTTGCCTGCGGTGTGAGCGGATATTTATTAGGAGTGAATCCATTTGACCAACCGGGCGTAGAAAGCTATAAGAAAAACATGTTTGCGCTTCTTGGAAAACCTGGGTTTGAAAAAGAACGTGAAGAATTATTAAAGAGATTATAATTAGGAAACGACAGAGGAAGTGGCAAGTTGTTATCAAGACAGATATTACAGAGAACGATCAATGAGATGAAAGAAATTGTGGCAGCAGAAATATCTTTATGGAATGCAGAAGGAATGATTGCTGTGAAAACGTCAGGGGCAGATGAGAGCGCCAAGGAGCAAGTCAAAATCTATCTTTCCAAATGGAAAGAGCAGATGGAGGAAGACGCAGAAGAACTCTCAGAGGCGGTTGAGGAGAAGGCAGCATTTTTTCCAATCTTGAACCATATGAGTGAATTGGAATATGTTCTGATGATCCATGGAGTTTGGGATGACATAAAGGTGATCGGCCGGCTGTGTGTAAGTCAGATCAGAAATTTGATCATGGCTTACCATGAACGGATGGATAAGAATAATTTTCTGCAAAATCTTCTTCTTGACAATTTTCTTCTGGTAGATATTTATAATAGGGCAAAAAAGCTCGGAATCGCAATTGAAGCACGGAGAGTTGTTTTTCTGATTGAGCCTAAAAAAGAAGGAGACAGCATTGTTATGGAGACAATGCGCGGGCTCTATGCGACGGGAACAAAGGATTTCATTACGGCGGTGGATGAAGGGCATATTATTTTTATCAAACATCTCGAGGTGACAGACGGGTATAAGGAAATCAATGATATTGCAAAGACAATCACTGATACATTGAGCGCTGAGGCGATGATGAAAGTGCGTGTTGCCTATGGAACTGTGGTGGAAGAGTTAAAAGATGTTTCTAAGTCTTATAAAGAGGCTGCGATGGCGCTGGATGTGGGAAGAATTTTTTACAGTGAACGGACGATACTGGCATACAATGAGCTTGGAATCGGGAGGCTAATCCACCAGCTTCCGGTCTCACTGTGCGAGATGTTTCTGCAGGAAGTATTTAACGGAGACGCTTTTGAGCAGTTTGATGAGGAAACTTTGGTTACCGTGTATAAGTTCTTTGATAATAATCTGAACGTATCGGAGACAGCAAGGCAATTATATATTCATAGAAATACACTTGTGTACCGTTTGGAAAAGATTCAGAAATCGACAGGGCTGGATGTGCGTGTGTTTGATGATGCACTTACATTTAAGATTGCGATGATGGTTGCAAGTCATATTAAAAAATAAAAAAGATATTCCGAATAATTTGGAAACGTAGAACAGAAAGCTGCGTTTCTAAATGTTTGGAATATTTTTTTGTCTGCCAGCATATAGAGGGAGTAAAAATGAATAGAAGGATATTTTCAAACAACTCTAGTCAATGCTCTTCCCATTTGTTATAATACTTGTATTGTAAAAATAATGGAGGGATTTTATTATGGCACATCAGAATCATGAATATCACGAATACATCGTGGAACAGACTGAGAAAGTGATCGGGATCGACAGCCCGACAGGTTATCATTACAATGTACAGAAATATCTTGTAGATACAATACAGGCGATGGGTTTTGAAGTTCGTACGCTGAGAAAAGGCGGTGTAATTGCAAATCTTGGCGGAGAGGGGAATCCGTTGATGATGCTTGCACATGTAGATACGTTAGGCGCATTTGTACATTATATTAAAGGAAATGGACGTCTTGCAATTTCCAATGGGACATTGAACCCAAATAATATTGAGACAGAAAATGTGCGTGTCATTACAAGAAGTGGTGCGGTGTATGAGGGAACAATCCAGCTTGAGAATGCTTCTGTGCATGTAAATCCAGATGTCAACGCAGAGCGTAAATTTACAAATCTGGAAGTAGTTCTTGATGAAGATGTCACTTCCAAGGAAGACGTAGAGAAATTGGGCATTTGTGCCGGAGATTTTCTTGCGGTAGAACCAAGATTTCAAGTGACAGAAAAAGGATATATTAAGAGCCGTTTTCTGGATGATAAGGCTTCTTCGGGAGTTCTTCTTGGAATCGCAAAATATGTGAGCGAGCATCCGGGATGTCTGAAGAGAAATGTACAGCTGTTCTTTACGACATTTGAAGAGATTGGACATGGGGCGTCAGCAGGAATCCCAGAGGAGATTGAAGATCTTCTGGCAGTGGATATGGGATGTGTCGGGGATCATCTGGCATGTACGGAAAAACAAGTATCCATCTGTGCAAAAGACAGTTCCGGAGCATATCATTTTGAAATGACAAATGAGTTGATTGAAGTGGCAAAGGAACATGGAATCGATTATGCAGTTGATATTTATCCATCTTATGGATCCGATGCGGGAGCAGCGCTTAGATCTGGTAAGGATGTAAGATATGCATTGATCGGACAAGGAGTATATGCTTCACATGGATATGAGAGAACACACAAAGACGGCATGAAACAGACATTCGAACTTGCTTTGAATTATGTTCTGAAATAAGATAAGGCAGGGAAATGAATGATGCAAAAGAAACATGAGTCTGATCTGACAAGGAAAGAGAAGTGGCAGTTAGAGAGGGAAAAAGTAGCTTCGATGAGCTGGAAGAAGCGAATCGAATATTTCTTCACTTATTACAAATGGGTACTTGTGGTGGCAGTGGCAGTGATTGCACTCGGAGTGTTTGGGGTAAACTGGTACAAGAATTTGCAGAAAGAAGAGCTATTAAATGTGGTAATCGTCAATTCTTCTGCACCGAGTACAGAAAATTTAAATCAAGATTTGCGGAAAGCACTGAAAATCAAAGACAAGAATCAGATTATCACGATCGATACTTCCGTCTATACCGGAGAAGGAAATCAGACGACATATAACAGTACGATGAAACTATCTGTTGTAATGGGGGCAAGAACCGCGGATATTTTTGTTTGTGATAAAGAAACATTTGCAACATACGATCAGGATGGTGTTTTTTTAAGTGTAGAAGAGTTAATGGGAAGTGAATTTTGCGAAGAACATGCAGAGGAGGTTGGAGAGAATTATATGCTTGCCAACCAAAGTAAACTCGCAGAGGAATATGGAATCGTCGGGTATGAAGATGCGTATATCGGAGTATTTTCTTACACGGAACATCGAGAACATGCGAAAGCATTTGTAGAATTTCTATTCGAGTAAATTGTTTGCTTAGCGGCGATGTGATTCAGGAAAAGAGTGAAAAGACAGTCAGGATTTCAAAAGTCTGTAGATCAGATTTTTGAAAAACTGGCTGTCTTTTTATTCGATAGAAATTCATTGGAAACTCCCAATTTTTACAGTGGATTTGGCACTTGTTTCTGTAATTTATTCCACCATAAGAAAGATGGGAAACAAAGACAATTCTAGGATGAATCTGGAAAAGACAGCGGTAGTACTTAAAAGTATTTTGGCAGGAGAGTATTTTGGAGTGGAGATTTGACCGGGGATTATGGGAAAAGAGAAGAAAATTGTTAAAATGTAAGGATATAGCAATATTTATAATATTGTAAACAAGATTTGCGTAGATTTGCTTATGAGAAGAAGTTATACTAGATTTAGAAAAATGCGAATTTTTTAGAAAAGGAGAAACATTATGGGTAATGAAAACACAAGAGGAAGGGTAACGATCCCGACAGATGTTGATGTTGTACCAGAGACACTGGAATTACTGGAGCGCTGGGGAGCAGATGCGATCCGTGACTGTGATGGAACAGACTATCCGGAAGGATTAAGAGATGTAGATGCAAAAGTGTATTCTACTTACTATACAACAAGAAAAGATAATGAGTGGGCAAAGGCGAACCCGGATGAGATTCAGCAGATGTATATTATGACTTCTTTCCATACAGCAGTGGAGGAAGAGCTTTCGATTCATTTGATGGATCATTTATATCCGGATATGCTGAAGGTAAATTCTCATGACGACATTAAGCGCTGGTGGGAAGTAACCGACCGTACTACAGGGGAAGTTGTTCCGACAGATAGTTGGTCTTACAGTGAAGAGACTGGTGATGTGACGATTCATGGAGCAAAGGCATTCCATGATTACACAGTAAGCTTCCTTGCATACATTATGTGGGATCCGGTACATATGTACAACGCAGTTGTTAATGACTGGAAAGGTGTGGAGAAGCAGATTACTTTTGATGTGCGTCAGCCTAAGACAAAAGAATTTTCCATGAAACGTCTCCGCAAATTTATCGAGGACAATCCACATGTAGATGTCATTCGATATACAACATTCTTCCATCAGTTCACACTGATTTTCGATGAACTGGCAAGAGAAAAATATGTAGACTGGTACGGATATTCTGCATCTGTCAGCCCGTATATTTTAGAGCAGTTCGAGAAGGAAGTGGGATACAAATTCAGACCAGAGTATATTATTGATCAGGGATATATGAACAATCAGTACCGGATTCCGTCAAAAGAATTCAAGGATTTCCAGGCATTTCAGAGAAGAGAAGTTGCAAAACTTGCCAAAGAGATGGTGGATATCACGCACGAGATGGGAAAAGAAGCAATGATGTTCTTAGGAGACCACTGGATCGGTATGGAGCCGTTTATGGACGAATTCAAATCCATCGGACTGGATGCAGTTGTAGGAAGTGTTGGAAATGGTTCTACGCTCCGTCTGATCAGCGATATTCCAAATGTGAAATATACTGAGGGACGTTTCCTCCCATATTTCTTCCCAGATACTTTCCACGAAGGCGGAGATCCGGTCAAAGAGGCGAAGGTGAACTGGGTAACAGCAAGACGTGCAATCCTTAGAAAACCGATCGATCGAATCGGATACGGCGGTTACTTAAAGCTTGCACTGGAATTTCCGGAATTTATCGATTATGTAGAAAGTGTATGTAAAGAATTCCGTACATTATATGAGAATATCAAAGGAACAACACCATATTGCGTGAAGACTGTTGCAGTACTCAACAGCTGGGGTAAGATGAGAGCATGGGGAAATCACATGGTACATCATGCTTTATATCAGAAGCAGAACTACTCTTACGCAGGAATTGTGGAGACGCTTTCCGGAGCGCCGTTTGATGTGCGTTTTATCAGCTTTGATGATATTAAGACGAATCCGGCAGTCCTTGACGATATCGATGTTATCATTAATGTCGGAGGAGCTTACACTGCACACAGTGGTGGAGCTGCATGGGCGGATGAAGAGATCGTGACAGCAGTGAAGAAATTCATCTACAATGGCGGTGGATTTATCGGTGTTGGTGAGCCGACAGCTTATCAGTGGGAAGGACGTTACTTCCAGCTTGCAAGCGCACTCGGTGTAGAAAAAGAAAATGGATTTAACTTAAATACAGATAAATACAATTGGGAAGAACATGACCACTTCATCAAAGAGGACTGCACAAAGGACATCGACTTTGGGGAAGGTCAGAAAAATATTTTTGCACTAGACGGAACAACAGTATTAAGACAGATTGACAAAGAAGTGCAGATGGCAGTCAATGACTTTGGAGCAGGACGTTGTGTTTACATCAGCGGGCTTCCATACAGTTTCGAGAACAGCCGTCTTCTGTATCGTTCCATCCTTTGGTCTGCACATGACGAAGGAAACCTTCACAAATGGTTCAGCACAAACTTCAACGTGGAAGTGCACGCATATGTGAAGAATGGAAAATACTGTGTAGTAAATAATACTTATGAGCCACAGGATACAACAGTATACAGAGGAGATGGAAGCAGTTTCGATCTTCATCTGGATGCAAATGAAATTATCTGGTACGAAATCTAGTAAAATCTTTAATAGAAAAAACCTCCGGGGGAAAGCATATGACAGCTGACCTGCGGAGGTTTTTTTCTATATAAGAAGTTTTGTGATTTTTACTAAGTTTTATTCAAAGCCTCATGCTTAGACTTCTGAAAGTGCTTTGATAGACGAGACATATTCGGACGGTGTCATGCCGGTGATTTTCTTGAACTGCCTTGAAAAATAGTGGATGGAAGAATAGCCCAGTTTCTCGGCAATCTGTGTGAAATTCATTAAATCTGTACGCATCATTTGCTTTGCAGCATCGATTTTCATATTGGAAAAATATTCAATCACACCAAGTCCGGTCTTCTGTTGGAAAATCTTTTGCAGCTGCGAGCGGCCAATCATATTGTCGCGGCAGATCTGCTCAATCGTCAGGTGCAGACAGAGATTTTTTTCCATATAAGCAAGCACACGGTTAAACACTTCGGAATTGCCTTTGGAGGCGATCACTTTTGGAGTCGAAGAAGGACTGTCCTGTTTGCGACGAAGCAGATGGAGCAAAAAATGCTCCAGATGAATCCGGATAAATTGTTCTGCACCAAACGGAGGCTGCTCGCATTTTGTCATTTCGGTGAGATAAGGGTCATCCAGCCGACAGTTGAACAGTGTCTTCGCCTCTTTGACGATTTCACCGAGCAGAATCTTTTCGGTTTCATCGAGAGAGAAGATCTTCCCTTCAAAAAACTGCATCACTGCATCACTGCATTCGAAAGAGATAACGACAAGGTTCGGAGCAGAGCTTCCGGTCGCCTGTAGTCTGTGAAATTCATTTGGTTTGTGAAAGGCGACCTCCCCTTTTTTTAAACGTGCATGGATACTTTCCATATAAATATCAATCTCACCTTTGTCAACGAAGACAAACTCCCAGAAATTGTGGGACTCTCCGGCGAAAGAGAAATCGCTCATATATTCAAAATAATGGATGGTGAATACTTCGTGGATGGATATGGTGTCCGTCAGAAGTGTTCCTTTGTACATCATATTAAACCTCCTGCCTCATTTTGTGAGTCCATACTCTTGCGGTATTTGTTCGGAGAAAGCCCGGTTTCTTTTCGAAATACCTGCGAAAAGTAGGATTGAGAGGAAAAACCGACGACGGAAGCAATCTTTGCAATTGGGAAATTGGTAGTGCCAAGCAGATGTTTTGCCTCAGAAATCCGCTTCTCAATCAGGTAGTTGATCGGGGAAACTCCTTTATAATTTTTAAATGCATGTACCAGATAATATTTGTTCAGATACGTCAGGTCACTGAGTGTCTGAAGTGTGATATCTTCTTTGAAATGTTCATCCAGATACTGTTCGATGAACCGACATTCCTTTGTGATCTTCTTAGTCGGAGCAACGGACAGTGTTGTCTGTGTCTGACGAGTGATATTCCAGATGATCAGCTCCAGAAGATTCTGGCAGATGGATTCAAAATTTTCTTCTTTTTTCCGCACCTCTTTGAGCAGCATTTTCAGGTAAAAATGGAGCTCCTCGCGGTAGTGAAAGAAATTATGAATCGTATAATTAGTAAATTCGTCCTTGTCCGTAAATTGCAGTCCGTTGATCCCAAGGACAATGTATTCAAGAGGAGTGCCGGTTCCGCCTGATTCTGTGTGGGAAACATTCGGATTGACAATGATCAGATCATTTTCTTTGACCGGGAAACATTCGTTCTCAATTGTAAATTTTCCGGTTCCGTGGGTAATAAAAAACAATTCGGTAAAATGATGCGTATGTGCAAGGCTGTGCCAGTCCTGCTCATATTTTGCTTCTGTGATATAGAGCAGATGGACATCGATTTTTTTGGAATTTTTCTCTTCCAGGCGATAATTTTGATTACTCATAATAGGTCTCCTTTGGGTTTATTATATAGATGTTTGTTGAAAAAAGCAATAAACGAATCGGTGTCATTTACAAGCTTGCTGTCAGATAGTATAATCCGTGTAATGAGGAGGAGAAAACATTATGAACTATCTTTCATTTTTAGTAAAACCTGCATCATCCCTATGCAATTTGAAGTGTCCGTACTGCTTCTATGAGGACATCAGTAATAGGAGAGAACGTCCATGCAGTGGGAAAATGAAGCCGGAAATCATGCGGAAATTGATTGACCGTGCCATTGCAGAAACGGAGGAAGATGCACAGATTACATTCGCATTTCAAGGTGGGGAGCCCACCCTTGCCGGGCTGGAGTATTATAGACAATTTACAGAGTATGTCCGTGAAAAAAAGGGGGCACGCACAGTACGATATGCCATTCAGACAAATGGTACGCAGATGGATGAGTCGTGGGCACGGTTCTTTCGAGAAGAAGACTTTCTCGTGGGTGTTTCGTTGGATGGGTATGAGTCTAACACAAACCGTTTTCGGGTAGATCAAGAGGGAAAGGGAATGTATGCGCAGATCATGCAGGGAATCCGGCTGCTGGAACAATATGAAGTGGCATATAATATTCTTACTGTACTGACACCACGGCTTGCGGCGCATCCGGAAGCATATTATCATTTCTTGAAAGATCAGGGATTTTCTTATGTGCAGTGTATTCCGTGTCTTGGAGAATTTCCAGAACAGCAACAGAGCGCAGTGACTGGAAATGATCAGGAACTAAAGCCAGAACAGTACGCCGAATTTTATAAGCGGTTCTATCGGCTCTGGCTGGATGATTATGTGCATGGAGATTACATGAGTGTGACTCTGTTTGATAATCTGCTGTTGATGTTGTCTGATCGCCCTCCACAACAGTGTGGAATGCTTGGATTTTGTACAGCGCAGCTTGTGGTGGAGGCAGACGGCAGTGTATATCCGTGTGATTTTTATGTGTTGGATCAGTATTGCTGCGGAAATCTGCAAGATCAGACACTTCAGGAACTTTTATATAGTGAAGCGATGAAAAACTTTATTCAGGAAGAAAGACAGATAAAAAAAATCTGTGAGACATGTCCATTCTGGAAAATCTGCCGCGGTGGCTGCAAGAGACAGAATGGAACCTATCTCACAGAAGAGTGGTGTGGTCACAGAGAATTTCTGATGGAGGCATATCCGACATTGTTCAGGATTGCACAGACACTTTGAAAGACTCTGTGATTATTTTTTAAAAGTAGCAGAACACAGCTGGAAATCAAGATTTCCAGCTGAATTCTTATAGAATATGAGATAAATTTGCGACCGGTGTACAGCCGCTTTGGAGTGAGACTCCGTCGCTGTACCCCTCTTCGCGGCCATCGAGTTCTTGAATCAGAAGAGCGCGAAGATAGGCGATCCGAGCCTGATATGCTTCATCGGCGATTGCATTGTGTTCTTCCCGCGGATCTTTTCTCAGATCAAAGTACTGTTCAGTGTTTTTCTCGCTGTACCAAATATATTTATCAGTCTCCGTCACGATAAAATGACTGGACAGACCGGAGTGGAAGCTGTGTTCTCCGTGCAGATACTCGCGGTTGTTTTGCTCTTCTTTCGGCTTTCCGACAATCTCTGGCATCAGAGAGAAGCCGTCCACACCCTCTGGAACCGGGATACCTGCAAAATCGAGGAGTGTTGGAAGGATATCGCGCAGTTCTGTGATCGTATTGCTGCGAATCGGTTTGGAAGGGCATACATTTTTGCCGACGTGGAACAGAAGTGGGATATGTGTGCTTCCTTCGTAGGCAAATACTTTTCGGTACAGGTGATGATCAAAGAGTAGTTCCCCGTGATCGGACAAGAAGAGAATCACAGTGTTGTCATATTCTCCGCTTTCCATCAGTGCAGAGAGAAGCCGTCCGATCTGGTGGTCGACATGTGTGATGCAGGCATAGTATCCCGCCATTGCATTGTGTTGCTGTTCGGCATCGTTGCAGCCGTAGATAGAGTCTTTCCTATATCCGAACTGTTCGGTACTTGCGGTGTCATCCCAGTCGCCGCAGGCAGGTGCCCTAAGTTCTTTGTCTTTGTACAGATCGAAGTAGGATGCCGGCGCATCAAAAGGCTGGTGCGGACGGACATAGGAGCTCATCAGGAAAAATGGTCTGGTGCGATCACGTGTTTCTAAGAAGCGGATACTTTCTTCCGTCACCCAGTTTGTCGGATGCAGCCGTTCTTCATAGATCCACGGGTGGGTCACCCAGGAGTTGCATTCCGGTCCGCTGGCATTGAAATCCGCATGGGATCCGAGAGCGTTTTTTAAATCATAAAGATAGTCATCAGTCACCGTCTGGTGCTGAAAATGCGGAATGGAGGCATCCCGGTAATATCCAAGATAGCCATCGTGCAGACGCAGTCCTTGGAACCCGCAATGTTTTCTCACCGGATGTACATGCATCTTTCCAACACACTGTGTCTGGTATCCGTGTGTACTGAACTCTTCTGCGAGCATGTGATCGTAGTTCCAGTCGATACCATCCTCATATCCGACACGTCCGTGGTGCTCTTGACTTTTCCCGGTAAAAAGCGCAGCTCTTGCAGGGATACAGCTTGGACAGGAGGAATAGGCGCGGTCAAAAAAGGCACCATCAGAAGCGAGCGTGTCAAGGTAAGGTGTCTTGACGTCCGGATGTCCGGCATAGGAAAGACAGTCTCCACGAAACTGGTCACACATAAGAAGTAAAATGTTTGGTTGTTTCATCATTTTTTCCTTTCATATTATTACATATTTTTCGGTTACCAATGCAGGCAGCTTTTGATACAATCATAAACACTGGGAAAAAGAAAAGCAAGGAAGAGTTTTTTATTAATTTCATATTTTTAGCTTTGAGAGCAATATACATAAAAATGAGAACAACATTAATATAGAAAAAATGACGGATGTAGTGTAGAATATAGTGTATAAAGTGAACGAAATAAACAAAAGGAGGAGTTCGGTTATGAAAATGAAAAAAGTAACAGCGCTTTTACTTACAGTTGCAATGGCTGCTACTATGCTTGCAGGATGCGGAAGTAAAGAGGAAAAAGCAGAAGGCAAGAAAGAAGATGGAAAGACAGTCCTGAAATTTGCTGCATTTGAAGGTGGAAATGGAGCTGAGATCTGGAAAAATATCGAAAAAGCATTTGAGGAAGAACACAAAGATGTAGACGTAGAATTACACCTTTCTTCTGAGCTTGATAAAGATTTGCAGAAAGACTTTAAGAACGGAAATGTTCCAGATGTTGTATATTACAACTTAGGTCAGGAGAGCGGATTCGTAGAGACCATGTTAAAAGAAAAAGCAATCGCTGACATCTCAGACGTATTTGATGATGAGTTAAAAGGTAAATTAGTAGGTGGTATTACAGAGAATGCTGCGGCACAGCCATACGGTGACGGAAAAGTTTACCTTGCTCCGATCATTTATACACCAACAGGATTATGGTATAACAAAGACTTATTTGAAGGAGCAAATAAGAAATACGACCTTCCGACAACATGGGATGAGTTCTTTGCACTTGGAGACAAAGCAAAAGCTGACGGAATTTCTTTATTTACATATCCACAATCAGGATACTTCGACGCAACAATGTATCAGATGTTAGCACAGGCAGGTGGAATTGATTTCTACAACAAAGCTGTAAACTACGATGAAAAGACATGGACATCTGAAGAAGGAAAGAAAGTTGTTGATACAATCGCAAAACTTGCTTCACCAGATTATATCCAGGCAGATACAGTTGCAAATGCAAACTCAGACGGTGGATTCAAGATCAATCAGCAGAACGTGATCGACGGAAAAGCATTATTTATGCCAAATGGTAACTGGGTAATCGGGGAGATGGCAAACTCTACTCCGGAAGGATTCAACTGGGGAATGATGGCACCTCCGAAGTTCAATGCAGATGAAGATAACTACATCTACACATTCACAGAGCAGATGTGGATTCCTGCAGATGCAGAAAATATGGATCTTGCAAAAGAATTTGTAAAATTTATGTACTCTGATACAGTTGTTGATTTAATGCTCAACAACAAAGTAGTGAACAAAGAGACAAATGAAGAATCAGCAGCTCCAATCGTATCACCGGTTCTTGGTGCATCAGACAAGCTGGAAGATGGAACAATCAAAGATACTTATACACTGGCATCTTCTGACGGATACGAAGCAGTTGCAGGTACATGGGCTACAACAAAACCAATTGATGGATTTGATATGAAAGCAACAGTTTATGGTGCAATCGATGCTCTGAATACAGGAGAGATGACAGCAGATCAGTACCAGAAACAACTGGTAGATGCATGGGAGAAATTATTAGAAAACGTAGAATAATTATCCAGATAAGTTATAGTTAGTCAGAACGGTGAGTTATCAGGGCTCACCGTTTTTTAAGGAGAAAGATAAGCTTATGAACAGAAAACGATCAGAAAGAAGATTTGTCTTTGCATGTCTGGCACCGGCAGTAATCTTGATGGTTCTCTTTATTTTCATTCCTACAATCAATGTATTTCGGATGTCCTTATACCGTATGGGAGGAATTACGAACAAACAGACATTCATAGGACTGGAGAACTTTAAAACACTGCTGGGGGATAAGAATTTCCTTCAGGCAATGCAGAATACAATATTGATTATTGTGTTAGTAATGATCTGCACGATCATTCTTGCTGTATTATTTGCAGCATTGTTAAACAGAGGAACTTTTAAGGGAAAGAACTTTTTCCGTGTTATTTTTTACATTCCGAATATTTTATCCATCGTTGTTATTGCGGGTATCTTTGGAGCGATTTATAACCCGAGTACAGGTCTTCTCAATACATTCCTGAAAGCGATTCATCTTGATGGACTGGCACGTCAGTGGATGGCAGAGCCGAATATTGTGATCTATTCTGTAATCTTTGCGCTGATCTGGCAGGCAATTGGATACTACATGGTAATGTATATGGCAAGTATGGCAGCGATTCCACCGGATTATTATGAGGCGGCATCTCTGGATGGAGCGACAGAGATCCAGATGTTTTTCAAGATTACATTCCCTCTGATCTGGAGCAATATTCGTACTACACTGACATTCTACATCATCAGTACGATCAACTTAAGCTTCCTGTTTGTCCAAATTATGACAAACGGAGGACCGAATGGAAATACAGAAGTGGCGCTGAACTATATGTATAAGCAGGCATACACAAACGGTTCTTATGGATATGGTATGGCGATCGGTGTTGTGATCTTCCTGTTCTCATTTATTCTGGCAGGAATTGTAAATAAGATCACAGACAGAGAAGTTTATGAATTTTAGGAAAGGAGAGCAGATATGGAAAAAATTAATAAACATAAAAAACCAAGCAGTTATATTTATAAGCTGTTCATCTATGTAGCTCTCCTTGCACTGGCAATTTCTATCATTATTCCGGTAGCATGGGTATTCATGGCAAGTTTGAAGAAGAACTCAGAGTTTATCGGGGGAGATGTAAGTCCGTGGGCACTTCCGAAAGAATTTTTTGTACAGAACTTTGTTGTGGCATTCCGCGATGCGAACATGGGAACGTTTTTCTTAAATTCTGTGATCGTTACTGCAACAGCATTGATCCTCCTGTTACTTCTTGCACTTCCGGCATCTTATGCACTGTCAAGATTTAACTTCAGAGGGAAAAAGATTCTGAACATTGCATTTATGGCAGGACTTTTCGTCAACATCAGTTACATTGTAGTACCGATCTTCCTGATGCTCAGTGATGCAAATAAATTGCTCGGGGTAGATTTCTTCCTGAATAACAGGTTTATCCTGGCGCTTGTCTATGCATCGAGTGCACTGCCATTTACAGTGTATCTTTTGAGCGGATATTTCCGGACATTACCGAAAGGATTTGAGGAAGCGGCATATATTGACGGATGCGGATACTTTAAGACGATGACAAAGATCATGGTGCCGATGGCAAAACCAAGTATCATCACAGTAATTTTATTTAACTTCTTATCATTCTGGAATGAGTATATCATTGCCTATACATTGATGGATGGAAATGATACGTTGGCGATGGGACTGAAAAATCTGATGGCAGTGGAAAAGACAGCTACCAACTACGGTATTATGTATGCCGGACTTGTGATTGTTATGCTGCCGACATTGATCTTATACATCATGGTACAGAAACGTCTGACAGAGGGTATGACTCTCGGCGGACTGAAAGGTTAGGAGGGACTGGCAATGAATAGTAGTACAGTAAGAAATATTATCATGTGTGTTGCATTTGTTATTTTCCTTGCTATGATCATCGTTGGTCAGAGACATATTTCTGTATCCGGACTTGCGATGGAGGTCATCGGATTGATCGGACTTCTGACACTTTTGTTCGTATATAACCACAGATACAAATAGAAAAGAATATGCTGGAATCTAAGAACGGATTCCGGCATATTTTTTTTGGAGGAACTGCATTCCTTTTTTTAAAAATATGAGTTATATTAATGTAAGAAGATTATATAAAAGGAAAGAAAGGCATAGACCTTGAAAGGAGACGATTGTGCAAACATAGAAAGAAATTGACTAAAGATTTTTTAAAAAACATCAGGTAGAATAGTAGATAATACAAAACAGAAGTGATAGATGAACAGGAGGTAGTTCAAAATGAAAAAACCAGTATTAGTAATTATGGCAGCCGGAATGGGAAGTCGTTACGGCGGATTAAAACAGATTGACCCAGTAGATGAGCAGGGACATATTATTATGGATTTCTCTATCTTCGATGCAAAGAGAGCAGGATTTGAGAAAGTCGTATTTATCATCAAAAAAGAAAATGAGGCAGATTTTAAAGAAGCAGTCGGAAAACGTATGGAAGAAGTGATGGATGTTGCTTATGTATTCCAGGATCTTCACAACATTCCGGAAGGATTTGAAGTGCCGGAAGGACGTGTGAAACCTTGGGGAACTGCACATGCCGTATTAAGCTGTATCGATGAAGTGGACGGACCATTTGCGGTAATCAATGCAGATGACTACTATGGAAGAGATGCCTTCCAGAAAATCTATGACTTCCTTTCTACTCATGAGGACGATGACAAGTTCCGTTATACAATGGTCGGATATCAGCTGGAAAATACATTGACAGAGAACGGACATGTAGCCCGCGGGGTATGTACGACAAATGAGGCAGGCGAGCTTGTAAAAGTAGAAGAGCGGACAAGAATCGAGAAAAAAGGTGACGGTGCTGCCTATACAGAAGATGAGGGAGCAACCTGGACAGATCTTCCGAAGGGAAGCATTGTGTCTATGAATATGTGGGGATTCACAGCAAGCATTCTGCAGGAGATCAAAAATGGATTTGCTTCTTTCTTAGAGGAAGGATTAAAGACGAACCCTCTGAAATGTGAATACTTCCTTCCGACAGTTGTCAGCAATCTGCTGGAAGAAGACCGCGCAACTGTATCCGTACTGACATCTGCAGATAAATGGTATGGAGTAACTTATAAAGAAGATAAGCCAGTCGTAGTAGCTGCGATCAAACAGATGAAAGAAAATGGATTATATCCGGAAAAATTGTGGGGAGAAGAGTAAGATTATGGGAATGGTATCAAACAGACAAAAAGACGAAGCAATTGCAAATTTTAGATTTGAAGGGGTTCTGATTGATGAGCGTCCATATGGAAGTGGACATATCAATGATACATTCCTTCTGACATTCGATATCTCAGGTATGGGACTTCTGCGTGTAATCTTACAGCGTATGAACAAAGAAATCTTTACACAGCCGGAAGAATTGATGGAGAACGTACTCGGTGTTACTTCTTACCTTCGTAAGAAGATCATTGAAAACGGTGGAGATCCGGAGAGAGAGACATTAAATATCATTCGCACAGTTGCAAACAGACCGTACTATGTGGATTCTCAAGGGGACTATTGGAGATGCTACAAATTCATCGATGGAGCTACCAGCTATGACCAGGTAGAAAAACCAGATGATTTCTATCAGAGCGCAGTATCTTTCGGTAACTTCCAGAGATTGCTTGCAGACTATCCGGCAGAGACTCTTCACGAGACGATCAAAGGATTCCATGATACAAAGGCACGTTTTGAAGTGTTCAAAAAAGCAGTGGAAGCAGATGTGTGCGGACGTGCAGCTTCTGTTCAGAAAGAGATTGATTTTGTTCTGGCACATGAAGATGTAGCTAACGTATTTGGAGATATGCTTGCGGCAGGAGAACTTCCACTTCGTGTGACACACAATGATACAAAATTAAATAACATTATGATTGACGATAAGACTGGAAAAGGAATCTGTGTGATCGACCTTGATACAGTTATGCCGGGACTTGCAATGAATGACTTTGGGGATTCTATCCGTTTTGGAGCAAGTACAGGAGCAGAAGATGAAATCGATCTGAGCAAAGTGTCCTGCGATATGGAATTATTTGATCTGTATGCGAAAGGATACATCGAAGGATGTGGCGGAAAACTTACAAAGAAAGAGATCGAGTTGATGCCAATGGGAGCAAAGGTTATGACATTTGAATGTGGTATGCGTTTCTTAACAGATTATCTTGAAGGAGATCATTACTTTAAGATCCACAGAGAACATCACAATCTTGACCGCTGCCGTACACAGTTTAAACTTGTGGAAGATATGGAAGCAAAATGGGATATCATGCAGGAGATCATCAGGAAATATAATGTTTAAGTAAGAATGTTTCTTGAGAGTGTGTGGGAAATCCGTAGAGAAGATTTGAAAGAATTTGTGAGAAATAAGTTTAAAACAGAAAAAATGTTTTAAAACAAAAAAAATAAAAAATAGTTGTACTGCCCGCAGTACGGTATTATAATAGAAGAAGAGAGAGATTTCTCATGTTACCCTACAAATCGTAAAAAACAGGAGGATACGAACATGGCAATTTTAGTAACAGGCGGAGCCGGATATATCGGAAGCCATACATGCATCGAATTAGTGAATGCAGGATATGACGTTGTTGTATTAGATAACTTATGTAATTCCAGCAAGGAATCTTTAAAACGTGTTGAGAAGATCGTCGGAAAACCAATCCCATTTTATGAGGCAGATATCCGCGATGCAGAGGCGTTAAAGAATATATTTGAGAAAGAAGATATCGATGCAGTCATTCATTTCGCAGGATTAAAAGCAGTTGGAGAATCTGTTGTAAAACCATTAGAGTATTATGACAACAACATTGCAGGAACACTGGTACTCTGCGATGCAATGAGAAATGCGGGAGTGAAGAACATTATCTTCAGTTCTTCTGCAACAGTATATGGAGATCCGGCATTTGTACCGATCACAGAAGAATGCCCGAAAGGACAGTGTACAAACCCATACGGCTGGTCGAAGTCAATGTTAGAGCAGATCCTCACAGATTTACATACAGCAGATCCGGAATGGAATGTCGTATTACTCCGTTACTTTAATCCGGTAGGAGCACATAAGAGCGGAACAATCGGAGAGAACCCGAAAGGAATCCCGAACAACTTAATGCCTTATATTACACAGGTGGCAGTTGGGAAGTTAGAGTGTCTCGGAGTATTCGGAGATGACTATGATACACATGACGGAACAGGTGTGCGCGATTATATCCATGTCGTAGACCTTGCACTTGGTCATGTGAAAGCATTGAAGAAGATTGAAGAGAAAGCCGGTGTATGCATCTACAACCTTGGAACAGGAAATGGATATTCTGTTCTGGATATGGTAAAAGCATTCAGCAAAGCATGCGGAAAAGAGATTAAATATGAGATCAAACCGCGTAGAGCCGGAGATATTGCAACTTGCTACGCAGACCCTGCAAAAGCAAAAGAAGAACTTGGATGGGAAGCTGAGAGAGGACTCGATGAGATGTGCGAAGACTCATGGAGATGGCAGTCAAACAATCCAAACGGATATGAAGCATAAAAAGATATGAGAATCTCATAGAGAGAAAGAGAGAAGACAAGCTCTGGTTACAGAGGGATTGGATTCTCTCTTTTTTTTGGTTCGAGCATTTTAGGAAGCAGATTGTCTGTCCAAGGATTGGTACTTCCATATCGGGGGGAAAAGTGGTATAATTTAACGGTAACTTTAGTTCTATTGAGGGTTAAAATATGAAGAAGGATATTCGATTAAAAGGGCAGCTCCGCTTTTACATGCAGTGGCCGATCTTTATGCTGATCCTGCTCGTGGCGATGACCATCTGGATCTTTTTTACGAGCAGTCAGGCAGGAATCATGATGGCAATCATTGTGACAGTGTATGGAATCGGAGTAGGTGTGCTCTATATGTACAGTAAGTCGCTGATCATGGCAGACCTGGTACAGTTCGCAGCACAGTATGGTGTTGTTCAGAATACACTGCTGAAGGAACTTTCCATTCCGTATGCACTTCTGATGGATGATGGGCAGATTATATGGATGAATGACAGTTTCAAAGTAGTGACGGGGCAGGGCGACAAGGCAGAGAAGTATATTAATAAGGTCATCCCGGAACTGAACCGGGGCGTATTTCCAAAAGCGGAATCTGAGCAGGTGCAGCTGAATGTTATTTACAAGGAGAAGGAATATTCAGTAGCGATGCACAAAGTATCTGTGGAAGGATTTAGTGAGACAGAGGAACTTTTGCAGCTTCCAAAGGAGAAGGAATACTTTATTGCAATCTACCTGAAGGATGTCACAGAACTGAATAAGTACATTCGCGAAAATGATGCACAGAAGATGGTAGCAGGTCTGATCTACATTGATAACTTTGATGAAGTCATCGAGAGTGTTGAAGAAGTCAGACAGTCACTTCTGGTAGCGTTGATCGACCGGAAGATTAATCAGTATATTGCAAAGATTGACGGGATCGTCAAGAAAATGGAGAAGGATAAATACTTTATCGTGATTAAGAAAAAGTATTTCCAACAGTTGAAAGAAGATAAGTTTGCATTGTTAGAGGAGGTCAAGGGCATTAGCATTGGAAATGAGATGCCGGCGACACTCAGTATCGGTCTTGGGATGAGTACCGACACTTATGCACAGAGTTACAACTATGCCCGGGTGGCAATCGATCTTGCACTTGCAAGAGGGGGTGACCAGGCGGTTGTAAAGGATGCGAACAATATTACGTATTTTGGCGGAAAGCGCGAACAGGTGGCAAAGAATACGCGTGTGAAGGCGCGAGTCAAGGCAGAGGCTCTGCGGGAGTTTATTGCCGCGAAGGACAAAGTCATTGTCATGGGACATAAGATCGGGGATGTAGATTCTTTTGGAGCGGCAATCGGTATTTATCGTGCAGCTACAATTATGGAGAAGAAAGTACATATCGTGATCAACGATATCACAAGTTCTGTCAGACCGCTGTATGAGCGTATCCGGGATAATGCGGCATACGATGAAGATCTGTTTCTTACTTCCTCTCAGGTGGAGGATGTGGTAACGGAAAATACGATGGTTGTTGTAGTCGACACAAATAAGCCGGAACTGACAGAGTGTGAGGAACTGCTTGGCATGACAAAGACGATCGTCGTGCTCGATCATCACCGGCAGGGAAGCAACAGCATTGATAATGCAGTATTATCTTATATTGAACCGTATGCATCTTCCACCTGTGAGATGGTCGCAGAAGTGCTGCAGTACATTGCGGATGATATCCGGATCAAGGCGGTGGAAGCAGACTGTATGTATGCGGGAATCATGATCGATACAAATAACTTTGTGAGCAGAACTGGTGTGAGAACCTTTGAGGCGGCAGCATTTTTAAGGCGCTGTGGTGCAGATATCACCCGGGTGAGAAAGATGTTCCGAGATGATATGGATTCGTATCGTGCAAAGGCGGAGACGGTGCGCAGAGCAGAGGTATACAGAGGTGAATTTGCTATTGCGGAGTGTCCGGGCAAAGGAATTGAAAGTCCGACGATCGTCGGAGCCCAGGCAGCGAATGAGCTGCTCAACATTGCGGGGATCCGTGCATCGTTTGTATTGACAGCATACAATGGGAAGGTGTATTTGAGCGCCCGTGCCATTGATGAGGTAAATGTTCAGGTGATCGCAGAACGTCTCGGCGGAGGCGGCCATATCAACGTAGCAGGAGCACAGTTTTCCGATATGGAAGTCGAGGAAGTCATTGGGATGATCAAAGGCACACTGGACGAGATGATAGAAGGAGGAGATATATAATGAAAGTAATTTTATTAGAAGATGTAAAGGCACTTGGGAAAAAGGGAGAGATCGTAAACGTCAATGACGGGTACGCAAGAAACTTTATCTTGCCGAAGAAATTAGGTCTCGAAGCAACTGGAAAGAATTTAAATGACCTGAAGCTTCAGAAAGCGAACGAAGAAAAGATTGCGCAGGAGCAGTTAGAGGCTGCCAAAGCACTCGCAGAGAAGATTGCAGCAGGAAAAGTGACACTGCAGATCAAAGTTGGAGAAGGCGGCAGAACTTTCGGATCTGTTTCTTCCAAAGAAGTGGCACATGCAGTCAAAGAGCAAATGGGATATGATATTGACAAGAAGAAAATTCAGTTAAAAGAAGCAATCAAGACATTGGGAACACATATCGTTCAGGTAAAACTTCACACAAAGGTGACAGCAGATCTGAAAGTCGTTGTCACAGAAGCGTAGGTGGAACGCATGGAAGAGGCATTGATCAAGAGAGTCCTTCCGCACAGCCTCGAGGCGGAGCAATCCGTTGTCGGCGCAATGCTGATGGACAAGGATGCGATCATGACAGCGGCAGAAATCGTCAGCCGGGAAGATTTTTACCAGACGGCATATGGCATTCTGTTTGAGGCTATGGTGGAACTTTTCAATGAAGGGAAGCCGGTCGATCTGATCACCCTTCAGGAGCGTCTGAAAGAAAAGGATGTTCCGCCGGAAATCACCAGCCTTGAATTTGCAAGAGATCTTCTGACAGCGGTTCCGACTTCTGCGAATGTAAAATATTATGCAGAGATCGTCATGGAAAAATCGATGCTGCGGAAACTGATCAAGCTGAATGAGGAGATTGAGAACATGTGTTATCTCGGTCGGGATTCGCTGGAGGCGGTGCTTGAGACGACGGAGAAGAGAGTATTTGAACTTGTACAGAAGAGAAATACTGGAGACTATGTTCCGATCAAGCAGGTCGTGTTAAATGCGTTAGATAAGATCGAGAAGTCTTCCAAGACAAAGGGAACCGTCACCGGAATTCCGACAGGGTTCATTGATCTTGATTATAAAACATCCGGCCTGCAGCCGTCTGATCTGATCCTCGTGGCAGCGAGACCGTCTATGGGAAAGACAGCGTTCGTGCTTAATATTGCACAGCATGTGGCATTTCGCAGCAATAAGACGGTGGCAATCTTCAGTCTTGAGATGTCCAAGGAACAGTTGGTGAACCGTCTGTTTTCTTTGGAGTCTCAGGTAGATGCACAGCTGCTCCGTACCGGTAATCTGAAGGATTCCGATTGGGAGAAGCTGATTGAAGGAGCTGGAGTGATTGGAAAGTCTAAGATGATCATTGATGATACGCCGGGAATCTCTATTTCAGAACTCCGCTCTAAGTGCAGAAAGTTTAAGTTGGAGCAAGGGTTAGACCTGATCATCATCGACTATTTGCAGTTGATGACCGGACGTGTAGGCGGACGTGCAGAATCCAGACAGCAGGAGATCTCGGATATTTCCAGATCATTGAAAGGACTTGCCAGAGAGCTGAATGTACCGGTTATTGCACTTTCTCAGCTGAGCCGTGCCGTAGAGCAGAGGCCGGATCATCGTCCGATGATGTCAGACCTTCGAGAATCTGGTGCGATCGAGCAGGATGCCGACGTGGTGATGTTTATTTACCGTGATGATTATTATAACAAAGATACAGATATGAAGAACATTGCAGAGATCATCATTGCGAAACAGAGAAACGGTCCGATCGGAACTGTGAATCTTGCATGGCTTCCAAATTATACGAAGTTTGCCAATGCGACGAGAAAGCAGGAATAATGGCGAAACTTGCGATGGAAAGAGCAAAAGAACAGACCTTCAATATGTTATAATCTTTATAGGTTATTACATATTGGAGGTTATTTTTATGGGCGAAGTTCACTATATGATTTCAGAAGCTGCAAAGAGAGTCGGGGTGGAGGCACATGTGCTGAGATACTGGGAGGAAGAACTTGACCTTCCGATCGGCAGGACAGAGATGGGGCACCGGTACTATACAGAAGATGACATCCGTTTATTTCACTGCATTAAGGATCTCAAAGAGCAGAGCATGCAGTTGAGAGAGTTAAAGACCGTCATACCAGAATTAAAGAAAGCGCGGGAACAGAAGAAGAAAAAGCTGGCAGAGATGGAGGAAAGGGAGAACAGCAGAATGAGTCAGACAGAAGGACAGCTTGTCAAGGCACAGCCGGAAGTGGTGGATACGGACAAGTTTTTGCAAGTTCAGAGCTTTATCGGGGAGGCACTTCAGAAAGTTATCGTGGAGAATAATACGAAGCTTGCGCAGGAAGTCAGTCATACAGTTACAAAGAATGTACTTGGCGAGATGGAAACGTTGTTTCATCTGAAAGAGCAGAAAGAAGAAGAACATTACCGCAAGCTGGACAGCCTGATCAGACAGCAGCAGCAGATCAGACGCGAGAGTGTGAAGATATCACCGGTTGGAAAGTTGAGAAAATTGCTGGAAGGATAGCATGAAGTGAACAAAAGATGGAGTATAACATGATTTTTTAGGACAAGTTTATGCTGCAAAAAAGGGGACGGATCAGACATTACATCTGATCCGTCCCACTTTTTTGCCTATATACTTACTGGGCTATGTTGGCTGCCAGGCAGCCATATCTGAATTATTCAGCAGAGATAGCTCCTGTTGGACATTGTGCAGCACAAGCTCCACAGTCTACGCAAGCATCAGCATTGATTTCGTAGTGATCTGCTCCCTGAGAGATTGCTCCAACTGGACATTCAGCTTCGCAAGCTCCACAGCTTACACATTCATCGCTAATTACGTGTGCCATAGTATGTATCCTCCTTTTCTGTGGCAGAATGAACTCTGCCTATTTGTGTTTATTTTAATACAAATGAGCCAAATATACAAGTCTATTTTGTGCTCTGAATTTAATACAAAGAAAAAGCGTTTCAATCAGAGCACAAAAAGACTAGAAGACAACAGAACAGGGACCGGAACAATTTGTCTTAAAGTTCTTCCGACAGTTTGTTCAGACGCTGCTTTTCATGCTTATATGCAGCGAGAACAACACGTTTGGCAGCCTCTGCATCTTCTTTACTTGGTTCTGGAGTATCCTTTAACGGATACTCCATATGAAGGTTATCATATTTTGCCTTTCCCATAGAGTGGTAAGGAAGAATATCAAGCGCTTTGACATTGTTCAGTGTTCCGAGAAATGTGCCAAGTTGTTCCAGATATTCTTGATAGAAAGTGATGCCGGGAACAATCACATGGCGTACCCAGATCGGAATGTTTTGCTCATCGAGATAGCGTGCAAATGCCAGGATACGCTCATTGGAGTGTGCAGTCAGTTTCTTGTGTTCTTCTCCGTTGATATGTTTGATGTCAAGCATGATCAGGTCTGTGACCTGAAGGAGCTTTTCCAGCTTTTCCATAAATACTGCATTGGATGGCTGAAACATAATCCCAGAAGTATCGATACAGGTGTGGATATGATCTTTCTTCAGCTTTGTAAAGAGCTCGATCAGAAAATCCATCTGCATCATTGGTTCACCGCCTGTCACAGTCACACCGCCATGGCGGTAAAATGGGAGATTAGAGTAGAAGCCTTCGAGTACTTCCTCTACACTTTGTTGTTCTCCGATGTTTGGCTCCCATGTATCTGGATTGTGACAGTACAGACAGCGCATCGGGCAGCCCTGAAGAAAGATTACGTAGCGCAGTCCCGGGCCATCTACGGTTCCACAGCTTTCAATCGAATGTATATATCCTTTTGTCATAAAAGACACCTGCCTTTCAGTATGATAAAGTTCGGTATGAGAAAAGGCTGTCGCAGAATGGAAAGATCAGAAACCATTTCGGCGGCAGCCCCTTGAAGTCATTATTGCAATTCGATACGGAGAGCAGAACGTCCGATGACATAGACGATATGTCATCAGACGGATCCCTCTGCCGTTACATTACATTCCTTCGTGGAATGTACGGGAAATAACGTCGTCCTGCTGTTCTTTTGTAAGTTTGATAAAGTTTACAGCGTATCCTGAAACACGAACAGTTAACTGTGGGTAGTTTTCTGGGTGCTTCTGAGCATCTAATAATGTTTCTCTTGTAAATACGTTTACATTTAAGTGGTGTCCACCCTGCTCTACGTATCCGTCTAACATATTTACTAAGTTATCTACCTGCTGCTGATTTACTGCCATAGTGTTATCCTCCTTGATTTTGGTTTTTCTTTATCTGATTTTTGTATTGTCGGACAGATTATTCGTTGTCGATGCTGTCCATGATGTTTGGAATGTTGCAAGCCTGGTTTCCACATTCTTCGATTCTGTCAAGGTCAAGGTCACCTGCAAAGATCTTATCTTCTTTTCCAAGTGCTCCCGGAATGATAGAGAATGTGTTGGAAATTCCGTCCTGAGCATGTCTGAATGGAATCTTAGCTACAGATGCAAGGGAAGCTAATGCTCCGTGAGAATCACGTCCGTGCATTGGGTTTGCTCCTGGTGCCAAAGGTTCTCCAAGCTTTCTTCCGTCTGGTGTGTTACCTGTCTTCTTACCATATACAACGTTAGATGTGATAGTAAGGATAGAAGTTGTAGGAACACCGTGACGGTATGTGTGATGTTTTCTGATCTTGTCCATGAAAGAACGTACAACAGTTACTGCGATCTCATCTACATCATCATCGTTGTTACCGTATTTCGGGAAATCTCCCTCTACTTCGTAGTCTACTACTAATCCATCTTCGTCTCTGATCGGTTTTACTTTTGCATATTTGATTGCACTTAAAGAGTCAGCTACAACAGAAAGTCCTGCGATACCTGTTGCAAAGTAACGTTTTACTTCACGGTCATGAAGAGCCATCTGGATTTTTTCGTAGCAATATTTGTCATGCATGTAGTGGATGATATTTAATGTGTTTACATATAATTCAGCAAGCCATTCCATCATGTCGTCGAATTTAGCCATAACATCATCGTAGTCAAGGTATTCACCTTCTACCGGACGGTATTTTGGTCCTACCTGTACTTTGGATTTCTCATCCACACCACCGTTGATTGCGTATAATAAACATTTTGCAAGGTTTGCACGAGCTCCGAAGAACTGCATTTCCTTACCGATTCTCATAGAAGATACACAGCATGCGATTGCGTAGTCATCTCCGTGAGTCGGACGCATTAAATCATCGTTTTCATACTGGATAGAAGATGATTTGATAGACATCTTCGCACAGTATTCTTTAAATGCTTTTGGAAGACGAGTAGACCAGAGAACTGTTAAGTTCGGTTCTGGAGCTGTTCCAAGGTTGTCTAATGTGTGAAGGTAACGGAAAGATGTCTTTGTTACGAGCGGACGTCCGTCAACACCAACACCACCGATAGACTCTGTTACCCATGTCGGGTCACCGGAGAATAATGCATTGTATTCTGGTGTACGTGCAAATTTTACAAGACGAAGCTTCATGATGAAGTGGTCAATGTATTCCTGAGCCTGTTCCTCTGTGATCAGTCCTCTTTCTAAGTCACGCTGGATATAGATATCAAGGAATGTAGAAGTACGTCCAAGACTCATTGCTGCACCGTTTTGTTCTTTAACAGCTGCAAGGTATCCAAAGTATAACCACTGGATAGCTTCTTTTGCATTGGAAGCTGGTTTTGTAATATCGTATCCGTAGATTTCTCCTAATTTTGCTAATTCGCCAAGTGCGCGGATCTGCTCAGATAATTCTTCACGAAGACGGATGTTATCTCCTGTCATTCTCACTAAAGAAGTAGCAAGCTGTTCTTTCTTGTCTGCGATCAGCCAGTCTGTTCCGTATAAAGCAACACGGCGGTAGTCACCGATGATACGTCCACGTCCGTATGCATCCGGAAGTCCTGTGATGATACCAGATTTTCTTGCTGCTCTCATCTCTGGTGTGTAGGCATCAAATACACCCTGATTGTGTGTTTTTCTGTATTCTGTAAAGATTTTTACGATTTCAGGGTCAACTTCATATCCATTTTCATGGCAGGCGTTCTGAGCCATACGGATACCACCGTAAGGTTGTAAAGAGCGTTTGAATGGTTTATCTGTCTGGAAACCAACGATCTGTTCTAAGTCTTTGTTTAAGTAACCTGCTGCATGGGAAGTGATGCTTGATACAATTTTTGTATCCATGTCAAGAACTCCGCCTGCTTCGCGTTCCTGCTTTGAAAGATCCATTACCTGAGCCCAAAGAGTCTTTGTAGCTTCTGTAGGACCTGCTAAGAAAGAATCGTCCCCCTCATATGGTGTGTAGTTTGACTGAATGAAGTCACGTACGTTTACTGATGTACGGTTCCAACGTCCTGGCTTGAATCCGTCCCAACTAGAGTTCCAGTTTTTTTCCATTATATTTCCTCCTAAATCGTTGTAAAAAAGTTAGTAGTTTGTAAAATGTTTGTTAAATAATTCACTTAGATTATATCAATTTGCTATAAGAAAAGTCAATAGGTTGGATTGTACTAAATTGCATACAGTATACAAATTGTGAACACTGTATAAAACCTTATAAAAATTTAAGAAAAAATTTCTTCTATTTTTTGTAATTTAGTGTATAGTAGATAGGTAATAACCTAGAGGGTGGACGGAAGTTGATTTTTTTCTTCTAAAATTGTGAGAAGTCATTGCCGGTGCCCGAAGATTTTACGTATATTTACAAGTGTGTGACATAGGCTTTGAAATATACGTTCAGAATGAAAAAATGGAGTGTGTAAAAAATGCAGAGAAGAAGGAAGAGCATCATAGGGCTGGCATGTCTGATGAGTGCAATGCTTCTATTTTCTTCTTGTGGGAAGGAAGCAGAGGAAGAGAAGCAAGATACACAGACACAGGCAGATACAGAAAAAGAGGAGCCGAAAGAGAAAGAAGGGCAGGGCAATTTAAATATTATTTCTCCGCAGGCATACAGCAATGTGGACGGTCTTACCCTGGAACCGGGAACATACATTTCCCTGATCGGGAAGGAAGCCGGAACCGAATATTGGAAGGTGGTAGAAAAAGGCGCCAAGCAAGCAGTATCGGAATTGAACAGTGCACTGGGTTACAAAGGGGAAGATAAGATTAAGTTAAATTACAGTGGTCCGAGCGAGAGTGAGAGCGTGGACGAGCAGATTAATATTTTAGATGAAGAACTGGCTCGCTATCCAAATGCAGTTGGGATTGCGATCATTGACTCCAATGCTTGTTCGGTGCAGTTTGATCTTGCTACAGAGAATGGAATTCCAATTGTTGCCTTTGATTCCGGAAGTGATTACCAGGGACTGCAGTCACTCTGCTCTACCAATAATACAGAAGCAGCACAGACTGCGGCAGTGAATCTGGCTACGGCATTAGATAACAAGGGAAAGGTACTCGTATTTGTCCACGATTCTAAGTCTACTACTGCGAGAGAGCGTCAGAGTGGTTTTGCGGATACACTCGCAAAAGATTATCCGGAAGTTGAGATCGCGGAAGTTGTCTATCTGGATAATCTGGAAGACGTGAAAGGACTTTTGGCAGAGAAGAAGAACCGGGAAGCGAAAATCAATCCAGAAGATGAGAAGGCAGCGCAGAAGGAAGACTTTACTGATGAGCAGGCAATCCAGTATATTCTGGAGCAACACCCGGATGTGACGGGCTGTTTTACAACCAATGTGGATGCGACACAGAAAATACTGTCGATTGTCAATGAGATGAAGCAGTCAAAAGATACTAAGCAGGCAGAGGCTGCCAAGAATCTAAAGATAATCGGATTCGACGGAGGAGAGAAACAGCTGGAGGCGCTGGAGAATGGAGAACTGGAAGGTCTTGTTGTTCAGAATCCGTATGGTATGGGATATGCGACTGTGATTGCCTGTGCGCGTTCCATCGCGAATCAAGGAAATGAGGCAGTTGTTGATACAGGATATGTGTGGGTGACAAAAGATAATATGGAAGATAAAAATATCAGCCGTATTTTGTATTAGTGAGGAAAGGAATATGAAATTCAAAAGCAGATAAAGCTGTAATCAATGCAGATACTAATACAAATCATCAAAAAAGAGAAACGACATTTCAGTGGAGGAAATGTGTTTCTCTTTTTTTTGTATCGTTTCTTTTCGTGTAAGGAAGAGATTAATTTTCACTGCTTTTTGTGAGTGAGAAAATAAATTCTGTGCCGACTCCTTCGGTGCTGATGACGTTGATATTTTCTCCATGTGCCTGAATGATTTCCTTGACGATCGCAAGTCCGAGCCCGGTTCCTTTCTTGTCTTTTCCACGGGAGAGATCGCTCTTATAGAAACGCTCCCACACTTTTGTGAGACTTTTTTTCGGAATCCCGATTCCGGAGTCTTTGACGGAGACGAACACTTTTCCATTGCGTTCGGTCGTCTCGAGTACGATGGAAGAGTCCGGATTACTGAATTTGATCGCGTTGTCCAGCAAGTTGTATAAGACTTGCTGAATCTTACCGCGGTCGGCAAAGACATTCTGGATGCGCGGGTCAAAGAGCAGTTCAATTGAAATTTTCTTGGAGGTACAAGTTCCTTCAAAAGAAGCGGCAGTGTGTTTGATCGTGTCGTGCAGATTGAAGTTGGTCTTGTCAAGAAGAAGATCTTTCGTGTCAAATTCATTTAATGTCAGAAGATCTTTTGTCAGATCCGTCAGGCGCTCGGTCTCAAACAGTATGATGTTCAAATATTTTCCCTGAAGTTCTTGTGGGATTGTTCCATCGACAATCGCTTCCACATATCCTTTGATGGATGTGAGCGGAGAGCGGAAGTCGTGGGAGACATTGGCGATGAACTTCTTCTGATAGTCTTCCATATCTTTGAGCTGTGCTGCCATATAGTTGAGAGAGGCAGACAGATAGCCCATCTCGTCTTCTGTCCGCACCGGGATCTCATAAGTCAGATTGCCGGAGGCATACTGGGTGGCAGCCTCTGTGATCTTCCGCAGCGGCTGGTAAATGAAAAAGTGGAATGCCAGCAGTATGCAGAAAGATAAAATGTAGATGACAACAATGGTAATATAGACATTTCGCAATAAAGAAGAAGTCTGCTGTTCGAGATCTTCGTAAGGTTTGTGCAGCAGCAGATATCCCTTCGT
>UMEO01036290.1_pt1 | contig 31899 bp, 26 predicted proteins | sample 1964781 | NCBI WGS metagenome assembly UMEO01 (sample SAMEA4836023, study PRJEB28245) | human gut metagenome | biome: gut microbiome; material: fecal sample | place: Denmark | collected 2008 | reverse complement strand
CCCGCCACTGTCGCAGCTCTTTTTACAATTTCTTGTCCCTGTATCTCACTGTAATCCAAAAGTTCCGAATCCAACAGTCTCCCACATTCTCTGGCATCTTTGCACATCGCCGGTTCCAGCTTTTTTTCTCCTTTCAGATAACTGCACACTTCCTCCAGTGAATTCACACCATATACCGTGATCTTTTCTACCAGTGCACCTTCCGCCGCATTCTGCTCCGGTACAATACAGCACTTAAAGCCTTCTCTTCCTGCTTTCTGTACGATTGGTAAAATTCCGGAGACCTTTTGTACACTTCCGTCCAGCCCCAGTTCACCGGCAACCATTACATCTCGCAATCGTTCTTCTGGAAATATTTCAAGTGCTGCCATAATACTTAATGCAATAGGAAGGTCAAACGCTGTTCCTTTTTTCCTTATTGAGCCGGGCGCCAGATTTACAATGATTTTCTTCGGAGGCAGCACAATACCACTGTTACGGATCGCTGTCCGCACACGTTCTGCTGCCTCCCGTACCTCACCGGACAGATATCCCACCATATGAAACACAGGCAGACCATTGCTGACATCTGCCTCCACCTGTATCATCTTCGCTTCAACACCCTGAATCACTGCTGAATTTACTATACAAACTCCCATGTATCCACCTCTTTCTTCCTGCTTATTCCATGCGTTTACTGCTGTACCTGCAAAACTCCGCCAGCGACAGTTTCCTCCGGCTGCTATAACAGCTAAAAAAATGTACGCAGTTTTTCGATCGCACTTTTCTCAATCCGTGATACATAAGAACGAGAAATTCCAAGCTGTCCGGCAATCTCCCTCTGCGTATACTCCTCTTCCCCATAAAGTCCGTATCGCATTTTCAGAACCAGCCGTTCTCTCTGAGATAATTCCGACTCCATTTTTGCATACAAAATCCGGACCGATTCTTTTAATTCCGCATGTCTGTGCGCATCTTCTTCTTTTGTTTCGATCACATCAAAAAGCTGGATTTCATTGCCTTCCCTGTCTGTCCCGATCGGCTCGTACAGTGAAATTTCCCGGGACATTTTTTTCTTCGCACGCAGATGCATCAATATCTCATTTTCAATGCACCGCGCCGCATATGTTCCCAGACGCACACGTTTTTCCGGATCAAAACTTACAACTGCTTTAATAAGCCCGATTGTCCCGATCGACAAAAGATCTTCCACATCCTCCTCTCTGGATGGATATTTTTTCACAATATGTGCAACAAGGCGCAAATTCCGTTCGATCAGAATATGTTTTGCTTTCAGGTCGCCCTCTGTATACTTTTGCATATAATAAGCTTCTTCTGCTGCAGTGAGGGGTTTCGGAAATGATTTCAAGGAACGCACCTCTCAGGGTATTTGCTTATAGTTTATGTAAGAGTATTCTTTTTTGTGCTTTTCCATCTGTTATGATCTTTTTCTGGTATTTTGTTGGATCGTATCTGTTTATGTCTTTGTTGAAAAATTATAAGATCTGTTTATGAAAACCATCACGCATATGTGACAATTTCAGATTATAGATGTTCCGGTTAAGATCTGCCGGACTCTCTTTCTTATGTGGCTAATAGTATACTGTATCTCTATCGAAAATACAATCATTTTTTATAAAAGCGCTTTAGGACGAAGTTTTCTGGCATAGAAAAGAATGCCAGACAGAGTCCGCATATAATAGGTTTCTCTGTCTGACATCCTATATTCTCAAATCATCTGTTTTTAAGCCTCTATGTCTTCCGCTCTTCTTAAAATATCATACTTCTCTGCTTTTTTATCCAGTTCGATATAGAGAACCTGTTTGGAATGCGGGGCACTCTCCTGTGTTTCCCCGTCTTCATTGATAATCGCCCGGACAACCGTCTCTATGTTTTGTCCATCCGGCTTCATAATCTCAATCGTCTCGCCAACCGAAAATTTATTTCTCTGCTCAATGCGGTATCTTCCGTCTGACTCTTTGCCAATAATTCCAAGATATGTGTATTCTCTTACATAAGTGTTGCTGTCGTAAATCTGACTTGTCTCATCCGGTTTTCCAAAGTAAAATCCGGTTGTAAACTGCCGATATGTGCAATTGGAAATCTGATCCAGATACCACAGCATATGTTCTTCATACAGCTTCGGATCTTTCAGATAGTCATCAATCGCAAGGCGGTATGTTCTTGCAACTGTTGCGACATACAGCGCCGTCTTCATACGTCCTTCAATCTTGAAACTGTCAATTCCTGCTTCGATCATCTCCGGAATGTGCTCGATCATACAAAGATCCTTGGAATTGAAAATGTAAGTTCCTCTTTCATTTTCATATACCGGCATATACTGTCCCGGCCTTTTTTCCTCTACAACTGCATATTTCCAACGGCACGGGTGTGTACAGGCTCCCTGATTCGCATCTCTTCCGGTAAAGAAATTGCTGAGTAGACATCTTCCGGAATAAGAAATGCACATTGCACCGTGAATAAAACTTTCAATCTCCATCTCCTCCGGAATATGCTTACGAATCTCAGAAATCTCTTTCAAGGACAGTTCTCTTGCCGAAACTACTCTTTTTGCTCCCTGTTTCCACCAGAAATTGTAAGTGCCATAATTTGTATTATTCGCCTGTGTACTGACATGGCGTTCAATGTCCGGGCAGATCTCTTTTGCCATTTCAAAGATTGCCGGATCTGCAATGATCAGCGCATCTGGTTTTAATTCCTTCAATTCGCAGAGATATTCCCGCACGCCTTCCAGATCATCATTATGTGCCAGAATATTTACGGTAACATGCACACGTACACCATGTTCATGCGCAAAACGGATTCCGGCAGCCATATCATCTTTGGAAAAATTCTTTGCTTTTGCACGTAATCCGAATGCCTCTCCTCCGATATAAACAGCATCGGCTCCAAACATAACCGCCACTTTGAGTACTTCCAGATTACTTGCTGGAATTAATAATTCCGGTCGTCTACCATTCATCTTACTTTTCTTCCTCCTTTTTCACACTCAGTGCCACCCCGTCTCCCAGTGGAAGAATGGATGTCTGAAGTCCTTCGTGGTGTTTCAGTTCATACAAGTATTCCCGCATGCGACTGTGAATTGTACGATTCCTTCTTTCAACAGCAAATCTTGACTGTGTTATATCGCCGTCTTGAAGTACATTGTCTGACATCAGTACTCCTTCCGGCGCCAACAGACGCAGTACTTCCGGCATATAATGAATATACTGTCCTTTCGCTGCGTCCATAAAAATAAAATCATACGGTCCTTCCAGCGTTTTCATCACTTCAAGAGCATCTCCCTCCAGCAATGTGATCTTATCTTCTTTCTCCGCCCTGGCAAAATTTGCTCTGGCAACCGGGATTCTTTTCTCATAATTCTCAATCGTGATAATATGTCCGTCCTTTGGCATATAATGGCTCATTAAGACAGCCGAAAAACCTACTGCGGTTCCTACTTCCAGAATTCTTTTCGGTTTCTGTATCGTCAATAATACTTTCAGGAAACTCTGTGTCTCTTTTCGGATGATCGGCACATATGCTTCCAGCGCTTCTTTTTCAATCTCTTCGATCACCGGAATATCCGGCATTTCCAGAGAATGTAGGTAGGTTGTAATTCTGTCATCTACGATCACAAAGTCTTCCTCCTTCTGACATAATACAGGACGTAGTAAAGACTGCTCTACTACGTCCTTTTTCTTCTATACGTCCATAATGATCGGAAGGATCATCGGTTTACGTTTTGTTCTCTTCCAGATAAACTCATTCATCGTATCACGGATCACAAGCTTAATCTTGCTCCAGTCCGCATTTCTCTGATGTGTCAGACAATCTTCCACGGCATTTGTCAGAACATTGCGTGCCTCTTCCATCAATCCTTCAGATTCTCTTACATATACAAATCCTCTGGATACAATATCCGGTCCCGCAAGCAACTGATTACTTCCCTTCTCAAGCGTCAGTACAACGATCAAAATTCCGTCTTCAGCAAGGTGCTGACGGTCTCTCAACACAATATTCCCAACATCTCCAACGCCAAGTCCGTCTACAAGGATCTCGCCTGTGTGAACCTTATCCACAACTTTTGCTTCATTCTCACTGACTTCCAGCACATCTCCGGACTGTAACAAGAAAATATTTTCCTTCGGAATACCCAGGGATCTTGCTACTCCCGCATTGGCCTTCAAATGACGGTACTCTCCATGAACCGGAATCGCATATTTCGGTTTTACAAGAGAATAAATAAGTTTCAGTTCTTCCTGGCAGGCATGCCCGGATACATGTGCATCCTGGAAAATAACATTGGCACCTTTGGAAGAAAGCTCATTAATAACCTTGGAAACAGATTTTTCATTTCCAGGAATCGGATTAGAACTGAAAATAACTGTATCACCCGGCATAATTGTAACCTTCTTATGCACATCTGCCGCCATACGCGACAGTGCTGCCATGGATTCTCCCTGACTTCCTGTCGTGATCAGGACCGTCTTCTCCGGTGGATAGTTTTTCAACTGATCAATCTCAATCAATGTCTTGTCCGGCACATTCAGATAACCTAATTCCTGTGCAACCTGAATGATATTTACCATACTTCGTCCTTCTACAACAACCTTACGGTTGTATTTGCATGCAGAGTTAATGATCTGCTGAACACGATCTACATTTGAAGCGAATGTAGCAATAATAATTCTCGTATTCTGATGCTCTGCAAAAATATGGTCAAATGTAATTCCGACTGTACGCTCTGACTGAGTAAATCCCGGTCTCTCTGCATTCGTACTGTCTGACATCAGCGCCAGAACGCCTTTTTTGCCAATCTCTGCGAAACGCTGCAAATCGATTGCATCTCCGAATACAGGCGTATAATCTACTTTGAAGTCTCCAGTATGCACAACAATACCTGCCGGAGAGTAAATTGCAAGCGCTGCTGCATCCTGAATGCTGTGATTTGTTTTAATAAATTCAATCCTGAACTTGCCAAGATTAATAGACTGTCCATGTCTGACTATTTTTCTGCGCGTACTGCGGAGAAGATTATGCTCTGAGAGCTTCTTCTCAATAATTCCCATTGTCAGTTTCGTTGCATAAATCGGAAGATTCATCTCACGAAGTACATAAGATAATGCTCCAATATGATCCTCGTGTCCGTGTGTGATCACAAATCCTTTTACTTTCTGAATGTTCTCTTTCAGATATGTCACATCCGGAATAACGAGATCGATTCCGAGCATATCATCTTCTGGGAATGCAAGACCGCAGTCCACAACAATAATACTGTCTTCAAACTCAAAGGCAGTAATGTTCATTCCGATCTTCTCCAGACCTCCAAGCGGAATGATACGCAATTTTCCGTTGTTTTCTCTTTTCAATTTAACACCTCCATGTGCCTCTCCGTACTACTTTTTCCGGCATTTTTTACACTGTCCGTAGAATTTCAGCTCATGGTCCAACACATGGAATCCTGTCTCTTCCTCAATATGACGTTCTAGTCCGTCCAGCAAATCGTCCCTGAAAGGGAACACTTTTCCACATGTTTTACAGATCAGATGATGGTGATGATGGTGTGGCTCACCCTCTCCGTCATTTGCCTCACCAATCTCATATCGCACACATCCGTCATCCAGATTGATCTTATCCACCAACTGCATCTCGAGCAAAAGCTGCACTGTCCTGTATATCGTCGCCAGTCCAATCTCCGGATAGTCTTCTTTTACAAGTTCATAGATATCCTCCGCAGTCATGTGTCTGTCCCGATGTGCGGCAAGGACCTCCAGAACGAGCAATCTCTGGTTTGTAACTTTCAAACCTTTTTCTTTCAGCATTTGTTTAAACTTTTCCTGACTGATAGACATAAAGTTCTTACCTTTCAATCTCAATATCTTCCAGTAACTCCTCGAACACTTTTAAAATTGCTGACAATTCTTTCTCGTCTTCTACAATCTCATAAATGCTCTCTTTTTCTTCTTCCGCTGATGTATCTTTTAAAATTAAACACTCTGCATCGTCTTCTTCTGAATCCGTCACAAGAATGTAAGACACTCCATTTAATTTCGTCTGTTCCAGCACAAAGAATTCTGTCTCTTCCTGCAGTTCATCCGATGTAAATCTTATTTTTTCCATACAAAAAACACCTCACGACTTTACCGAGTCCAAGTATCCCTGCAAAATAAATACTGCAGCAATTTTATCGATATATTTTTTGCGGTCCTCTCGTCTGATATTGCTTTCGATCAGGGTACGTTCCGCTTCCATTGTTGTAAGTCTTTCGTCCCACATCTGCACTTCCAAACCTGTCCGTCTTTTTAACATCTCTGCGAATTCCATTGACTTCTCAGCTCTGATTCCAATGTCATTGTTCATATGCTTTGGCAACCCGATGACGATCTTCTCCACCTGATACTCTTCGATCAGAGCCTCAATTCTTGCACAGGTCTTACGCAGCTTGTTCTCATCTTTGCGTGTAATTGTCTCAATTCCCTGCGCAGTAATGCCAAGTGGATCGCTGATTGCAACGCCCACCGTCTTCGAGCCGTAATCCAGTCCCATTATTCTCATAGATATTATACCCACTTGTTGTGCTCAATATACGTCTTGAGCATCTCTTCCACCAGTTCGTCCCGCTCCATCTTCATGATCAGGCTTCTGGCTCCGTTATAACTTGTAATATAAGTCGGATCTCCTGACATAATATATCCAACGATCTGGTTGACCGGATTGTATCCCTTCTCAACCAATGCCCGATAGACAATTTCCAGAATATCTTTTGCCTGAATCTGCGGGCCGCTTTCTACCTGGAAAAACTGTGTACTACTTAAATCTTTCATATACTCACGTCCTTCAAAAATACTTTTCATTTTATTCTAACTTATTAACACCGAAAATTCAATGTATTATTTGCAAACGGCTCTCAATTTCTACATTTATGAGCTGATTTGCCAGATTTTTTTCTGTTTTATATCCAATTTTTACATATTCCTTCGTATGCCCGATCTGCCAGATTCCGTCTTCTCTCTCTATAGCTTCTTCCATCAGCACTTCCTGTGTAGTTCCGATCAGTTCTTCCTCAAAGCGGCTCTGTTTCTCTTCACTTAATGCAATCAGTACTTTGCTTCGCTCTGCCTTGATCTGCTCCGGTACCTGATTCGGCATAACGGCAGCTTTTGTACCTTCTCTTCTAGAATATTTAAAAATATGTGTCTCATAGAAATCCATGCTGTCTACAAACGCCCTGGACTCTTCAAATTCTTCCGGTGTCTCTCCCGGAAATCCAGTGATCACATCGGTTGTAAGTGCCGGATGTGCAAAATATTTGCGCAGGAGCTGGCATTTTGCAGCATATTCTTCTGCCGTATATCTACGATTCATTCTGCGAAGTGTCGCATTACATCCGCTTTGCAGAGACAGGTGAAAATGTGGGCACACCTTCGGCAGTGCGGAAATCGTCCGGACAAACTCTTCCGTGATAATCCCCGGTTCCAGTGAGCCAAGACGGATACGGTGGATTCCATCCACTTCGTGTACAGCCAGAATAAGAGAAAGCAGATTATCCTCTATATCTACTCCATAAGAGCTCAGATGGATTCCGGTCAGTACGACTTCCTTATAACCATTTGCAGCAAGTGTCTTTACTTCCTCGATCACATCTTCTTTGGCACGGCTTCGCACTCTTCCTCTTGCATACGGAATAATACAGTAAGAGCAGAACTGATTACATCCGTCCTGTACTTTGATATACGCTCTTGTGTGCTCTCCTGTGCGGCTCAGATGAAGATTCTCATACTCCTTTGTATGTCCGATATCAATAAGATCGGTTGTTCTTTCGCTCTCCTCTTCGTACTGTTTGAGGATCTCCACAATATCTTTCTTTTTATTATTACCAATCACAATATCAATGCAATCGTCCACTTCCTGATTCTCAGTCTGCACATAACAGCCAGTTGCCACTACGATTGCATCCGGATTCATCTTTCTTGCCTTGTGCAGCATCTGTCTGGACTTACGGTCCGCAATGTTTGTAACTGTGCATGTATTGACTACATAAACATCTGCACCTTCTTTGAACGGCACGATCTCATAACCGTTTTTTTCCAGAAGCTCCTGCATGGCTTCTGTTTCATATGCATTTACTTTACATCCAAGATTATGCAATGCTGCTTTCTTCATAATTTTCTTTTTCCCTCTCTTTACAAATTATTCCTTGACTTTTTGACTACAAAAAACTAAGATAAACGTGTAGAAAAAAATGAAACCAAGGAGGTATATTCAATGAAAACAGTTAAAATTTCTTTGAATTCCATTGACAAAGTAAAATCTTTCGTAAATGAAATCACAAAATATGATTATGATTTTGATTTAGTATCCGGCAGATACGTGATCGATGCCAAATCCATCATGGGTATCTTCAGTCTGGATTTATCTAAGAGCATTGACCTCAACATCCATGCTGATGACAACGAAATCGACAAGATCCTCGAAACATTAAAACCATACATCGTAGAGTAATTATTTTTAACCTTTAAAAGAATGTGCCGGAGCACATTCTTTTTTGTTTTACGGTGTTACTTCAATCACTTCTACTGTATCGATTGCTTCCTGAACCATAGCATCGATCTTCTCAGCCAATTTCTCCTCTGATCTGCGAATCACTTCTATATTCGGCTTTGTAACCGGATGTTTAGCCACAAAAATCGTACAGCAGTCTTCGTACGGCTGAATCGATGTCTCATAAGTGTCGATCTTCTCTGAAATATCTACAATCTCCTGTTTGTCAAATCCAATGACCGGACGATATACCGGAAGTGTGCATACATCATTTGTCGCTGCAAGGCTATGCATTGTCTGACTTGCGACCTGACCAATGCTCTCTCCTGTGATCATTCCAAGACATCCGTCTGCTTTTGCAAAATGTTCTGCAATCCGCATCATATAACGACGCATAATGATCGTCAGCTCATCATGCGGACACTGATCATAAATATAGAGCTGGATATCTGTAAAGTTTACCACATGAAGCTTGATCGGTCCGGAATATCTTGCTACAATCTTTGCAAGGTCTACAACCTTCTGCTTTGCACGTTCACTTGTATACGGTGGTGCATGGAAATAAGTTGCTTCCAGTCCAACTCCACGTTTGGAGATCATATAGCCGGCAACCGGGCTGTCAATGCCGCCTGACAGAAGAAGCATGGCACTTCCATTTGTTCCAACCGGCATTCCGCCTGCTCCCGGAATGATCTGTGAATACACATAAATCTCATTACGTACTTCAACATGCAGCATTACATCTGGTTTGTGCACATCTACATGTGTCTCCGGGAATGCATCCAGAATTGCCTCTCCCAGATCACAATTGATCTCCATGGAAGTCTTCGGGTAAGATTTTCTCGCTCTTCTTGCTTCCACTTTGAAAGAAAGCTTCTTATCCGGATATACTTCATCCATATATGCAACGACATCTTTTTTCAACTGGTCAAAGCCCTGATCTTCCATCCGGACAACCGGACAGATACCTACCAGTCCGAACACTCTTTTTAAATGCTCTACTGTATCATCATAATCATATTCACCTTCACAGTCCACATAAATACGTGCCTGTGATTTATAAACAGTGAAAGTTCCTTCTACATCTTTTAAAGCGTAACGCACCTGTCTTACAAGTGCATCTTCAAAAAGATAACGGTTCTTTCCTTTAATTCCAATCTCTCCATATTTTAACAAAAAAGTATGAAATCTCATCTTATGTCTCCTTTTCGCTTCCGGACCGGTTAGTGTCTGGTATATTTTCTAAGCACCGGTACTATATTATAAAGGGTATCCAAAGTATAGTCAATCTCTTCTGATGTAGTAAATTCCGACATACTGAAGCGAAGTGTGGCATCTAAAAATTCCTGCCCTGCTCCGATTCCTTTTAACACGCCGCTCACCTGCGGATGGTTGGAAGCGCAGGCAGATCCGGAGGATACATAGATTCCCTTTTCCTCCAGTGCATGCAGGAGCACTTCGCTTCGGATACCTGCAAATCCGACACTGATAATATGCGGCGCACTCGTCTCATCATAGAGCCCATGGATCGTCGTATTTTCAATCCTGGCAATTCCTTCGATGAAATGCTCTTTCAGCTTACGCATCTTCTGCACTTTTTCATCCAGATCCTCGTAAATTGTCTTCGCTGCAAGAGACAGTCCTGCAATACCCGGAACGTTTTCCGTACCGGAGCGGATATTCTTCTGCTGTTCTCCTCCAAACAGAATTGGTTTGATCTTCACTTTGCTGTCAATATACAGCACTCCCGTTCCTTTCGGTCCATGAATCTTATGACCGCTGATGGAGCAGAGATCTACACCCAGTTTCTTCGGATGGATCCTGTATTTGCCAAATCCCTGTACTGCATCTACATGAAACAGAATATTTTTATTATATGCTTTCACAATACTTGCCGCTTCTGCGACCGGCTGTACAGAACCAACTTCATTATTTACATACATCACAGACACCAGTATCGTTTCATCACAGAGTGCCTCCTTCAATGCCTCTAACTGCACTCTTCCATAACGGTCAACCGGAAGAAATGTAACCCGGAATCCCTGTTCTTCCAGATAGCGCATCGTATTGATGATCGCAGGATGTTCAATTCCTGTCGTGATCAGATGATTACCTGCGCGTCTGTTTGCCATTGCTGTTCCGATCAGCGCCAGATTATCACTCTCTGTTCCTCCAGATGTGAAAAATATTTCTTTTTCCTGTACTTTTAAAAGTCTGGCAAATGTCTCTTTTGCATCTTTTATATATTGTTCTGCTTCAACGCCTTTTCTGTGCAGAGAAGATGGATTGCCATAATCTTCGCACATCACATGCGCAACCAGTTTTCCGACACTGTCGTAAGCTCTGGTTGTTGCTGAATTGTCCAGATAAACTTCTTTCATGTTCTTCTCTCCTGCTTATTTTCACTATTAGCTTATGTATCATTCTTCCAAATGGAACATAAGTACCGACAACGTTGTAAGTCCCGCTGTCTCCGTTCTTAAAATCCTCTTTCCCAGTGTGATCGTATGTGCGCCTGCCGCCAGTGCCTGTTCGATCTCTGCTTCTTCAAATCCGCCTTCCGGTCCGATAAATATCCCAACGCTCTGCCCCGGCCATATTTTCTCAAGAAGTGTTTTTGTCTCTTTCATACCTTCTGCACATTCATACGGTACGAGAATGACATCCAGCTGCTTTGCCTGTTCCAGTGCTTCTTTAAATGTACACACCGGTATAACTTCCGGGATTACACTCCGACCGGACTGCTTTGCCGCACTTCTGGAAATTTCCTGCCATCGTTCCTGCTTCTTTGCTGCCTTTTTCGCATCCAATTTTACAACGCAGCGCTTCATGGAAACCGGAACAATCTGATAAGCTCCAAGTTCTACCGACTTCTGCACGATCCACTCCATCTTTTCCTGCTTTGGCAGTCCCTGAAACAGATAAATTCTGGATGGAAGTTCTGTACTGCTCTCTTCCTGCGATTCTATTTTAAGTACGGCCTCCTTATCTTCATAAGAATCAATCATACACTGGTATGTCTTTCCGGCTCCGTCACTGACTGTCACACGTTCCCCCGCATGCATACGCAGAACGTTCTTCATATGATTCACATCCGAACCATTCAGACGTATCCACTCACCTTCTGCCTGGGACGGTTCAATAAAAAAATGCTGCATCTTTTTTTCTCCTGTCTGAGCTGCCTGTTTTTATTTATGCATTTTTACGTGCGACAACAGAAACCCATTCCCCCTGGTGGTTCACTTCCAGGACTTCCAGTCCTGCCGCCTTTACAGCCTCTGTTACAACTGTTTCTTTGTCCTCAATGATACCACTTGTAATATATACAGCTCCCGGTTTCATCTGGTGTACGATTACCGGAGTCAGTGGCTCCAGAACATCCGCAAGGATGTTAGCAAGTACAATGTCGTATTTTTCATATCCGACAGCATCCTGCACGTCTTTATCATCAATAATATTACCGATCATAACTTCATATTGATCTTTTGCTATACCGTTTACTTCCATATTTTCATGGGTGGCATCAAGCGCACACGGATCAAGATCTGTTCCGATGGAATGTCCTGCACCAAACTTCAGTGCAAGCATACCCAGGATACCACTTCCGCATCCTACATCCAGAACAAGATCTCCATTTTTTACATATTTTCTCAGCGCACGGATACAAAGTTGTGTTGTTTCATGCATTCCTGTACCAAAAGCTGTACCCGGATCAATGTGGATCACCAGTTTATCACTGTCTTCTGCTTTTACATCTTCCCAGGATGGAATTACAAGGATATCATCAATATAGAACTGATGGAAATACTGTTTCCAGTTATTTACCCAGTCCACATCTTCTGTCTCGGATTCCTCAATCGTTGCATCTCCTACATCTACATATGCACGCATCTGTTCCATTTCTTCCCTTACCTGTGCAAGGATCGTTCCTGCATCCAGATCCGGGTCAAGATAAAATGTGAGATAGGCAACTCCGTCATCTTCCGGAATATCTGGTAATATATCCACAAACATCTGCTCTTTGTCCTGCTGTGTAAGCGGGATCTTATCTTCAATCTGCACGCCTTCGATTCCAAGATCCGCCAGCATGCTGCTAACAATATCTTCTGCTTCAGTTGTTGTTTTTAATCGGAATTGATTCCATTTCATGATTTTCTCTCCTTCATACAATATATCATCCGTTATATTAACATTGCTCAAAAGCTCCAGCTCTTCCAAACCCAGGAACAGCCAGAGCTTCACAATTAATCAAGGTCAATGAAATCCACCTTAAAGGTATCATCATCTTCCATATGCCCTCTCTTCTTTTTCGGTGTCTCTCCGAGAAGATCATCTAAATCATCAATCGTAAGTTCTTCTCTTGGAGTATATCCGGCAAATACATTTTTATCCAGATTGCCGTAATCATCCTCTTCATAAGTAATCTCTCCGAATTCGTCTTCGTCATAAGCATCGTATTCGTCTTCAAAATCATCTTCGTCATAAGCATCTTCATACGCGTCTTCTGCATCATATGCATCATAATCATCTTCTACATATGCTTCTTCAAATGTATCTCCATCATCTACATTATCAAAATCTTCTCCGTCGTAAGTTTCAAAATCATCTTCATCTGATTGTTTTTTCTTACCAAAACGAGATTCTTTTTTATTCTTCTTTTCTTTTTTGTTTTTTACCGGTACCGGCTCTTCTTCCACATCAATACCGTACTCATCATAAAGCTCATCTAACTCTGCGTTACGGTTATGCAGTTTGATACCAAGAATAATAAGGATCAGTAAAAGAACAACTGCTCCGATTCCTCCTGCGAGAACAATCATCTGTAAATGATCATTTACAAATGCCGGAAGCTTGTTGGAAGTAGTTTTACTGGATGTATCTGTCTTAGAAGTCTCAGACGGATCATCCATTCTCTGGTAAGTATTCTCCTGGGAATCATACTGATAATATCCGGTCTCGCCTTTGTCATTCATTGCATACAGGACATAATAATCTGTACTGTCACTATTCTGCCATACCGGAAATTCTTTATCATTTAAAGTCAGCTTTGCTTCCTGATAATTCGATGGAAGCTTTACTTTGGACGTATCGCTCAGCACAACAATAGATGTACTGTCAGAAATACTGACCTCCTCATATGGAGAAAAAGTTGCATCTTCTTCATTATACATGAAAAAGTCACCTTTTTTATCACTGTCCATCAAATAACCAAGTGTAATGCCACTGTCTTCATTCTTCACCATCTGACGGTCTTCTCCGTCCAGTGAAACAGTCACTCTGGAATATCCCGTCGGAACATCATTATCTGAAAATTCATCTGTCAGCGTATAAGACTTTCCATTTACTTTTACAGTCTTATCTGCTGCATTTCCAGCTTTGCTGCTCTTGGAATCACTTTTTATCTTGGATGGATCACCCGCTGCAATCTTAACTGTTGAATTCCCCTGATCCAGTGTCAGTGTCGTACCGACATCGGACGCAATCGTTGCGCCGGAAACTTCAACCTTGGTGCTTCCTTCTTTTAACGCCTGAAACTTCATTGTAAAAGAAGTTTCTGTAGAGCCGCCGGTTCCTGTATAAGTCAGTGCTCCGCCATTTTCCTTCACACCATCTCCAGATTCAAATTTCAATGAAGCCGTATCATAGCTCAACTTCACTTCCATATTTCCAAGGCTTGAACTTGTGGAGCGTACTACACATTTCACTTCTACTTCATCACCAACTGCTGTGCTTGGATCTGTAAAAGAGATTCTTCCATCTGCTGCATGTGCAACGAAAGAAAAACAAGACACGCACAGACAGAGAGTCAATAAAGCTGCACTGAGTTTCTTAAATGCTTTCATGTTCTTTCTATTCCTCCTAAATCAACTTTTATTCTGTCCCGCCACCAGTTGTATTATTATTACTTTTACTATTTCCGGAGTCACTGGTTGAGTTTGTAATCACCGGTTTATTACTGTTATTGTTATTGTTATTGTTACTATTACTGTTATTATCTGTATTCGTCTCTTCTTCTGTATTCATATTCGCCGGACGTACAACATTCGTCAGATTGGAAATCTCTGTTGAAATCATCTGCACTGTAGAAGATACCGTTTTTGTCTCGTTCGGGTACAGGAACTTATGCAATTCTTCTACATTCTCGGCCAGTCCAAGCGGTACAACAACATCTCCTGCAGTCCTGTAGATAATTCCATCCGTCTTCTCAAACGGGAAGCCCTGACTGTCACCCAGCTTATAACTTGAGGCACTCGCCGCAAGCGAAAGTACTTCTTTCAGCGAAAAACTCGTAGATACCTGCGGAAATATCTTATCCACAATCTTATTAAGTGTGCCAATGTCTGCTTTAATACCTTTCTCGTACAACTTCTTAATCACAAGACGCTGTCTCTCTGTACGCTTGTAATCTCCGCCTTCCAGCTTACGAAGTCTTGCATATGTTACAGCCTGCGGTCCATCCAGTGTATAGACACCACCGCCATTTAACTTATGCGCCTTCTTCTTGGATGCTTTTGCTGTCTCACCGACATACTTATTCAGCATCTTCGCTTCCGGATCGGTTACCTGTATCTTAATTCCGCCAAGCATATCTACCACATCAGACATTGCTTTGAAATCGACGGTTGCATAATCCTGAATATCCAGGTCCAGATTCTTGTTCAGCATGTTGATTGCTGCTTTCGGACCGCCTGAAAAATATGCATGATTCGCTTTATTATAGGTATTATCATCCTGCTGCAGAAGCGTATCTCGGTAAATGGACGCCATACGGATCACACCTTCTTTGTGGTCAAGCGCTACAACTATGATCGTATCCGTGCGCGTACCGGCTTCCAGTTCTCCTTCTCTGGAGTCGCCTCCGAATAACGCTACTGTTGTATATCCTTCCTTCTTCACTCCGGAATTGATTTTAATATCATCTGAGTTAATCTCTACACGCTGGAACTTGTCATACTTCGCCATGACAAAAGCTGTTGCGGACAATGCGAGCAATATGATCACTTCGATTGCCAGTACGATTGCACGCCTTCTTCTTCTGTTCCTTCGCTTTTTTCTGGCCTTGGCAGCCTGCACTGCTTTAAGGTTTCTCTGATTCCTCTTCTTTGCCATATCAAGCCTCACTTTTCTTTTTATACAAAATACTACAATATATTACTATATTTTTGCAAAAAGTGCAACCTAAATTAACTCTTCTTTCGTAACCCGAAGAGCTTCTGCTACGACATGGTGCATATCCATGTATTTATATGTTCCAAGTCTTCCTCCAAAAATGACTTTCTTTTCTTCCTTTGCAAGTTCCTCATAAGAATGATACAGCATATTATTCTTCTCATTATTTACCGGATAGTAAGGCTCATCACCTTTCTTCCATGCTGCAGGATATTCTCTGGATATGACTGTCATATCCTGTGTGCCAAACTCGAAATGCTTGTGTTCAATGATTCTTGTGTACGGTACTTCGTATTCCGTATAATTTACAACTGCATTTCCCTGATAATTCGGCTGATCCAGTACTTCCGTTTCAAAAGAAACACTGCGGTACTCCAGTTCTCCGAACTGATATCCATAATATGCATCGATCGGGCCGGTATATACTACTTTCTCTGCAAGTGCATCCAGTTCGTCTTTGTGTTCCAGGTAATCCACACCAAGTCTTACTTCTGCCTTTGCAAGCATCTTCTCGATCATAGCTGTATATCCGCCAATCGGGATTCCCTGATAAATATCATTAAAATAATTATTATCATAAATATACCGCACCGGCAGACGTTTAATAATCTCCGGTGGAAGCTCTGTTGCGCGATGCCCCCACTGCTTCTCTGTATATCCTTTGATCAGTTTCTCATAAATATCTTTTCCGACCAGGTTGAGTGCCTGTTCTTCCAGATTCGCCGGATGCTCCGTGCGATAAGCTGCTGCCTGTTCTTCAATCTTCGCTTTTGCCTCTGCCGGTGTCACAACACCCCACAGTTTATTGAATGTGTTCATATTAAATGGAAGATTATAGATTTCTCCTTTATAATTCGCTACCGGACTGTTCGTATAACGATTGAACTCTGCAAACTGCTGTACATACTCCCAGACTTCTCTGTTGCTTGTATGGAAAATGTGCGCTCCATACTGGTGAACCTGAATTCCTTCAACTTCTTTTGTATAAATATTTCCACCAATATGATCTCTTTTCTCCACTACCAGACATTGTTTTCCTTTTTTTCCCGCTTCATACGCGAAAATAGATCCGAATAAACCAGATCCGACAATTAAATAATCATACATCATTTTTCCACCCGTTTTTCTACACTTTTTTGTGTTTATTCTAACAAAAAAAGGATGTACATGTCAATTATGTACACCCTTTCCTTATTATTTTACTTATTCTGCTTCATTTTCACTGCTTCCGCCTCCGGTATTGCCTCCTCCGGATTCATTGCTTCCGCCTCCGGATTCACTGCTTCCATCTCCGGTATTACTTCCAGAGTTTCCGCCTGTACTGCCTCCGGTATTTCCACCTGTGTTGCCTCCGGTATTTCCACCTGTGCTGCCTCCGGTATTTCCAGAATGATTTCCCGAATTGTTATTCTTATTGCTGTTGTTATTTTTATTACTGTTTGTACCGCTGTTTCCGTTGTTACGATTACTGTTCGTATTATTATGGTAACTGCTGTTGTTATTCTTATAAGACCTTGTCGGTGTATACTTATTCGACTCCTGTGCCTTATCTTCCGGCGCTGTCTTATATGTCTTACTGTTCAACGTCGAACTGCTTTCTGCCTGTCTCTGTCCGACTCTTGCAACAACTGCATTGCTGATTGTCTTCACTTCACTGGATGTTTTGTAATTTTCATCATCATACAGAAACTTATGCAGTTCTTTTACATTGTTGTCCAGTTTTACCGGAATAACGATACTTCCCAGTCCGGAAATCGTATCTGTCGTTTTTTCAAATGGGAATCCGGATGAGGCACCGATCTTATACTTTGTAAAATCTTTCGCATAAGAGAGGATCTCTGCTGCTGAAAAGTTTGTCTTAATTGTCGGAAGTAATTTATCAATGATCTTGTTGATCGTAGCAAAATCTGATTTCTGTGCCTTCTCAACGATCTTCTGGATAACGAGACGCTGTCTCTCCGTTCGTGTGAAATCCCCGCCCGCTGTTGAACGGATACGTGCATAGGTTGTCGCCTGCACGCCATTGAGATGCTGTTTTCCAGGCTTGGTAACTTTCTTTGCCTTTTTCTTTGCAACTCTGGCTGTCTCACCAACAAACTTATTCAGATACTGGATCTCTTCTTTTTTCACATTTATATCCAGACCACCAAGTAAGTCTATCGTTTCTGAAATAGCTGCAAAATCCACAGTTGCAAACTTTTCAATATCCAGATCCAGATTCTTATTCAGCATATTGATTGCCTGTGTCGGACCACCGAAACTATATGCTGCATTACATTTCTGCAGGTGTCCGTCTTTGATGTCCAGAAGAGTATCTCTGTAAACACTGGACATACGTACTTCTTTTGTCTTATTATTCAGACTTGCTACAATAATACAGTCTGTTCTGGTTCCTTTTTCCAGCTCACCGCTTCTGGAATCGATTCCGAAAAGTGCTACATTCGTATAACCTTCCCCGGTCTCTTCTGCTTCTTTGTTCACCTGAATATCTGCCGCATCGATTTCCTCCGTGTCAAGTTTGCCAAGCTTGGCTGCCACAAATATCACGCCGCTTGCCGCAAGACAAAGCACCAAACTTCCCATACAGAGTGCAATCTTCTTTCCTATGCTTAGACGCGAGAACCAGTTTCCTGCTCTTCTTCTGCGTCTTCTGCGCCTCTTTCCTGCCATGTTGTACCCCATTTCTTCTTAAATTTATCTTGTCATGCCATTCTTCGGATTCGAGTAAAATCCATAAACCTTTTTCGTCCCGTTCTTCTGATATGCACGTATTTTATACTTGTACTTTGTACGCTTTTTCAGTCCTTTATCCGTATAAGAAACAGTTTTTGGATTCGTGAGCGTTTTTATCTTCTTATACGCTTTCTTCTTCGTATTATAGCGGACAATCTCATACCCATCCACACCGATAATCTGTTTCCAGCTTAGTTTTATTTTACTTTTTGAAACAGCCTGTGTCTTAAGAGATGGAAAACCAATGCGTGCTCCCGCACCGGTCTTTATGTAGCTTTTCATTACATATCCCGTCTTCTTCGTTCCGTTCAGCTTCGCTGTAACTTTATACCAACCACCGCGTGCTCCTGTTACCGATACTGTTTTTCCTCTTGTAAGAGTTCCCTGGCTCTTATAAGAAGTAGATGGTCCTTTGCGGAAATTCACACTTGAAACGCTGACTCTTCCTGTCTCTGCTTTCTTCGTTACCGCTTTTGCTTCTGTATACCCGCTGTATCCTTTTACGCCACTTACCGATTTATATGCACGAATCCGGTATGTATAGGTCTTAGAAGCATCCAGATCCGCATCTGTATAAGATAACGTCTTCGGACTTGTAACGGTCTTTATCGTAGTATAAGACTTCTTCACAGAATCATAACGCTGTATAATATATCCGCTTGCGTCTGCTGCCTGTTCCCAGCCAAGTGAAATCCGATTCAGTGCTGTTCCTTTTGCTGAAAGTGCGGTGCCGTCAATTCCGGTTACACCTGTAGCTGCCGGTGTGAAAGGACTGTAATCTTCCCCTGCATCTTCCTCTAAAAATGCACGCACTTTATAAGTTCCCGCTTCGCCTTTTCCAAGTCCGGTATCTGTATAAGTTGTTGCATCCGCATCTTCGATCGTTGCAATCTTTACGTATTTATCTGCTGTATTTTTCTTGAAAACTTCATAGCCGGATGCATGCTCGATCGGATCCCACTGCATCGTAATACTGTCCTGTGTTGTCTTTTTTATCTTCAAAGTTTCCTGCTGTTTTACATAACGGAAATTCATATCTACATTATTATCATTGATTCCGCTTATTCTTCCAGTCGGGCTATACTGCCAGTATTCGTATGTTCTTCCATAAGTAACTTTCGTATTATACTGTGCCAGCCAGATCTTATATTTACCATCGATCTGATCTGCATACATATCATTTGTCAGCATCGAACGATTCGCATAAACCATCGGTGTGTAGCCTTTGGATGCAACTCTTGCGCAAAACGCATTGCAGATCTTCGTCTTCTTCGCTCTGCTGAGTTTCGCAGTTGCCAGTCTTCCCAGCGTCGGCGTTACATATTCGTAATCCAGGACAATCGGAAGCTTTAATTTGTATTTGCTGACTTTTGAAATAATATAATCCGCTTCTTCTCTCGCTTCTTTCTCTGTGATCGCCTGTGAGAAAATATAAGCGCCAACCGGGATGCCCGCATTGATCGCTGCCGGAATATAATTATCTACCTGCTTGTCCGGATATAATTTTCCTTCTCCGTAAGAGCGGTATCCCGCACGGATGATCGCAAACTGCACACCGGCAGCCTTTACTTTCTTCCAATCAATATTCCCCTGATGATAAGATACATCAATTCCGGTCTGGATCTCATATCCGTCTTTAAACTTAGACGCATGCTGATATTTCGAATTGTTGATCACTGCTCTTGCTTTTGCCGAAGCAGGTGTATCATAAAATTCCGGTGCAATCTTTCCGTTCAGACGGTAATCTCCCGGGTCACCATCTTCAGGTATCTCTGCGGCTTTTGTACAAAACGGAAGCATGGAAATACTTACACACATTGTCAGAAGCGCCGCCAGTATTCTTGTTCTCTTTTTCATTCTGCTTTTATAATCTCCTCATATTCTGGTATTGCCTGTCATTCCATGAAAGTTAAACTAATTTTTAATTTACAATATACTTACATAACTTGTCAACATATAGCCTGTCTTTTTCTTGCCTTTTACAGAAAATGAGATTTTATACCAGCTTCCCCTTGTTCCTATCACCGAAATCTCTGTTCCTTTTGTAAGAGTTGTCACTTTTTTATAAGAAGTTCCCGGACCTTTACGCACATTGACATTCGTTGCATTTACTTTTGCCTGACGCGATGTGATCTTCACATAATCATCTAAAATATAGCCTGTTTTACTCTTTCCTTTTATACTTGCTTTTACTTTATACCAGCTTCCACTCTTCCCAGTCAGAGTAACATTTTTCCCTTTTTTCAACTGCGCGATCTTTGCTTTAGAAATTGATGCGCCTTTACGGAAATTTACATTACTGCCTTTGATTTTTCCGGAAACCGCTTTTTTCGTAGTCGCTTTCACAGCCGAAGTATAGGAACTGTACACTGTTGTTCCGTTTGCTTTCTTATATGCACGGACACGATATTTGTATGTCGTTGCTGCATTTAAACCTGTATGATTATAGGACACTGTAGAACCATTGCTGATCGTCTTTATTGTCTCGTAGGCTTTTTTTGAGCTATTGTATTTTTGAATCTTATAACCGCTTGCTCCGTTCACTTTACTCCAGGATAATTTTACCGTATAAAAATTCTTTCCGGATGCTTTAAGAGCCGGAGTCTTCAATGTTCCGGATGCTGTTGTGTCTGCCGGATCACCTGTTAATCCTGAAGTATCTTTTTTTATGTAGCGGAAGTTCATATCCACCCTTCCGCTGATTCCATCCACAGCTCCGGCCGCAGAATATTGCCAGAAATTATAATCTCCGGTATACGTCGTTTTAGATGTATAATTGGCAAGCCAGATCATATAGTTTTTGCTGATATCGGATGCATTTAACTTATTTTTCAACATATCAGCATTTGCATATACCATCGGTGTGTAGCCTTTAGATGCCACTCTCGCGCAAAATGCATTGCATATGGCAGTTGCCTTTGATTTGCTTAATTTGGCATCATAGAGACGTCCTTCATTCTTCCCGCTATCACTGTAATATTCAAAATCCATCACCAGTGGCAGTGTAATCTTATATCCTTTTACCTGGGAAATCAGAAGATCTGCTTCTGCTTTTGCCTCTGCTTCCGTCGTTGCCTGTGAAAATATGTATGCCCCTACAGGAATTCCTGCTGCAAGCGCGTTTTTCAGATTTGTCACACCTGTTTCATCGATTCCCATGGATCCGGCAGAGCCATATCCGCGGTAAGCCATACGCACCAGCGCAAACTTAACTCCGGCTTTTTTCGCTCTGCCCCAGTCAATCTTTCCATTCCATTTGGATACATCGACTCCGGTCTGGATTGTATAACCGCTCTTGAACTTATCTGCATGCTCATAGTTCGCCGTTGTTCTTGCCATTGACTGTTCACCAAAAAATTCCGGTGCAATATGTCCGGCTAATCTTCCGGCTCCCGGATCGTCTGCTTCGTTCACATTAGAAGCTTCTGTATTTTCCGTTTCCTGTGTTACTGTTGTTTCTGCCGTCGCATCCTGCGCATATACAGATGCCGGAACTGCGGTCACACAAAGTGCCAGTGCTGTCATCATTGCTACAAGTATATTCCGTTTCTTCATATTTATTATCTCCTGTTCTATTTCCCTACACCCAAATCATCTGCAGAAACTATTTCTAACAATTTCTTTCAGATAATATCTTTACTAAAACAGAATACCGTAACAATGCGGTTATTGTCAAATTTCAGGAAGCTGTATTGGCATTTTCTATAAAATATTTTAATTATAGAAAAAAGGTGGAATTTATTCTTTTCCACCTTTAAAAACTACAAATCTCTGTCCAAAATAATTCAGTCCCACAAACAGACACATTCCCGCAAACATGGCAATATTATCTTGTATCTTTGTGCCATATCCGCTGAAGATCTGATATACACATGGCTTTGCGATACCATATGCCAGAACATAACAAATTACAATATTTACAGCAAATGTTATCACTTCGCGAAGTGATTTTTCTTTACTACGGAACGTAAAATATTTATTCAGAAAATAACTTACAATACTTCCTATAATATAATTGCACGCGGAAGCAATCCAGTATCCGGTATGGAATCCATTATACAGCAAAAACATTACCGCTGATCCCACCAGTGTATTGATCACTCCAACGATCAAAAATTTTATTGTTACCCAATCAATTACTTTCTTCATCTTATTTTCGTTCTTCCCTCTTTTGTTTTCTTTTTCTATTGCCTTTTATTTTCTCTCATTTTACTTTTTATCAGTTCCCATATCCTGCTTGGCATCTGTATCTTTGTAAGTACGCTCACTGATAATGTAACGTGGGCGATGCTTAGTCTCCAGATAAATCTTTCCAATATATTCTCCGATCACACCAAGAAATAACATCTGGATTCCTCCGATAAAACATACAATACAGGTTACACTCGCCCATCCCGGTGCCGTCTCTCCAACCAGCGCACCGATCACTGCCCAAAGGATTCCGATAAAACTCAGACTTGCAACAAGCAACCCAAAGGAAGTAATCAAACGAATCGGTTTTACTGACAGACTGGTAATTCCATCAAATGCAAGCGCAAGCATTTTCTTTAACGGATAATGGCTTTCTCCGGCGATACGCTCTGCTCTTTCATAATATACAGACGTACTTTTAAAACCAACAAGTGGAACCATGCCACGAAGGAAAATGTTTACTTCTTTATAATTCGCAAATTCCTGTAATACACGACTGGAAATCAGGCGATAATCTGCATGATTATAAACAACCTCTGCTCCCATCCAGTTTAATAACTTATAAAACCCTTCTGCCGTAAACCGCTTAAAAACTGTATCCGTATCTCGTTTTGAACGTACGCCATACACAACTTCACAGCCATCCAGATACGCATCTACCATACGATCCATGGCGTTAATATCATCTTGTCCGTCGCAATCAATCGAAATTGTAATATCACACTGGTCTTTTGCTTCCATAAGACCTGCCAGTACAGCATTCTGATGTCCTCGGTTCCGGCTCTGGCAGATTCCAATATAATGCAGATCTTCTGCTGAGAGTTTCCGGATAATATCCCATGTTGAATCTTTTGATCCATCATTTACAGATAATATCCGGCTGTCATCTGTAATCTTTTCTTCTGTTACTAACTGCTGAATCTTTGCCAGAAACTGCTTACTGGTAATCGGCAGTACTTCCTCTTCATTGTAACACGGAATTACAATATAAAGAGTTGGTGTTTTCTCTCTGATATTCTTTATTTCTATATTGTTCTCCATATTTGTTTCTGCCTTCATCTGCTATCGCTCTCCTCTCTCAACATTTTCATTGCAGCGTTTTTTTGGTATTATTACCAGAACAATTGCTGTCCACAGTAAAAAGATTCCTGCTATTACCAGCATCTGTTTTTTGTCACACCACGGCTCTTTTGTCTCTTTATACACTTGCAGATACAAATTTTCAAAATGATTCCTTCCATCTACTTCCAATTTTCCTTTATAACTGTGCATATAAAACTCTTTTCTATACCACACCCGTAATTTGCCTTTATGAGGTTTTTTATTCCAGATTCGTAAATGATAATCCTTATTCTCTTTTGTTGGTGTTACTTTTGGAAATTTAAGTATGACACTTCCATGCTCTCCCACCTTATCAGCCTGTATTTTTCCTCGGTAAATCCGGTTTCCCTTCTCATCTGTTAATTGTACCTGCAAAATATCATTAAACTCTTTTGCACGGTCTCCGGCACTTACGATCAATCCAATTCTGTTAAATGAATGTAATGCCTCAAACTTCTGATTTATATGGACTGTTTTTCCTACATCTTCCATCTTCTTTGCAGATGTTCCATTAATACAGTGCACACTCCACTGATACACAGGAATTTTAGATTTTCTCATCTGTTCTCCACTTACAAGGCAGATACAGATCACACACACAAGAAGCACCAGTTCTGTCCAGCCACATTTATATGCATATTTCTCATTCCTTTTCTGAAATAACTTTTCCTTACTCTCATCAATCCCTGCCATTCCCAATAATAGAAACAGCATCACAAATGGCATACCGTAAGAGCTTTTTATTTCCCAGATACAATAAAAAAGAATTCCACCTAATATAGATACTGCCCAGAATACCTGAAGGATATCTTCTTTTTTCCTTTTCAGCAGTCTCCATAATGCCAGACACAGAAAAGCCATATTAGAGATCCTGAATCCATAGCAGTATGCCCGGAACAGATCGAATCTGCTTCCTAATATCCATGTGTACAGCGGTGTATTCTTCTGATCCTGCGAAATTTTTTCTATCAGGTCTCCTCCATCCGCATAACACCACGAAACCATAAGTTTCTTCTGTTCAAAAGCCATCAGTTCACTGAAACTGTAACTTTTATAATTTTTTATCATCCGGTCAACTGTCGCCTGTGTTTTCTCTTCTTTTGTCCTGAACTGATGTGTATAAGCATAATCTTCTTTATTGTGCTCTCCGTCTCCATGTGACGCCATCATTAACCAATGTGTAATTGGATAATTCTGTGCTGAGACTGTTTCAAAATACGACTGGTTTAATCCCGATATGCCATGCGAAACTACAATTCCTATAAGCAGTACGATTCCAAAGCTCTGTATACTTTCTTTTATTTTCTTTTTTCCAATAAGATGATCCAAAATATAACAGAAAACAAATGCAATCATCGGGATCACTACCGTTGGACGGATATAATAACCGGTTATTCCGAATACAGCAAACAATATTGCAGAAATAACTCTGTCTTTCCATGACTCTTCTTTCAAAAGTCTGACTCCGAAATAGATTACTGCCGCCGTAAAAGGGATGGAAAATGAGCAGGTATATATCCACATTGGCAAAATATAATAAATCGGATTCAACACACATAATGTCAGAATTTTCGCTCCGCCTTTTAAACCTCCGATACGAATTCCTGTCAAATATAAAAATATTGTCGCAATAATCATTCCTGCCACAGATAAAGCTAACAGAGCAAACTGTACTTCTGTGATACCGGCACGGGACAACATATTGATAAATTTTGCAAATATAACAGTCAGGAAATAATTATTGGAAAACATTCCGAAATAAGATGCATGCGGTGCTGTATCAGAAATCGGCTTTTCTCCTGTCTTTGCGAGATACATTGCCATATCCTGCATGTTATATGCATCTGTAGACGAAAATGGAAAAAAATTACTAAGAATAACTCCGAAACCAGCTAATAATATCACAAATAATATACCCGTGTATATCCAGAGTCCCTTTTTTCCCATCTTGTCCAAACATCTGAAAAGGATGAGCAGAGAACTGCCAAGCAACAATGCAATAAGAATTGGAAGCAGCAACCGCATTACCGGTGACAAAATATCTGCAAACACCTGGCTTTGTGCTGTCACGATTGTCCCTGCTTCTATAAATACAATAAAAAATAAAGTCAATGCCATAACGGCTTTATATAGATTCAATTGTAATTTCATTCTAAAAGTATGCATATCTTTCTACTCTCGTATTTTATACCTCTATGATTTGTTCTTTTCATAGTCTAGCACACTTTTTCCATTTATATGTCCATCTTCTGTAAAGCTTCAACAATTCTTAATATTATCTTCAGAAATTGTGGAAAAGGGAGCGACTTAATCGTTCCGTTCCCTTTTTATTACATTAATAGTAATATCTAACTTTATCAGCATCACGTTCATTAATTTTTTCATTTCCTGTAAAATACATTCTTCCACCAGAAGAAAAATCAACGCTTTCTACTTCATAAAACGAATAATCTGTCGACGGTCTATCAAGATCAATTGTTTTTTCATATACAGCTCCCACATATTTATTAGACTCATTCTGCTTTAATCTGTACTTCAATACTCTATTTTTTACACATTGTTTATCAATTTTATTAGACGTAACAACAAAAACATGTTTTCTTTCATCATCTATCTTTATCCCTATATCTTGGCCTGTATTGTATCCATTAGCATTATCTAAAATTTTAAAAACATGATCTTCCCGAGCTTTCTTTTCCTGTTTATTAAACTTATAAACACCATATTGCTTAGTACCATCCTCCAATTTTTCACGCACTAGAAAACTTCCATTCTCGATATGCGCTATGCCATATACTTTATTCTTAAGTATCTTATTATTATTATCTTTTATGACACAAGTCAAACGACTTTCAATAGTTCCGTCTTCATTAAGATGTAACAAAAATATTCTATTATCTCCAGCCACCATATAAATATATGAATTATAATAACTCAATCCATTTGGATGTTCAGGTTTTTCTAATTTATAGGTCGGTTTCCAGACATAATATTCTTGTTTCAATTTTCCATTTTCATAAAAACGAACAGACACACCGTCTTCTTCTGGATTATTCTTAGATTCCTTTGTTCTTAATATGTATACTTGTTTACTAGTTTTTCCCAAAGCCATTCCCTGTGTATTGCTCGGATTTTTCATCTCAAAACAAATCTTTTGTGCAGCATGTCCCTTTAAGCACACCAGCATACTCAATACTAATGTCATAGACACTATTTTTATTATAATTTTCTTTTTCATCTTTTTCTCCCAAATCATTTAACATTATCCGTTTTCTTTCACTTTATTCAGGCATGTTTCCGGGCAACACAAAAATACCATAGATGCAAGCACGCAAAAACATAAGCATATAACAAAAGCCGTTCTTCCAGAACACCATGCTTCCTGCTTTTCCAGATAAACACCCAGATACAGCTTTGACTTCATTTTATCGCCGGAAATTTTCATCACTCCTTTATAACTATGAAGCACACCTTCTTTCCGTTTCCAGATATTTAAATTTCCAGCGTACTCATTTTTCTTCCATATTGTTAATTTATATTTTCTTTTACCTTCTGGTGAAACTTTCGGAATTTTTAATACAACTTCCTGCTGCCTAGAAAGATTTTTTGCTGCAATTTCTCCACGATATAACAATTTTCCGGAAGTGTCCGTCAATTTCACATATATACTTGCATTATTCTCTTTGGCTTTTCCCTTTGCGCCAGCCATGAGAACGATTCTGTTATATGGTCTGTCCGCATAAAAAATCTGCTCCAGACGGAATCGTTTCTGATATCCTTTTATTTTTCTTACAGATCCTATATCTGCACAATGGACTTCCCATTCTTTATGTACCGTTACAGACTGACTGATTTCTGCATACATCATTACTGAAACACTCACGATAAATATAATTATTGTTGTTTTCTGCCAGAAGTTTTTGCCTCCCTCATTTATACAAATACATTTTTTCTTTTTTTCTTTCATCTGCTCTGCTAAATATTCCATTCCATAACTTCCAAGGAGCAAAAGAAACATAAGAAATGGCATTCCATAAGACGCTTTTATTTCCCATATACTGTAAAAACATACGCCACCTAAAAATGATAATGTATAAAACACCTGATTTACATCCTGATTTCTTTTTTTCAGCATCTTCCATAATACAAGCAGAACCATCCCTATATTCGCAATACGAAAAGCATAACAATATGTTCGGAATAAATCCGATTTACTTCCAAGAATCCAGTTGTAAATAACTGTATTTTTCCGGTTCTGTGAAACCTTTTCCAAAAGATCATTTCCATCAGCATAGCACCAGGAAATATCTAATTTTTTATTTATAAAATCAAACAGCTCCGATAGCGAATATGCTTCATAATTCTCTTTTAACCGCTTTAAATCAGCCTTCTGTTTCTCCTCTTTTGACGGAAACTGTATCGTATATTTATAATCTGCAATATCAAGTTCACCAGTTCCATGAGATGCCATCATCATCCAGTGTGTAATTGGAATATTCTGATCAGATACCTCCGAAAAATATCTGTGATTTATCTTTGAAATTCCACCTATTGTAATCGCTGAAACCACGATTACAATTCCAACACATTCTCCTACCTCTTTCCACTGACGTTTTCCTGCAATCAGCTCTACAATAAGGCATATTAAAAAAGCAATAGCCGGTATCACAACGGTCGGTCGTATATAATATCCAACTGCAAGACTTCCTGCAAATAAAGCTGCAGATATACCTCTGCCCTTTCTTCCCTTTTCATGCAACAGACGAATAGCAAAGTATACTGTAGCAGCAGTAAATGGTACTGAAAGTGCATTTGTATATGCCCACAGCGGCAATATATAATATAGCGGATTACCTGCACAAAGTGCCAAAATCTCTGCTCCACCACGAATTCCCTTCACATATACTCCTGTCAAATACAAGAACATTGTTCCAACAAGCATCCCTCCAATTGTTAATATATATAATGGAATATATATATCCTGAATTCCAAGCCACAACAAAATCCTGAAATATTTTGCTAATAAAATTGTTAAAAAATAATTATTAGCATAATATCCAAAATATTCCATTGCATGAGGCGCATCCGCAGACACTCGGTGTTTCCCGGTCTTCGCCAAATAAAGTGCAAGATCCTGTACATTATAAGCATCCGATGAAGCAAATGGCTGAATATTATACAGAATTATTCCATACACAAGTAACATCATGAATACAATTACCAGCGTAGCTATTATAATTGACTTTTTTGAAGCATTTTGAAAAAAACGAAACAATAAAACATAACTGCCTATAACCGTCAAAATTAATATTATTAAAAATGCTATCCTTACCGCTGGCTGTAAAACAGACATAAACACACTGTTATGAGCATGAAAAATCGTTCCACTCCCTATCATCAACAACACGCAAAATGTTATAATCGTAATTATTTTATAAACACTCATACAAAATATTTTTTTATAATTACTCATTCCACTTTTCCTTTCTCCTAAAACATCCATTGTAGCATTTTAACACAAACCCTCTATATATTTTTTGATTTTCAGAAAATATTAAGAATAATATTTTCTGTTAGTATATTCTAACATATTTTTATTCTCATTTTGTGGTTATAACCTACAGAACCTGCCAATGGCAGTTTCCTCCGGATGCTATGACAAAAAAGACTTTTTGGACAATTAATTTTCGTCAAAAAGTCTTTCGTAATTCTCAAGCTAATTTTTTTGTAAACTCAGAAGTACTCTTTTCTCTATGAAAAGATCCAAATACTTCAAAGCAACTGCAAGAACAAATGAAATTAAAAGCATACTTCCTTCATATTTTAATCGATATGTCGGATAATCCAAAGTCTTAAATACTTTTCTGAATGCAACATGTATCAGATAAATCTCTATTGTATATTTACCAAACCAGTTTAATATTGCCAAAATACCATTTCTCAACTTTAAAATCACAGAAGATTTATTCTCTGTCCATTCACAGAGCAACATTAGAATCTCGCAGATTGTCAAATTCATCAATGCCAGTAAATATACTCCCATTATCTTTTTGTTATATAGCTGCAATGGAATCATCATCCAACATAAAAGTATCAGCTGTAACCAAACGATCCATATGGGTTTTCCCTTCTTTTCCCAAGCTAATTTTCCAATATATACACCGATTATAAATGCCGGAACTCTCTTTGTTGCAATACTAATATTCATATACAGATCTTTTGCATACAATTGCAGCATCATTGTAACAATTGTAGCTGTCAGACACAATACAAGTACACGCATCTTTGCTTCTGTATGATCCCGGACTTTCTCAATCACATCGAATATATATGGAAAAATAAGGTAACAAAAACCACATAATAATATATACCAGAACCATTTATTTTCTCCAACAAAGAATGTAAGAAAAAATAGATCTGAAAACATCTTTACTAATCCATTATGTTCTTCAATCAGATCCAGCCATATCCATGCCGGTACCGCAACCAGAAAATATGGAATCAGTATTTTTACAAATCTCCTCTGATAAAACGATTTCAGCTCTGCCCTCTTCTTCCAGGAATAATAAAGTCCTAAACCTGATACCAGAAGAAATATATCTACTCCGGAACTTTTAACATAATTATAAAACCAGTAAACTATACCAGAATATCTGATGTTATATCCCTTGCAATCTTCTGTAAAATGGAAAAACACAATCAATAAAATCTGTATTCCCATAATTGCTCCCCTGTATTTCGAGAACATTTCATATGCAAAATAATGTTTTTTCATAATACACACCTGTTACTTTCGCATTTTGTCTATATCAATCTGTTTCTGACTCTTCATTATCTCTTTGTAAATTCTCTTACAGTTATTATGATCTTTATATACAAAGAAATCATCTGCGCGCTTTACATACTTTTCTTTCATAACACAATTGTTTTGCATATATTCACACAGCAGGTCCACAAGCTGTTCTGTCTTCGTGCAAATCTCACCGAATCCCATTGTATCGTAGAAGAAGATTCCATCTTCGTAATGTGGTGGCAGTTCTTCCGGGTGGAAATAAACAATCGGCTTTCTCATGTAAGCGAAATCAAACTGAACTCCTGAATAATCCGTAACCATCAAACTAGATTCTGTCAATATCTTTTCATAGCTTAAATCTCCAACAGATGGAATTACTTCTACTTCTTCATTCGGTGTAAAATCATCTGCCTGTGAACTCAAAATCGGATGCAGTAAGAATTTAATCTTATATCCAGTCTTCTTTGCACAGTCAATCAATCGTTTATGATTGATCAGATTATTATACACCTGGTAATATGTAGAGTTTTTAAACTCCGGATTATATCCCCTCTGATCACCTTCACTCGTTGTTACCGGAAGCGCATTGTACATTCTCCAGGTTGGTGAAAGCAAAATCTGTTTCTGGTCATTACTGATCAATCCATCATATCGTCCGATTCCTGTTAATTTCAACACATCAAAATTCTGATATCCATATGCATGTTTGGAGAGATTTTCATATTCATATTTCGATGCCAGAAAATATCCTGTCGTATTATCAATAATCCTTCTCTGTGCCATTGCACACTTCTGCACAGATAATCCGTGCTGCAGACACATAGATGAAAAATTGCAAAGTCCTCTGAAATATTTGGACTTTTCTTTACGGAATCCATTAAACGGGAACAAATGTGAATTTGTGATCAATACAAGATCTGCATTTAAAAATGCAAGCTGATGCATCAGCGAATTTGTTGCCAATGGCTTATATCCGTCTTTTTTCAATTTTTTATAATCCGGCGTTTTCTTATCAATTACATAATATCTTGTAACACCATCTTCTAATTTTGCCGAATAGCGGTACAGATATTCGCAACTGTCTCCTCCTTTGTATAATTTGTCTAACATCAACCAGATTTTTTTCTTTTTAAAATATGGTCTTGTAATCCAATATAACCACCGGAGCGCCAATGCATGGCGGCTGTATTTAGAATTGATCTTCAGTAGATTCAACTGGAACTGTATCTCTCTTTTCAAAACATTTACAATATTTGCTTTTTTAAATACAATCGAATTTTCCGCATGATGGCATAAATATTTATTAAAATGCCAGTAGGAATATCTTGGTATTTTACTTAATTTCGCCCAGTGATCCGAAAATGTAATTCTCAACTGATATTTGTCAT